>JGI12316J15310_10000031_pt28 | contig 152922 bp, 111 predicted proteins | sample MarCyaLeptolynsp_FD_15310 | JGI IMG/M metagenome (IMG submission 15310)
GAATAATGTTCTTTTTATTTGCGATGAAATACAGTCTGGTCTTGGCAGGAGTGGTAAATTATTTGCTCACAATTATGAAGATGTAAGACCCGATATGGTTATTATCGGTAAAGCTCTTTCGGGGGGCTTTTATCCGGTTTCAGCAGTACTATCTGATAAAGAAATACTGGGTGTATTTGAGCCTGGAGATCATGGCTCTACATTTGGTGGAAATCCTTTAGGAGCAGCAGTAGCGACTACTGCTCTTCAGGTAATTGAAAATGAAGATCTTGTCAGGAAATCCTATGAACTGGGTGAGTATTTTATGGAAAAATTAAGGCAGATAAAAAATCCGATCGTGAAAGAAGTTAGGGGTAAAGGGCTTTGGATAGGAGTTGAACTTCATGAAAATGCTCGTCCATATTGTGAAAAGCTTATTGGGGAAGGAATTTTGTGTAAAGAGACCCATGATACTGTTATCAGAATTGCTCCACCACTTGTTATAACCAGAGATGAGATAGATTGGGCAATGGAAGGGTTTCGTAAAGTACTAGGTTAAAGAATTATAAACCATCTCGTCCTTGTAGATTAGCTATCATTAGGGTTAATTACATAATTTGTATTAATATTACTCATAACCAATATATAATCAACATATTTTCTTTAGGGGAAGAGTGAACATTGATAAGAAGCAAGAGAAGAACTAAGATATTGTGTACGATGGGGCCTTCCACGGCTGGGGTAGACAATTTACTGAAGTTAATTGATGCAGGAATGGATGCTGCTAGGGTTAATTTTTCGCATGGTACCCATGAGCAGCACGCACAGACTATTAAAGATATCAGAGAAGCAGCCCGCATATCTACGAAACCAATTCCCATTTTAATGGATTTACAAGGTCCGAAGATCAGGACTGGTAAGGTAAAAGATGGAGCTGTGAATCTTGAAGATGATTCTGATTTTATTATTACAATTGATGATATTGGAGAAGGTGATTCCAGAAAAGTTAGTACCAACTATCTCAACTTAGTAAAGGAAGTAAAAGCTAGTAATACAATTTTACTTGATGATGGTTATATAATATTGCACACAGAGATGGTCAGTGGCAATGATATTCATACCAAAGTGGTAAAAGGGGGGATGCTTAAGAATAATAAGGGTATTATAGTACCTGGTAGCTCTTCTCAGGCTCCTTCACTTAGTTCTAAGGATATAAATGACCTTAGATTTGGTCTGGACCATGGTGTCGATGCTGTTGCACTATCTTTTGTACGTTCTCGAAAAGATGTGTTAGAGCTTAAAGCAGCTATGAAGATCTTTGGCAAAGAAATACCGGTAGTATCTAAGATTGAACGTGAAGAAGCTGTTGATAATATTGAAGAAATAATTGATGAATCGACTGGTATAATGGTAGCGCGGGGAGATTTGGGACTTGAGATGCCTGCTGAACGCCTTCCAATTATTCAGAAGGATATCATTCATAAATGTAATCAATGGGGGCGGCCAGTTATAACAGCTACTCAGATGCTGGAAAGTATGATAAATAACCCTCGCCCAACACGAGCGGAAGCAACTGATGTAGCTAATGCTGTATTAGATGGTACTGATACTGTAATGCTTTCGGGTGAAACGAGTGTAGGTAAATACCCTTTTGATACAGTTGGATATATGAATAGGATTATTGCCAATACCGAGACACAGTATCCATATTTCAATCTTAAGTACAGATCTCTTGATAAAAATGAAAGTATAGCCGATGCTATAGGCCAGGCTTCATGTATTCTTGCTGATCAGATCAATGCCGGTGCGATTGTGACTTATACTACTTCTGCTTATACAGCAAAAAACATTGCTCATTATCGTCCACGGGTTCCAGTGATAGCTATAACAAATGATAATCATGTATTGAGGAGGCTTTCATTGGTATGGGGTGTTTTTCCACTGAGAATTCAGGGAAATAGTTCTGCTACAAATGTTTTTGAGCATCTAAGTGAGATACTTGTTGATGTTGATTTTCTGTCGAAAGGGGATAATATTGTTTTTGTTGCCGGGCTTTCAGCGGGTGAATTTATGTCGGATAATATGATCAAGGTTCATAAGATATAATTCAGGTAGTAATTTTATCGTCGTGCTTCATTCGGGCGATGATTTTGGGATCAATTGAATTCAAAACTTTATTCTGGAGTATTTCCATAGAAAATGGTTTTGTTATGAAACCTATAGCTCCATCTTGATATGTTTGTCTCAGTACATTTTTGTTTAAGCTGCCGGATATTATAATTACGGGTGATGTTTTGCTTTCTTCATAACCCTTAATGAATTTTAGAGTAATATCGCCATAGATATCAGGTAGAACAATATCAAGAAATATTAGAACAGGGTCCTTTTCCATAGCAAATCTAAGGCCGTCAATTGAATTCATTGCCCCAATATATTCAAACCCCCATGATTCCAGATATTGCTTGAAGATCTTTTGTATCCACTTATCGTCATCGATTACTAGTATAGGGTAGCTGTCTCTTGCTGGAGCCATTTCCGGATCTTCAGGAATAGCGCTTCCAGTCTCAGATTTATCTACTGATTTTGTTTGATCAGTTTTTTCTGTTTCTTGGGGCTTACTGGCTGTAGTTTGCTTTTTCGGCTGCGTTTTACCAGTAGATGCTACTTTATTTCTAGATTTCTTTGGTTCTTTTGTTTTCGTTTTTGGTTGAGAAACTTTAGTAGCCGGTTGTTCCGATTTTGTCTCTGAAGGGTTTGGTTTAGCAGGTTTATTCGATTCTTGGTCAGGAATTTCTATTTCTATATCTGTGATCTCATCATTTTTGATAGCATCATCCGGAATAGAAAATAAATCTTCATCCTCTAGCACAGTTTTCATGATATTGAGATCATCAGGATTCTGCAAAGAATCCTGTCCCTGAAAATCCCAGTTTTTTTTACTATCGGCCATGCTTCAAATAGCGTTTAAAAAGTTTATAAATTACTTGGATGTTAGATAAGTTGTTCATGATAATACTTAGTATCTAATTGATTGACAATACTCAGTATTTCTGCCTCAATACTATTAGCTATAGTAGGTTCTAATATAGTAATTTTTGTAGTAAGAGCAATATTAGTTCCTTTATCAGTGTTACCAATATCGGGTATTGACATATATACTAGCCTACCTTCATACCTATAGTCATTATTGTTATAGGTTTTGGGAAGATGATATAAGAGTAGTAAATAGCACTTTAGCTGAAACAAATGTTCTTGATTTGGTTCAGTTGGCGGTGCTGTTGAGATCGTTTTCCAGTCATATATAGTAACTATTCTTTGTTCCTCATCAATATGATATAGATCTATTCTGCCACCTAAGATATCATTATTATCTTCGGCATTTATACCGATTGCTTTATATAGGAATATTTCTCTTTGGCCTTTGAGTAAATGATTTGTATCAACATGACTTGACTGTAGTAGTTGCTGTAAAAGTTTAGTTATTATTGATACCACTAATTTTGTTTTTTCAGAAAGATTAATAAGATTATTGCCCGAATATTCTTCCAGGATTTTCAAGCCACTACTTTGCATCCATTTTTTAACTTTTACTGTACTAATAGAATAGATGTTCATGTTTCGTGTTTCAAGAAATTGTGCAATATTTTCAATTGCAGAATGAACTAGTTTACCTATAGCTACAGTTGGAAGACTGAGGTTGTTAAGAAGTAGTAGGGGTTTTTCATTATTAAGATCATAGATATCAGTGGTAGGTGTAATATTTTTATTTTTGGGTTTGATCCATTCAGTTCTGGAATTACTGATCTTATTTGTTAGAGTGAACTGATTTGAAATTTTTACTATTCCCTTACTTGATAGTTTTTCTAAAAAATAGTCCATCTCATGAAAACCGAGTATATATTTTACAGTATAATGAAAATCACTATGCTCAGCTAAAGTTAGATTTGTTGGGAAAAACATCCTACCCGAGATTGTCGACTTCAGTTTAGATCCTCTGAGTTTTATCGCCTTACTTTTTAATAATTCATATGTTTTGGTTTGATCATTAGCTTTAGAGGGTAACGATATGGCATCCGATAGTGCTTGGGTTACTTGGAATCTATTAGAAGTAAACAGTGAAATTCGTGTGTCGAAATCTTCCGAATATATAGCGCCATGATTATAAATATCTAATTTTGACTTGTACTGGATAGATTCTTGAGAGTGCTTTACTCCTACTGTATTTGCTTGTTGCTCAGTAGAAGAAAGGTTCTCAAATAATGTGTAAATATTGAATGCTGAGTCAACATAATCAGTAAATTTGCTGTCGTTTTTTCTGTTAATTGAATTCTGACATTTGGATAAATCAAAGTGAATTATCAAGTGGTCAATTGCCCTTGTACATGCTACATAGGCTATCCTTTTTTCTTCTTCTTTGATCCGCTCGAGTTCAAGATCTTTAAAATATGTATATAATGGACTCTCATAAGCTGTTGGGATTTCACCAATAAAGGCATTTTGTGTTTTAAGTGCTAAATAGCCGTTATGGATAGCGAAAGGGCTGTTTTTCTTAATTTCAGCACCACGGTCAAAGGAATTCTCATATAGCACTACTTTGAAATCCAGACCTTTCGATTGGTGTATTGACATTAAATGAACTGAATCCTCAGTAAGCACTTCGGATTCTTCTTCTTCTTCTCCCAGACTGACTTTCTGGAATAAAGCTTCAACATATCCTGATAGATCAAAGAAACTAGAAGTTTGTATTTGTCGAGCAGTGTCAATTATTTTATAAATATTTCTAATGATTTTTTGAGGATTGAAGCTTGAAGTAACATACTTATTGATGTCAGAGTTGCGAAGTATCATCGATATTAGTTCGGATGGTGCTACCCTCTGAGCAAGAGGTATGATTTTAGAAAGACAATTGTATGCCCGTAGAGACTTGATATAAGTAGTACTATTCTTTTCCGGAGAATACTTACAGTAGATCTCAAATCTGTCCCATAAAGTGTCATTAAGTAGGTTTAGTCCTTGGTGGTTAGCAGCGATTAAACTGCTTTCAGCATTTATGCTAAGTAAGTCAGTCTTATCCAGACCGTGATAATAAGATGTTAGTAGGGTAGCTAAATCAACATCACTTGAATTATCCAGTAAGAAGCGTAGATAGCTGATAGTTTCCTGCACTTCAATTTGTTGATAGTAAGTCTTATTGCCTACTATTTTGTTTGGGATATTTAGTTTAGTTAATTCCTTTGATATATCGGTAAGACGTGTTTTATTTCTTGCAAGGATAGCAATTTCAGAGGGGCGATACCGCGATGCTCTATCTGCAGGTAAGTAAGAATTTCCATCTAAAATTTCTTTGATTATGTTTGCTGCATCAGCACAAGCTTTATAGTTTATCTTTGTCTTGTTATCGCTATCATTTTCTGAGGCGACTATTGACACTGAACCGGTGAAATTATCAGGTTCATTATCTCCCTTCTTGCCCCAATACATAGATTGATAATCCACCCCACCGAATTTATTCTTATGCATTATTTCTGAAAAAACCTTGTTTACAAATGTAATGATTGATGGTGAGCAGCGGAATGATACTTTTAGTGGCATTTCGCCTAGATTACTATTGTTAATAGCAGCTAATTCTTTTCGAGTTGTCAAAATATTTTTATTATCAGCATGTTCTGATAAATTCTTTTCGCGTATTGTTTGTACAAAATCAAGAAATATATTGACATCAGCTCCTGTAAATAGGTAAATACTTTGTTTGGGATCTCCTACAATAAATAATTTGTTGCTATGTTGATCATTGTTAGTATTAAATAATGATAATATTGGTTTTAGAATTTTTACTTGAGCTGGTGATGTATCCTGGAATTCATCAATCATAACGTGGCTATACCTTTCCCTGACTATTTCTGCAACACTAGGGTTTTGAGCAAGAAGCTGATAAGCGAGAGTCATTGTATCGTCATGCGAAATTTTACCCAGTATTTTTTTTCTGTTAATAAAATCTTCTTTTGCACTTTCAAAAATTGAGAATAAGGGTGTGGTTTGATGATGTAATTCTTCAGTCAGATCAAGACTGAGAGATTCGATTTCATTTACAGATTTGATATCATAATGCGAATCCTGCAATTGGGCATTAATAGTCGAGGAGAAAGTAGAATTTCCAAAAATCTTGAAATCTTTAAGATTATGCAGAATGATAAAATCTCTATAAATATTGTCAAATTCATTATTAATACCAATCTGATTTAATGCTCCAGTTATTTCATTGACTTTATCGCTAGCCTTATTAATAAATTTATTTAATTTATCGCTGTCGGAGTTTATAAAGTCTTCCCATACGCATTTGATAATATCAATAATTTTTGATCGGGCTGAACTAAGAAATTGAGTGGCCGAGTTATGGTCCGGGAAGATACTACCAGAAGGTAGTTTATAGTAGTGCATGAATAATTCAGATATTCCTTTCGGACTATAAAGCATTATAACCTGCTTATATTGAATATCATTAAAAAATTCTGATATCTTCTTTTCAATGATATCCATCGCTAGTATTCTCTCATCAATTTCACTAATAATTGAGAAATTATAGGGTAAACCTACCAGATCGGCATGTTCTCTGAGAATATTATTATAGAATGTGTGAAAAGTGGATATTATGGCATTGCCCATATCATATCGAATCTCTTCTAATTGGAGTCGTCTTTCAGTATTACTTTCCTTGCTTATGAGTGTATTTAACCCATCTAATATCCTCTCTCTCATTTCTCCAGCTGCTTTGTTAGTAAATGTAATTGCAGCTATTTCAGATGGGGATAAGGGGGTGTTATTATCATGATTCTTAGTGATTAGGTCAAGGTATCGCTCTGTGAGTACTCTGGTTTTGCCAGAACCAGCATTTGCAATCATCATTGCATCACGGTCAATAACTAGTCCGTATTCTTGCTCAGATGTTAATTGGATAGGCATATGATGAATGATGGTATTTAAGTATAGTCATTTTCGCAAGTTAATAACTTGTTTGATAATGTGTCATATAGGGTTTAATCCTTCAGAACTTGGAAAAGTCAGGTGTGATACCTAAATTTGTAGTCTGATTCACCGCGGGGTGGAGCAATAGGTAGCTCGTCGGGCTCATAACCCGAAGGTTGCAGGTTCGAGTCCTGTCCCCGCTACTAATGAAGCCGTCAGATTAATCTGGCGGCTTTCTTTATTTGTAGGTTCCAATTCAGAAAAGTCAATTTATATGGATTGTGTATTTTTGTCCATATATACACCAAGAAAGCATAAAGAATGAATAAAAAAGACGCACTAGATTATCATAGCCAGCCTCAACCCGGTAAGCTTGAGGTTGTACCAACGAAACCCTTTGTTACCCAGAGAGATTTATCTCTGGCTTATAGTCCTGGGGTAGCAGAACCATGTAGGGAGATTGCTGAAGATCCTTCATTAGTATATGATTATACTGCTAAGGGTAATTTAGTCGCTGTAGTTTCTAATGGCACTGCAGTATTAGGCCTTGGTGATATAGGCCCATTGGCAAGTAAGCCGGTAATGGAAGGAAAGGGAGGTTTGTTTAAGGTTTTTGCTGATATTGATGTTTTTGACATTGAACTAGATGCATCTAATCCTGAAGATGTGATCCGTGCATGTGAGATGCTTGCTCCAACATTTGGTGGGATCAATCTCGAGGATATTAAGGCACCTGATAGTTTCATAATTGAGAACACGCTTAAAGAGCGATTAGGTATACCTGTCTTTCATGATGATCAACATGGTACGGCAATAATTTCTGGAGCGGCTCTAATCAATGCTCTGGAGCTTACTCATAGAGATATATCAAAAATTAGGGTTGTTTACAATGGTGCTGGAGCAGCATCTATTGCGTCAGCGAAATTTCATATTGCGCTGGGTGTCCAGCCCAGTAATATTATTATGTGCGACTCTAAGGGTGTTATCTACAAGGGCCGTGAAGCCGGTATGAATGAGTGGAAAGAAGAGTTTGCTGTTGAGACGAGTCGTCGAAGCTTAGCCGATGCTCTTGAAGGCGCTGATGTTTTCTGTGGTTTATCTTTGGGTAATGTGGTTAGTAAGGAAATGGTAAAGTCAATGGCTCCGGATCCTATAGTTATGGCTATGGCAAACCCTGATCCTGAGATAACCTACGAGGATGCGGTGGCAGCAAGAGAAGATGTGATAATGGCTACAGGAAGGAGTGATTATCCTAATCAAGTAAATAATGTACTAGGTTTCCCTTTTATTTTTAGAGGCGCATTAGATGTGCATGCCAGGCAGATTAATTTAGAGATGAAAGTTGCGGCTGCAAGAGCACTGGCAAATCTAGCTAAAGAAGAAGTACCAGATTCAGTTAAAAGAGCATATGGCGACGAAGAGATTGAGTTTGGCAGGGAATATATAATACCAAAGCCTTTTGACCCTAGGGTACTGACTCGTGTTGCACCTGCTGTTGCTAAGGCTGCAATCGATACCGGTGTAGCCAGGAAAACGATTGATGATTTTGATGAGTATAGGAGGCAGTTAGATGTTAGAATGGGACGGGCTCATAATTTTATGTCCCTGATCTCTAAGAAAGCAAAAACTAATCCAAAGAGAATAGTTTTTCCGGAAGGACATAATGCCAAAATTATTCGTGCTGCTCAGATAATTAGGGAAGAAGGGATTGCCAAACCAATACTTTTAGGTAAACCAGAGAAAATAGCTGCAATAGCTGAAGAGTATGGATATAGCTTGGAGGGTATTGAGACTATTTTTGCTGAAGATTCGGTAATGATACAGGACTATATAAAACAGTATCATCATCTAAGGCAAAGGAAGGGTGCTACATTATATGATGCCAGAAAGCAAATGCTTACTCAAAAGAATGCTTTTGGTGCAATGATGGTACAGCAGAATGATGCTGATATATATATATCTGGTCTTACTTCTAACTATTCCGATGCAATCAAACCCGCATTGCAAGTAATTGGTAGTGATGAAAGATTTAGTACTGTGGCTGGTCTATACATAGTTTCTAATAAACATGAGACATACTTTTTCGCTGATACTACAGTAAATATTGACCCGACAGCAGAACAAATATCTGATATCGCAATTCAAGCAGCTATTTTTGCAAAGTTTTTTGATATTGAGCCAAAAGTTGCTCTACTTTCATATTCAAACTTTGGTTCTGCTGGTGGAGCCAGTCCGGAGAAGATGCGCAGAGCGCTTGATATAATAAAGAAAAAACAGCCATTGCTTAAGGTAGATGGTGAAATGCAGGCAGACACAGCAGTCGTACCTAGTATTATCGAGAAGTCATTTCCTTTTAGCGAGATAAAAGGTGGTGCGAATGTACTAATATTTCCTAATCTGGATGCTTCTAATATAGCATATAAGTTATTAGCAAAGCTAGGCAGTACTTCTGTTATCGGTCCAGTCTTACTAGGTGCTGCTAAACCTGTCCATATACTTCAGTTCGGTGCTGAGGTAAACGAGATAGTAGATATTGCTGCTTTAGCAGTAGTGGATGCTCAGGAACGTGAAAGAAGAGCTTAGTTTGACAAAGCAGTGGAGCTAAGTTTTGAATACAACATTCCAACATACAAAATCTATATTTGGTATAGCAGTTGGTGTGGTTTTGGCAGCTATCGGATTAAAAGCTTTGCTTTTGCCCAATGGTTTTCTTGATGGAGGCGTTACTGGTGTATCTTTGCTGATATCTTTGATAAGTAGTATTGATATATCTCTACTAATACTACTTATAAATGCGCCTTTTCTGGTTATGGCCTATATGTCATTATCGAAATCAGTGTTTTGGAAATCTCTGATCGCTATCATACTTCTATCAGTATTAGTACATATCGATTATAATTTGGTGCTTACCAGTGATAAGCTATTGATTGCAGTGTTCGGAGGGTTATTTCTGGGGCTTGGAATTGGACTTACAATAAGGGCCGGAGCTGTGTTAGATGGTACTGAAGTAATGGGTATTCTGTTAGCCAGGAGATTTGGATTTACTATAGGGTCAGTAATACTTACCTTTAATATTGTACTTTTTTCGATTGCTGCACTAATTATAAATATTGATACAGCGATGTATTCGATTATCACTTATATCGTTACTTCAAAAGTAACGGATTTTGTAATTGAAGGCTTTGATGATTACATAGGTATAAATATTATATCAAAGTCTAATCAAGAGATAAAAACAGTACTGACTAACCAACTTGGATTGGGGGTAACTGTTTATAAAGGATACGGAGGATATAATTCTGAAAGTGAATATATGGTTCTTTCAACAGTTATAAATAGGATAGATATCAGTAAAGTTTATGATATTATTGATAACTATGATAATACTGCTTTCTGCTATGAGTTCGATGTAAATAAGATAAGGGGTGGGGTTTTAAAGAAATATATCTCAAGTGTGCACTAACTAAAATTTATCCTAGAGTGGGAGATAAAGGATAAAGGATAAAGGAGCCCCTCCCCCGAAGACATTAGCTAAAAAACTATTTCAGAGTAAGGTCCTGTATAAGTTTACTCAATAATTTTATTTGGGTTCAAATTTGATAATATTGTTTTCTACCGGTTTAACCGTCCTAAGGTAAGCATATATAGCTTCAAGATCTTTTTCTTTCATACCAGCAAACATAGTCCAAGGCATAGTAGTCTGCATTTCTCCTGATCTTATTGGTTCGGATTTATAAGTATCATTCGAGAATGACTTGAATTTAGCAATGAATTGGGCTAATGTCCAATTTTTAATACCTGACTCGGATGGGGTAATATTCGGTGATCTGGTAAGATCACCATTGGGAAACTTGAATTCAAATCCTCCTGCAAAAGGTTTGCCTATATATTCTCCTTTATCCATTTCTGTATGACAGTCAAAACAACCTGCAGCATTTGTCATGTACTGACCATATTCTATTAGATTATCAACAGGTGGTATTTCCTGATGGTCTGGTTCCTTAGGAATTGTATTGATAATAAAATTCATAGGAAAATCTGATATTGACTCCTCCGGGTTACTTTCAAGAGGTGGAAGTGACTTCAAATAGGCAACTATTGAGAAAATATCTTCTTTGCTCATCTTACCAAAATTGTGGTAAGGCATAATTGAAAACAGTGCGCGGCCGTCTTTTGATACACCACTTGTTATTGCTCTATAAACTTCCCCATCAGACCAGTCCCCTAATGCATAAGGAGTTATATTTGGGGCTATATAGCGGCCGGGAAAACCAAGTTCCTGATCAAAAACTTCCCCTCCTATTCCTTTGGTATTTTCTATCGGAGGAGCTGCAAAAACACCCCAATCTCGTGAAGCATGGCAGTCCATACATACTGTAACATGATTGGCAAGATACTCACCTCTGGCTATTCTATCAGGTGTTTGTTCGATAATAATTGCATTATCTACTACAATATCGGGTAGGGCTATTTTGACATAAGATAGTAAAATAGCTAAGCCGATACCAACCAGAACTAAGATAATGCCTATTATTTTTAAGAATCGTTTCATTAAGTCTGAATCAACCTAAATAAGTTAATAGTTAAATGTAACTTAGTGAATTATCATCGAAAATAATTCTCTAGAGCTCACAAAGTATATTATATTACATTCAACTAAACTTACAAGCACATCAATAATATGAAGATTTATACTAAAACTGGTGATAAAGGGGAAACAGGTCTTTTTAATGGACGAAGGGTAAGAAAAGATTCGTTACGAGTAGAGACTTATGGTACTGTAGATGAATTAAACTCGGTTGTGGGATTGGCTTTGGTTGGATGTGAGAGTACTATCCTAAAGGTCGATTTACTAAAGATAAGTAATTGGCTTTTCAACCTTGGCTCGGATTTGGCCACTCCTCATGATCCTCCACCAAAATGGGACGTTAATAGGATTCATTCTGACAATATTAAGTGGCTTGAAGAGCGCATGGATTTCTATGAGAAAGATTTGCCACGTCTCAAGAGCTTTATTCTACCAGGAGGCCACAGATTATCTGCTTATCTACATAATGCCCGAACAGTTTGTAGGAGAGCTGAAAGATTAGCAGTTAGTCTTGCGTCATTGGAGAAACTCAATGAGCATTCACTCATATTCTTGAATAGACTGTCTGATTATTTCTTTATGGCAGCGCGCTATGCTAACCATACCTTGGGTCTTGAAGATATAATCTGGGATAAAGAAGCGTGAGTTATTTCAAAGCACTTCTAATTGCTATTGCAACACTTCTTTTTAGTGTAACAGTAATGATATCTATGCTAGTTTTTGGCAAATCAGTGTTCCATATTTTTGCAAGGCTTTGGAGCAAAGTCTTACTTTTTTTTGCCGGAATCAAGGTTGATGCTACTTATTCAGGAATGTATGAGTCAAGCTTGCAAGTTGAAGAAAGCAAATTTGTTTTTGTTGCTAATCATTCTAGTTTTTTTGACATTCCGGTTATATTAGCTACCTGTGGTAAAAAAGCTAATATCGTTTATAAAAAAAGCCTGGAAGAAGTACCTGTATGGGGTTGGGGATTAAAGATGTCTCCATTCGTGGGTGTAGATCGTTCAAATAGTAGAGACTCAATGGATGCTATTGGTAAAGCTATTGATCTTATTAGGAAAGGTGATTCTGTTATAATTTTTCCTGAGGGAACGAGAACTGAATCGGGTGAATTGGGCCCTTTTAAAAGAGGAGCATTTATGATGGCTGCTCGTTCTGATTTGCCTATAGTACCTGTAGCTATCAAAGGAACATATGGTAAGTTATCTTTTAAACCTTTTCAAATTAAGGGTGGTAGGGTTAATATAAACTATGGTGTACCTTATGATATTAGTGGGCAGGGTGCTATGGTAGAAAAAGCTGCAATGACTCATGTCAGAGAATTGATAGCTCAATTACTAGAAAATATGTAGTAGGTTCAATCTAGAGATGTTTGGATATTCCATCTGTTGGGTTTATTTTTGTTTTCTGTTTCGGCAGCGGTGCTGAAATGAAATTGGTCAAGTAGCTCAGTTGGTAGAGCAAAGGACTGAAAATCCTTGTGTCGGGGGTTCAATTCCCTCCTTGACCACAGAGAAATCTCGTAAGTCTATATATTGCAGTGACTTGCGAGATTTTTGTATTCGCGTGTGGACGAAATGTGGACGTTGCTTCTGTAGAACTTTTTAGTTCAACTATCGTATTCTTTGAATTGATGAAACTAACTTAGCTATGAAGAGTTCACACTTTTTTAGCTGTTTGGTTGAGTTGAATTATGACTATAATATGACTGAGTATGACTTTATGTGATTATTTGTCATTATCTAATTCTTGCAATGTTCCCGTTTATTCATCGACCCTTCAATTTGTGTTTTTGCAGATCAGATTACCATCCTTCCTATGAATATAAAGGGTTATTTGGTTTTTTAGAGATGATAGCAATTTTAAAGAAACAGTACTTGATCTATGCTAAGACTAGTTATATCAAGTGTAACTATATAATGCTTTAAATTAAATATAGTAAGGCAGGTAAAGGTTCTCTAAGTACTAATAAGATCATCCGACAGATTCCTAAAATATAATTGGATTACATTGTCTGTTTTAAATTTTCCACGAATGATTTATTTACTCTAATTGGCATATCACATAAATGTAATACTTTCAAAAGATCATGAACACAATCACTCAGTTTTTACCTTGCCAATCGTCAGCGATTTTTTGCCAGTCAACTTCTCTTTCTAGTTGGCCTGTCCAAACTTTCCAAAAATCTGGGTCGTTTGAACGAGGTTGATGCTTTTTCTCAAGAAATCTCATTTCTACCAGGACAGGAATTGGAAACGCCCAACCCACTAAAATCGCCTTTCGAGAAGGTAAAATAGGAAGTTCTTTTAAGAGTCCGCTTAAACTGTCTGGAACTAATCTTTTAACTAAATCTTGGTCTTTATCATTCACTATTCTGTGCAATAGAAACGTGTTACATTGAGAGAGAACAGTTTGAGAAAGTTCCGAAGGCCTTTGAGAAGAAAGAACCATACTCAATCCAAATTTCCTACCTTCTCGAGCAATACGTTCAAAGGTTTCTAAACAAATGTTTGAATTATTGAAGCTAAACTCACGAAGAAAAGTATGAGCTTCTTCCAAAACAATTGTTGTTGGCAGTTCTTTCTTATATACTTTTCTAAATCTTTGAATTGCTTCAAACGTTAAACGTGAAAGAACTGCGACTACAATGTGAATTATATCTGATGGGATAAGAGATAAATCAATTAAAGTAATCTGACCATTCTCAGCATTATTAGAACCGATATATAAATTTAGCCAATCTACCAATGAAATATCCTCTTTAGGTTGAACCACACCATTAAGTCTTTCATCTGCAAAAAGGAATCGCATTCTTAGTGACAACATTTGAACAAACTGAAGAATATTTCCTCCTTGATTTTTTGCTAGTTGTTCCAAATACGGAATCAAGTCATTGAGTTCAAAATGTAATGGTGTATCTGGGTTGATTTCGCTAACCTCTCCTTCAAAATTGTCTATGTGATTTAGCACTCCCTCTAAAAGGGTAATCATATTGTTGATATCTGAATGAGAAAAAGAATTGAATCTACCTGTTCGCCACTCTCTAGAACTTAAGATTTGATTGAAGTTAGTATTTAAGTTTTCATAAGCATCAGTTAATTCTGCGGGTTCATTGGGAAGTAAATCTGTGTAAAAGTTAATGTCAGTTGAGATATTTCGCAAAATCTCTACCATTTTCATAAATGGACCAATGGTTTCAGCTATAGGTAAGTCAGCTAAATAAGCATTTAATGAATTTTTTGAGCTTATCAAAAAACTTCTGATTCTCACCAAATTAGAGACAGAAAGTTGATGCCCCTTCTTTAAATCCAATAAAGATTGTAGAAGTAATGGTCTTTGAGCACCTGGAGCTGCTTGAGAGAAGTCAATCCATTCTTGAGAATTCCACATCCACGCTGGAATTTTTAGCTGCTTAAAATCTGAATCTCTTTCATCAAGTTTAACAGTTAACTTCCTAACTTTTTTGTCACCCAAATCATTAAAAGCATCGAAATACTCACCATTTGGGTCAAGTATTATAAAACGAGCGTTAAGTTGTTCTTTCGTTTTGTTTTTTTCAGCTTCTTGTAAAGACCACCTAATCATTCCTGCAACCGAACAAGATTTTCCGCTTCCAGTATTGCCTAAAACTGCCAAATGCCTTCCAAATAATTTATCAGGATTTACCTTTATTGGAGAATTACTCGCTATTGGAGCTTTACCAATTTCGAATTTACCATCTGGATTTTCAACGATTGCAGTTAATTGCTTATCAGTTGGAAGTATTACATTATCTCCAACAGAAGGAAAACTGTATACTCCTCTCTCAATTTCAAAATTGTTGTCTTTCTTCTTTCGTAAAACTCCAAGAGGTGTAAGGGACATTTTGCGTAATGGAAATGGTAAATCTATTAAGTCAAAGTCCTTAAACCCTTTTCGTTTTGGATAATTTGAATGTTGAATACCAATCCAATGTACTACTGCAACCAAAGCTCCCTGTTCATTTGGAATCAGGACGTAGCCATTGATTTTGGGGAAATGAGTCGGAACTCCAGTGTTAATAGCAACGTTTTGTGGAGCATTCGTTTCCAACATTACTTTTATTTCAGTCGGAGAAACAGACTCAACTGTTCCAATTGTCAGATTCCTTATTTCATCAAAATCATATAGATTATTCATTAGCCTCAGAATTTGTTTGGTTAGGAATATTTCGTTTTTCTAAGGTTCTTACTAATCTTTCTTGAATTCTATCTATTGCTGCTTTTGGTAAATAATTTTCTACCAATGTTTGTAAACTGCCCAAATGATTACCAACGATTAGAGTTATTTGGGCAGGATTCAGTTTTTCATAAAAATTTTGAATACGACCAGAGGCGTTATCAAAAGAAATAATTACCAAATGGGTTGATGGCAGCGTCAACATATCTTCAATTACTCTGTTAATATGGGTATCACCAAAACCGTATCCATAGGTTACTACAACTGAATTAGGTCTGCATATTGCAGATGAGAAATCTCTGAATAGTTCTGAATATGGGAAATACGCAGTATCTATTCCTTTTGACGAATTTGGATATATTACTGAAAATTCTTTAGGCTTATTAGGAATCAATGGCGTTTTTTCATCTATGCCAAACTGTAATGGTAATTTGACAATTGCGTTTTCTTCAAATTTCCAATCCACAGAACCGTGTAGTTTAGAATATCTCACAACTCCCTCTACATACCTAGGTTCTCCTCTAATTCCGGGAGGATTATAGTGGTAATCAAGTTCAAGTTTGGTGGTTCTGAATACAGGTTTAATTTTACCTTCGAATCTATCAATGCTCAAAATACCTGCACTATCTAATCCTAACTCTATAAATCTGTCGTAATTGGTTGTGAATATGTTTGTTCTTTCTCTAGTTGCTGTTCGGCTGGAGAAGCTTATTAGAAATGATTTTAAGATTCTCAATGCTGTATTGAACTTAGTACTTTGGAAAAAGTCTTTTTCAGTCTTAATAATATTCCTAATGAATTCTTGCAGTTTTCTATTGATATCTTTTTCAAGTGCAATGCTAGAAGCATTACCTTGTATTTTTAAACCTTGGAGTAGTTCTATTGCACTTCTAAAATCATCTTCAATATTTGCAGCTCCTCTGCCCATAGCAACTGCACTCTCATTAGACCACTTTTTTATTTCATCTTTAAATTCACTAAACTCTATCCTGCCCATATCTTGAGCAGTTACATCAGCCAAAAATGTTAGACCTATCGATAGTCCTGCTCCTGTCAATAGAGAAAAGTGTTCACTTTGGAATATTGCTGTAAGCCAAGGTTCTATTTGCTTGCGTAAGCTGTCTATTTTAGATTCATCTACAATATCGGTTTCAAAGCAATCAATCTCATTGTTGATTTTAAGAATATTTTGACTAGTCCAGTTTATCATTCATACTCCTTCCATAATCTTTAATAGATGTTTAACAGATAAATAGATTGTGTTATTATTAGTACTTATTTCAGCAGTAATTATAGTATTTATAGAGTAGTTGATTTTGATTAATATTTTTTATCTGTTTTGATTCTGGAGTTAGATGATACTAATATCTTAATATTTACCTTCATCCCTGGACAGATCTAAGGGGCAATTTATTCAATGAATCCGATTTTGCTTAGGAGCTTCATTGACATAAAATTCTTCATATAGAAAATTATAATTTTGATCAAATGCAAAGAGTAAATATGAATTTAGTTTTGAGTCAAGCTTAACTACTTCCGCGATATCATATAAATGACTCAAAGAATATAGGCGTTGAATCTTGAGATTAAAATTCAAGGCAACAAGATGATGATTCCAGACTATAGTTGTGTCCAAATTATTATCATCTATTGCAGTAGGATGTAGTTCATTGTTATTCATACCTATTGCTGATAAGAATAATGTATTATCAAATAATTTAAAATAGGTTGGAACTGAACCATTTTGAACTCCAGGTGCTGGAATATTATATGTGGTATCTATTGGTAATGGGAAGATGTTTGTTACAATAGAATCTGAGTTAAAAAGGGTTAATATGGGTAAACCAAATACCGAGTCATTTTCATGCCAGTATTGAAACTTATTCTTCAAAGTTGTAGGTAGATACTGATAAGCTAAAGCTAACGTATCTTCCTCAAATGAATCAGATATAATTGCATCAAACTTTAAGTATCTATCATTAGCTTTAAACAAATTAGTACGTCCATAACTTTCGTTATCAGCTATCGAATCCTTTATGGTAAATATATTACTAACCTTCCCATTAGTAGGATTAAATTGTAAATGTATCCACATATGAGACATGTTATTAAGAAAACTAGAACCAAAAATGGTTGAAGGATTTTCAGGGGCAAAGTGGCGGAGATAAGTAGAAAACGATAGACGGTTGTCTATAAAATCTAAATCATCTTCTACCTGATACAAACCAACTCTATTTGAAGTCGGCTGCAAATCCATTTGCATAGTGGATAATGGACTCCAATTATGCGTTACTAATGACATTGATCCTATGAAATACTTTAAGCCAAGATATTCCTTACCAAATTTCAAAGGCTTGAAATCAGAATAACTCGACCCTATAAAATAAAGGCTATCTTTTTGGTAAATAATTTCGTGTATAGTTATGAATCTTTGATTATCAGGTAATGTATCAATGATGGAATCAAGCTGTATTGTTGTACCAGGAAAAAGAATAGCCCCAAAATCATCAGTCAACGAAAGATCAGAGATATTCATTTCAATAATGAAAGCTGAAATATTTATGTTATGTTTTGTGATAGTATCATACCTCTCATGTAACGGGAAAGAATTATAATAATATTCACTATTATTTTGAAACGTATAGATACTATCGGGATATGCTGAACCGCATATAAAGAAACTATTACGGGATTGTACATAGTCAATATCAAGGATGTTAATATCTCTTGGAGCTATTGTATAGTTAATAATACTGTCAAGATTATACTTTATTAGAAGTTCAGAGGAGCCATGATAGAGAACAGTATCATAATATAATTCTTGAGTTATACCACTTGTAAAGGATAATGTATCGAGTTCTGTTCTATAAGCCATTAAAAATGTGTCATCTAACACTTTTTCAATCAGAATGTTTTCCCAAAATATACTGTTTGGATTGAAATCTGGAGAATTATTATAAAAAATCACCGGATCAATAATAACGGTATCATTACTTGAGTACCCATTTGCTTCGAACTTTATCTTATTTTTATTTTTCTTGAACTTTGAACTGATCTTGTTCTTCTTTTCCTTTTTGTTCCTATATGTCTTAAGTCCTTCCATCCTGATATCGAGGCCATCAAAAAGAAGTGCTACAGCTGAATCTGATACTTCTGTACCATTTGGCCCCTCGAATCCAATTTCAATGTCATTTATCGTTGCTCCAGGGTATGCTACCAAGTCGAACCGAAATCGTCCGTTTTCTGTGTATAAGTCAAGGTCTATATCGTCATATACTCCTTCTACTCTAAGCTTTTTCTCCATCTCCTTTTTCGCGAACTTGGGGTTATTCTGATACTTCTTGTGCATCCGTCTTGATTTCTTCTGCCTCAGCCTACTTTTTAACTTCTTGCCTTTACCATCAAAGGTCATCTTGAATCTTGCACCTTCCTTAATCCTTACACCCGAAGAATCTCTGAAATGGAAAAGGTGGAAATGTAGTCCATTATCAGTTACATACACAAAACCATCTTTCAGCCTGCCTCTCCATAGAACATCATCATTCCAATCACCAAAATTCGGCTCAAACTCATAGATTGCATCCATGTTGATTGGCTGAGGTTCGGCACTGGAAATAGATGGATATATCAAGAGAATTGAAAGCAGTAGAATAATCAAAGGGAGATGTTTCATAGTCGAAGTTTAAATCAAATACTTAAAATATCAGTTACATTTCACCAATAAAGCTAACAAACAGTTTCGATTTAAAAAAGTTAGAAAAAAGTTTTTTATTTAAACTTTTGTTTATAGATTGATGTAAGCGTGATTGTTTGATAGTGCTTTATTTAAAAATTCGGATTGTAGAAATGGCTTTATCTATTTCATTTGTCATCTCTTTATTTTTAACCTTATTTGTTTGTCAGGCCGATGACATTGAATACATTGACAGCCGAGAACGATTAGTATACTACCAGAATTCTGAGTCAGTTGCGCAAAAGTTAATAGTGCCTCCACTATCAAATCTTGATAGTCTTCAGCTAGAAATCATCGGTCCAAAAGATGCTTCTTATTCTGTTGATGTTTACCAAATGTATTATGATACTGGAATTCCAGTACTAGAGAACCCAATACTTACTGTTGATTTAGAGAAAAAGAATGATGGTAAAGAAAGGCGTATAATTAACCTTAAGAGCCATCTTATAAGTGCTCGTTTTGTTTATGTAAAGGTTAGTTCCGAGGAAGAAGTATGGCTTGCCTCTGATACAGGTAATAAAGAACCCTATTGTAAAGGAAAACGAGGAGAAGAATTTCGAACGCAGTTTGTGAAGCGTTCTGATCAATGGACCTCGGCAGAGCACGATTTTGCCGTTAAATTGTGGTACACTCCTTCGAATAGTCCACCCGAAGAGGCACCCCTGAAGCCAGTTGCTTTGAGTGATGAAGCCTCAAATGGTGTAAATCTGATAGCAGATGATTTTGATATGGATGGAGATATTGATTTGTTTTATGGTGGTCAACTCTTTATAGCAGATGGAGCAGATGGAGCAGATGGTTTTAAGAGACAAGTACTTTCAAGCGATACACTTGGTACAATGAGCTTCCATCATGACTATGAGCATAGAACAGATTTACTTAGTATAAGGAAGGATACAACTGGCAATCAGTATCTTATCCGGTCAGATGTACAAGAAATTGATAGACCTCAAGATACTATTCCATTACCAAGTGAAATGGGAGAGCCTATATCATTATCGATTAATAAATATAGTACAGGAGAATCCAGGCTTAATATTCTACATCTGGTTGAAGGCGTGCCGGAGATATTGGAAGTTAATCTAAATAATGCCGTGGTTCATCAACTGAATCAGAAAAAATCAAAATGGGTTTTCAGTTACGATTACAACCAAAATGAGTATCAAATAAATGCTCCTCAGATTTTTCACAGACCCGAGGAACAAGTATTTGAGACCACACATACTGATCCTCCGGTAACGACAGGTATTTATGAACCTGGAGTACAATCTTATTTCTTGAAGCCTGAGTCCCTCGGGCACAGTATAGGTGATTTGGACGGGGATGGTTTGGAAGATCTTGTTTTATATAGTGACTGTCCTTGTAAATCAATTTCGATTTATCGCGGTATTGAAGATGGATTTGAGAATGTGACCCATGAATGGGGTGTACCATATATGAATATTGGTCCTGATGGTCTTCTTGTAGATTATGATAAGGATGGAGATCTCGACATTTTTAGTGGTTCAGAAGGTGTACCAGTTCTAATAAAGAATGATTTCCAAGACAAAACTAATTCTCCTGAAGTAGCTGATCTATTGCTACAGCAAGATAGCTATTCTATGGTACAGTTTAGACATAGGATGGGAGGTATACTTAAACAAGGACCGACAGAAATAATCATTGGGAGTGATGAGGTAAAAGTAGAAGAAGCGAACAAAGAAGAAGTTACTGCGACCATATACCCCAATCCTAATGCTGGTACTTTTGCCATTGATGTGAATTCAAGTAGTATCCTTGAAAATTTTACTGTCGATTTATATACGCAAGATATGAGAAAGTTAGCTAGGATAGCTGAGGGTACACTGACAACTGGTCAAAGGGAATTTACAGTAGATATGGATGATTATGGGCAGCCTGGTCAGGGTACTTATTTCATCATCTTACGAGCAGGGAAGACGAATCTGATTTTAACAACAGTCATAAGCAAATGAAAAGATTTATTAGTTTTTTGCTAATCGGGATTATGGCCGGTTTATCAAATTCATATTCCCAGATTAAAGGTCCAGTGCAACCAGATTATATTGGATTTACACCTATAGCTGGCAGCAATTTGGTTGATCCTTATACTGGCCAATTCAAATATAGTATACCAGTGATAACTATACCTGGTCCAGATGGCAGTGGTTATACACTAACTTTAGGCTATAATAGCAATACTAAGCCAGACGATGAAGCAAGTTGGGTGGGATATGGTTGGACGCTTAGTCCAGGCTCGATAAATAGAAATAAAAGAGGTTTCCCAGATGAATTTAATGATGTAGAGGTTCTATATTATAGAAAAAGACTACCTAATAACACAGTTACCCATATACCGAAGGCTGGACTTGAATATCTGAGTGATGATACTAAAGAAGAAGGTGAAGAAGGTAAGCCAGATGACTTAAGAGTCAATGCATCTGCTTCGATGATTCTGAGTTATAACAATCTGACGGGATATCGTCAGACTTATTCATTGGGTCTTGGAGCTGTTGATATTGCTAATTTGAATATGTCGAAATCAAGTGATGGTAGCTATGCAATTAATGTTGAACCTACAGTTTTGTATTCATTACTCAATGATGCCATTTACGATGAAGAAAGTTTAAAAGATCAGGGTGAGTTTTTTCTTGAGAACTCATGGAATAGAACTTTAGTTAATAATACTACAGCCGTATCAGGTCAGGTTACAAGTTCTCTCGCTTTTTTGATGTCTTATAGAGGTAGTGCTCCAACTACAACAGAAGAATATTCTGGTTCTAACGATCAGTTTATTCCAGCACTTAGGGCTGATATTGCTCCTTTAGTAGGTGGACAGTCAAGCTATAGCTATATAACTTCAAGTATAAAGTATCCTAGCAATCCGCTCTCAAAAAGAAGTTTTGGATATTTACATGCGGGATCAGATAAACTTGATGCAGCTTCAATAATGGATTACTTCGTTGTAAACGATAGAGGTATCAAAGAAGATGATAAATATTTGTATTTACCATTTCCTAATGTAGATGACTTTTCTGTTAGTGGCAATGGTATAAATGGAGTTTTTAGAGCATGGAGTTCTGTTCCACAATCCTATCGCCCTAATAAGGTTACTTCAGTTGTAGATAATAATATTTATGGTCTTTCAGCTTCATTTGGAGCCGGTTTTGGAGCCGGAGCCAATTATGGCTATGGCGATAATACAAGTGTTACTTATGAGTGGGATGGAACTACGAATCCTGAACTTGATTATGTTTTTCGCTTCAGAAATGATAAAGGTGGAAGTGTTGATATTGATCATTCATCAAATGCAAGTCAGCGCTTTGATCCTATCGCTACTAGCCTAGGTGCTTTTAGTATTAAGGATAGGGCTGATCTTGAGACTGAAAAAGATCAAATGACAATGATGTCTAAGAAGATTGATCCGCTTTATTTTGGGAATATCGATGCAGGACAAGCCCTTAATATTCCTGAAAATGTTCCTGAGATTACCGGACTTAGATCAGAAATGATTGTAGGTTATCGTATAACAGATGAAAATGGTACTGTTTACGAATACCATCAGCCAGTATTTAATAGAGAAGAAGTTGATCTCAGCTATGGGATAAATGACCTTGGTACTTCAGGTGAGAATTATACTTTTGACCATTATCATGCTTATGTGACTGGAATTGATGATGAAAATCCAATGAATTCTAGTGGCGTAGTTATGGGTCAAAAAATAAGCGAGCCATATGCTTCTACCTATCTATTAACAGCGATTTATTCAGTAGACTATGTTGATTTAGGTGAGAAGGGACCATCAAATGATGATCTGGGAAACTGGACTAGATTTACATATGAAAGATCAGCTGGTTCAACAGACAAACATGATGATTTATCTGATTGGTTTAAATGGAGGTCTCCATATAACGGATTATATTATGCAAGAGGAGAGCTATCCAATCGATATGATGACCGTGGTAATTCATCTTATGGTTATAAAGAGTTGTATTATCTGGCTACAGTTGAGACAAAATCACATATAGCATATTTTGTTAATAATAAAAGTACTTATGAGGTCAAGATTGTCAAGCCTAGTGGAATAGAAGACCATACAATAGAAGCCAGAAAAGCTGTTGTGGATTCATCCTCAGGGTCTGTATTTATTGAGAGACTTGATTCATATCCGGCAGTTCAATCAGAAGCCCTTGCATCAGCAAGTCATACAGCTGTTACTTGGTCAGAAGACCCTTCTGGTAGTGGGGAATTACCTTTAAGTAATCCAAGTAGATTCTTGGAGAGAATTGAACTTTATGCAAAAAAAACTGGTACTAAAGACACACTCTCGGACTTAGTTTCAACTACCAATTTTGTTTATGATAAGGAATATCCCATCTGGATAGGGCAGCCTAATACCTATGATTACATGGGTAAACTAACTCTTGAAAAAATATGGACTGATTATTCTAATATTAAGAAGCCAAGGGTCTCTGCTTATGAGTTTGCTTATACTTATCCTCAAACAGGATATGGATATCCTTCAAAGTATTCCTCATTCTTGACAGAGAATCAGGGCTTAGCTGAAACACCTATTTATAATCCGTTAAACAAAGATGAATGGGGTTATTACTATCCGGATGGTATTTCAATTACTTCAGGAAGTACACCCCTTGCTTCCGTGGGTAGTAGTTCATCTATTAATCTATCTAATTCTAGGAACTATAATTATCAGAATTGGATTAATCAGAAAACTCAATACCTTGACTATGATCCTGCTGCTTATAATTTGAAACGCATTGTACTTCCATCCGATGGTGAGATTCATGTTTATTATGAACAGAATGAATATACCTCTGTTCAGGATAGAACACCAATGATAATGGTTCCTGTTGATTCAGAAGTCAATGGGGATTATACACTTGCACTTTCAGATGTATTTGATACTGCAGGTCTTGATATGGCATCTTATGTACAGGATCTTGATACTTATTTTGAGGATCAGACAGTATTTTTCAGATTTCTTTTTGGTCTTTCTCAGAATGATGAGAGTCAGGTTCAGTTAAGCCGTTGTGCTACAGAGTTTGTAGAAGGATGGGCCTCGGTAAGCGATGTAGAATTAGATAATGGTAAGATCAAGTTAAAAACGCCACGATTTGAAACAGTTTCAGGAGAAGAAGCGCCTATACCAAAAGTTTCATGCGAGAAAATGGTTGTGCTTAGAAGAAGTGGTCTGTATGATGAAGATTCCCGAAGTGATTGCGACCCATGTACAAATAGGATTAGTTTTAGTTGGGGTGCAGCTGGTGAAACACGAAATCCTTATGGATGGGATTCTCCTGATGAAATATGTAAACACTATAATAAAGATCACTCCTATTTTAAAATTCCGATGCCTAAAGGTATTGCTAAAAAAGGTGGTGGCAATAGAGTAAAACGTATCGTTATGCTTGATCGATTTGATGACGATTACAGTGAGGGTGAAGCAAGGCTTTATGGAACAGAGTATTTATATCAAGAGATCGGTGATGATAATCAATTGATTGCTTCTGGTGTAGCTAGCAATGAACCTGATACAGACCTCTCTAATTCTCTTCGTGAGAATCTGAAAACTCGTTCCGGTCAGCCAGCAGTTGATTGGCAGGGACTCGGATGGGAATTTGACAGTCCGGAAGAAGCTGAATATTATGAGGCGCCCTTAGTCAAACCACTTCTTCCTGGGTTATCAGTTAATTACTCTTCAATTATTAGTAAGTCGATTTATGATGGGGTCAATAGTAATGGTTTCTCAATTGACAGATATCTTACATATAAAGATTACCCATATGATTTTACTATAAAAGATGAAGTTGGTGGACAAGAGAAAAACATTAAAGGATTTTCCTATACTAATGCTTCGATAGAGGCTAGTACAGATTGGGCTTTCTTATTCAGATCAAATGAGATTAAAGGGGTTCAGAGTTACCAGTTTATTTCTCATGGTTTAGCCGGGAAAAGAATATCTCAGTCCATTTACGCTGGGAAGTTCTCAGATTATCTGGCTGATCCTGTTAGCTCGCCTTTAACTTCAGAAACTAAATATGAGTATTTTGAACCCACATCGCCAGTACCTTTCTGGGATAGTCAGGGTAGCCAGTTTATTGATCAGTTCAATGGATTGGATCTAGAGATCGTTGCTGACACTAGAGCCTTAAAGAAAGAAGAGTTTTCGCTAAGATTTAATGCTGATGGTGTTTATTTCCCTCCTGCAGCCTCAATAATGCCATTTTATACAACAACTGAAACATTCAATGCAGCAGCTGTAATTAATAAAATGGTTTCTCTACCGACTTATGTCAAATCGATTGAAACTGTTACTGATGGAATAAGGACAAAGGTTGAAAATATTGCCTTTGATCAGTTGACAGGTAAACCTTTGATTACTAAGACCTATGACGATTACGATATTACATTAGGTCAGTATTCATCTGCTGGTACTATAAACAATGTCGAAATACCTGCTCATCATGCATATGATATAGTACAAGATGGCTACGGAGTAGGTACCCAAATTAAATCAGGTGATCATATCAAATTTGATTTGCTTGGTAATGGAAGTACTTCCACAATTGTACTGGATTATGCCGATGAACCAAAGTCATGGTATATATCAGTACTCGAATCCCTACAAGTAGGTGATATAGTCGGTTTATATCCATCCGGTAGTGATCTTGATATTTCAGAACCTGTACTTTATTCAATTCAGGGTAAAAATGCATTAAGTATTCAGATTTTGCCTATAGATACTACTCAAACCGTTGCTCCATCGGGTGAGGTAGATATTAAAATAATAGATAAACGTGGTCAGAATCAATTAAACTCTTCGGTAGGGAATGTAACAACTTATGGAGACTTAGACTTTAGCACTTGGTATAGTGTGGCAGATATTGAAGAGAAAAATAAGAGGCTTAATGTAACGGATGCTTTTAATGATATAATTTGGGCAGGACGGGATACGACAGTTTTATTGTCTGATATCAGTCCTGGGCTTTCCGTATTAGGAATAAATGGGGAGTCAGTTCCTAATACAGACATCAGGCTGGATTTTACATTTTCTGATCCTGTTTACATTGATACTAGCTTCTATTCTGCAGGGTTAATGTATGCTAATCTTCATTATGAAGATTCATCAGCTGATACAATGCCTTCCTACTTTGAAATTACTTATATACATACAAAAGATACTGTATTACCTTCAGAAAGCGCTCCATTATATCAGCAATTAGTAGATGATCTGAACGGAATTCTGAATAATAATTGGCGGGTTATCAATCTTGATGAGCCTACAATGAAGTCTATTGGAATAAATAACTATCCGAAAGACCTTTGGCAGTACTATACTGATGAAATGAATGGATCATGTAAACTAAAAGTTGATCTGACGCTTGACCCACTGGATTTTGACAGGCTTACAGGAATTGACAGATTCAAGAAGACCTCTTATCGGACTGCTTCAGATTATCAACTAGGAGAGAATTTAGTAGATTTCAAGGATACTAAGGCACTTCTCTTCGAATATCAAGATACCGTGAGAATGATTCTCAGGATTCCGAACATTGATGTTGTAGGAGGGCCACAAAATTTAGAGGTTTTCCCAGCATTCACTAAACAAAACTGTAATGTTAGGATAGGCAATGAATCTGCTATTGATCTTTCTACTCTAATCTCAACTGTATCGGGATCATTTAGTAGCAACGTTGGGAATTTCACTCTGAATGGTAGTGATATTGAATATATAGTAGTAGATTCTGACAAAATTCCTGGCACTACTTCGCCAACTAGCATAATTGCTTCTCATTTCCCTGGTGACACAATATTCTATGAAGAATCTTGTAGTTATGGACATAGAAGAAAATATATCTATAAAGATCCACCGTATCTTCAAGGAGCTTCAATTATATGGTTTGTACCTCAATTTACACTTGACTGGAATTTAGAGATAATACTTGATAGGGATTCATTAGCAAGACAATATCTTGCTACACCAAATACGATGGAATTGGATTCGGTATACATCGATACTGATTTAGAGCCTTATAGTATATCACCATACTATGCATGCTTACCTTTTGAAGAGTCACCAGGAAGACAGTTGAGATTCCAAAATGTTCTTTCAATTACGAACTCGATGATGACTGATACTCTTTCAACTGAGCCTGAAGAATTCGGCATTGATTCGGATGATCTTCCTAATCATCCCCTTATTTCTAAAAAGAAAGGTGTTTGGCGACCTAGTGTTTCATATGTCTATGATGAATATCGTAATAGTGGGGGGCTGGAACCCTTTGTTGCGATGCCAGGTGGTGGCTATAACTATGTGACAGGTATCTATGCAGATACTAATACTCATACTGCAATATTATCTGACGTTCGTACTGTTGATTGGCATTACCCTGACCGTACTGTTGATAACTGGATTGAAACCGATCATATGGATAGATATTCACCTTATGGGCATTTAGTTGAGACCACTGATATCAATGCTGTTAAGACATCAGCTTCTTATCACCCGGTTACAAATATGCCTCAGTTTACTGCTGCCAACGCAGGGCATCCTACAGTCTTTTTTGAAGACTTTGAGTCATATCAGCCACTTATTCATTCAGGGACAAGTCTTCCAATAAGTGATTTGACTGTACAGACAGCTAGTCATACAGGCAGAAATTCGTTAAGACTTGAGAGTACTGGTATGGGAGGGTTACCTGCAAGGGTGGCTCAGTATCTAAAAACAGATATTGCTGTTGATAGCCTTAATCCTACATCTCTTCTTATAAGATTTTGGGTTAAAAGCGGGGGCGTTTACAAGCAGCCACCGCTTGTCTCGGTGAAGATAACTCCTCAAACCAGTAGTAGTTGTCCGGACGTAACATTAGCTACAGAACTGGTAGCAGAAGTATCCGGATGGAAACTTATGGAATGCCAGTTGGATACATGTGATTTTACAGGATATATTGATATTGATTTAATTAATGATAATCCCGAAGCTGTTTTTGTAGATGATATATTAATTCAACCTTACGATGCTGAAGTAACATGTTATGTCTATGATGAGACGGCAACAAATAGGCTACTAGCACAATTCGATGCCAATCATTTTCCAACTGTCTATACTTATGATTTGGAAGATCGATTAGCAGCTGTTTATAAAGAAACAGTTAGAGGCAAAAAACTAGTATCCGAGACAGATTATAATACTCCCCAAAAGCTTCGAGATCGTTATTCAGGGATCGAACCAACCTATGCACTTACCGAGGAGCTACCTCTGGCTCCCCCTCAGTTTGAGCAGGGACTAAAGCAGCTTAAGGTTATGCCGGGTGGATCTACATTGGATAATTGGCGGAGAGAAATATATGACTTGGACTACTCAGAAAGAGAGGAGTTGATAAAAGAGGCAAAAGAATCAAATTACCTGATAGATACAGCTGGAACTGAAGGGCTCGGTATCAAAACTAAACTGATAGACTTCAAAATGAACAATGGTAGTTCTAAGCTTGAACTTCTCGACGGAGTTATCGATGTTCCTGTTAATGACTCTATACCTACTAAGCCTACTAGAAGTGGTTCTTCTGATGATAGGAACTCTAAGGGTAAAGAGGAAGAACATAATAATTTACCTGGAGATGAGTCAGAGAGTACTGAAATAGACAAACTCAGGCAAAAAATAATTGAAAGGCAAGCTAAAAAGGAAAATGAAGGTTCGTCTAAACAAGAGCAGAAAAAATGAGATTTTACTTATACTTTACTATTCTGATCTGTTTTTCCATGGTTTCGGTAGAATCCCAGGAGATCCTGCCTTTCGTCTATCCAAGTAATAATTATCCGAGCTTGGAAAAAATAGATTCTATTCAGTTTGACCATATAGAGTTAGGACAGCTGGGTACTCGGCCACCTTTGTCAATGAAGACTCTTAATTTTGAAAGTGATCCAGGACCTTTTGATGACTGTTTTGAGTGGAGGCCTGAAGGTAATATATTTTTTCGAATAGCAGTAGATACCAATGGTTTTTATCCTTTTGGTGATCAAAAAGATTTTGATATAAGTCTTACTGTTTATTATACGTTACATTATGACAATTCAATTATTACCCATGATGAGATATCCTCGCTTGACTTAGATGTCTCAACGGTTATGGGTTCAGGTAGAGCACTGCCCGAGGCCATTACCTGGTTAAATGAATCCGTCTTTACGACTAATAGTATTGTTGACGGCAAACTTGTTAGTGTAACAGTTGACAGTGTTGATTATGTTTATACAGCTGATCAGACTGTATTAGATATGCTCGTATTTGAGGTCTTTTACGAGTACGATAAGATATATAAACCTGATGCTCTTTCAGCAGATCCAGTATTGGAACAGAGATATTTGAATCATATTGAAGATACTGATACCCTTCCCAGAACTATCATTTTTAATTGGATGTCAGAGATTGCAACGGCTACATATCAGTTTGCTACTGTGATAGAGCCAATTAGATTAGAGTGGTACCCTAACAGTACTTTTTCTTGCGATACTTTACCTTTTTCAAATTATGTTGTTGAGATACTGAAACTTGAGAATTCCTCAACCTCTCCCTATCCGGTGGCAAGTGATGACACCATAGTTGCGGGGCCACAGACTTATAAATATAATGATGGGATCGAGACTTTAGTAGTAGACTGGTCTAAAGCTATAGTAATTGAAACAGGTAGCTCGAATACATACTATGATTATATCCCGGCTAAAGGACAAGGTGTTTACATTTGGAGAGTTAAACCTATATCGGATTATTATGAAGGTGGGATTAATAATCTTAATAATCATGGGGATTGGAACCACGTAGCAATTTATAGTGACCATAATACTTCTGATTATCTAGGTCAATATGAAGAAGGAAGATATGAAGATGGTGATATAATAGACATAGACGTTAAGCGGGTATGGGATACTGAAAATATGTCTTTTGAAGAGGCAATGAATTATTCTCAGTACAATACAATTGCTGCTTTCGTATTGAATTTTGTTGATAATGACGACCAAAACTGGTCACATAGTAAATTTTATAGTGAGGCTAATACTGATTCGATAGGTACACTTTCCTATGAAAAGCTTACATATGCTGATAACTTATTGAATCAGAGACAGACTCAATTACTTACAAAAGAGAATAAAGTTAGACTAATTACTTCAGGTGTGCTTGATAATCTGGGGCGTCCGGCTATAAGTGCTCTACCATTTGGAACTAAAACTGATTATGCGGATTTAGCTTTTAGTAATCATTATTATAATGATCCGAGAGAGACAGGTATGCTATATGTCTCAAAAACTCTTGATACTGGCTCGGGATATACCACCGCTAATTTTGATGATACCGATATTATTCCCGATCCTACAACGAAAGGTTCGGTTCATGAGTACTATGATGGTGATACCGATCTGGGATCTATACTTACAGAAGATATGCCAATATCTGAAGCTGGGGGCTATCCTTTTAATCGTACCGTGTTCAGCCCCGATGGAACGGGTCGACCAATAGAGGTTGCTGGCATAGGTGATGCTCTTAGAATTACAGGTAGTGATACAGCCAGAACCACTAAATATATATATGGCAAGGCTACCGAAAGAGAACTTGTTTCTATGTTTGGTAGGGAAGCACCTGATCCTGACAAGGTGCAGAAGATTTTTACTATTGATCCTAATGGTGTAATAACTCTTACTTACAAAAACATACTTGGTAAAGTAATAGCAACAAGTTTTGTTTCTGAATTTGACCCCTTATATACTGATTTGGTCTCGATTGATGAATATCCTGAAAACTCCATTGCTGATACACTTAATTTTGACAGACCAGGTAACGTTACTTTCAACCAAAACCTTTATTTAGAGAGCCGAAAATTTACCTCGGCAATTACTTCCACAGGAAAGTTCGAATACGAAGCTGATCCTTTGTCATTCAGTTATTCGGAATGTCTTGGTAGTTCCAGTGATATTGAGATAGATACATGCATACCTGTACCTTATACATTCAAAGTCTTGGTTACTAATGATGAGGGGAGTCATTTATTGGCTGATACTATAAATTCAGCTGGTTCATGTACTGTTTCTTCTCCAAAAGCTTTTGATGAAGTTGATTCAATTCCACTACAGTTGGGTGATTATATCGCAAATATTGCATTTGAGTTTGATTCTGATGTGCTCGACAATCTTGAGTCTGTAGTTGAGGATAAATATATCTCTCTATATATGGATGTATTCCAGCCTATCATTGATACCATTGACCAACTAGATTCTATTTATGCTGTAGACTTCACATACAATGTAGATGATATTTATAGTTTTATGGAAAATGGATATCATACACAGTATAATGATACTGTGATCTGGGTTCGGGATGATCAGGCTGATCCACCTGTTTATACTGCTAATCTAGGTTCCTGCCTGGGAATAGTGACTCTTCCTGTAGATAATTGTACTGTTCAATGTGATACTGATATTAATTATGAAGCAGAGTTATTAGATATTTTTAATCAGATGGATCAAGATGATAAAGACCTGCTACTAACTTATAATAGTGTTCCCGGTTCTGACTTTACACATCTAAATGAGATACTGTTTTTTGAAGGGGCTGCATTTCCTACTGAAATAACAAACTATGCTAATGGTGACAGTGCTCTGAATAACCTTATTGCTAATATGCTGAATGAAACCGATCCGCAGTTTGCTTATGATCCCGAAGATATATGTGATTGTTGGAAATCTGTTACTGCATCGGCACCCTTTGGAACAGTAAACCTGCAAAATGACACTAATAATGATGGTATACCTGATGAAAAAGCTGTTAATCCTAATTATGATTTCATTTACCAGTTCCTGGAATGTACTGGCCGATCTTTAGATGGATATAGTAGTACACCTTATAATTCGGGTGCTAGCTCCTATGTTACCCATGCTTATCGTACTTTCAACTGTTCGGGATCATGTGATGCAGAATGTACGGATTATAAGCCCGACGGATTATATGTTGGGGATACCCTGGCATTCAATATCGTTGATAATCCTAGAAAGCAATGGGAGATGTTTTATAAGTGTAAGAGAAATGCTGCTCAGCAATCAGAGATAGATGGTGGCATAAGTGAATCCGATAGTAGAGGTAATGGAAAACAGATTGCAGATCAATCTACGGAAGGGGTTAATGATCAATATGAAATTGATCCTCTGACTGATGCCATAACAAGAATCTATGCGATACTTAAAGACGGCCAACCGGATATGAGTGAGATCAATGAGATTATCTTAGAGCTAGAAAATGCGTGCGCGCTTCTGGCGCAAGAAAGAGTTGAGGAATTCAGAGATTCGATAGCTTCATTTTATATAAGTGATAGCAGATATGTGGAGGGGTATCCTCCGCCTGATACTCCAACGGATACGGTTTCTCTTAATACCCTCAATGGTCTGGTAGGCGATATGCTCTCAATAATTTTGCAAAATCATTGTGATCTTGAGTGGGATGGGATAAATGATGTGATAGAAAACCCGGGATTTGAGGATAATCTTGGTTTTAGATCCATACTAGAAAATCATGGTTTCGAATTTGAGTATACCGTTGGAGGCGTTTCTTGTGCTGATACTTCGGCTTTTCTTATCAAGGAAGGAGATTTCAAATTTACAGCTAATCTAGTCGATAGCCTTGTTCAACAGCTCAATACTAAATTAGCTACTCTGACCGATACTACTGCATGGGCTGGAATTTCTGCTGATTCGATAGCACATTATTTCAATAGTTTTGAAAAAAGACTCGAAATGTGTGACACACTCAAGAAAGTAGTGACAGACTTCCTTGCTGCTGACACAACTATGCTGCTTACTGAGTTGCTTGGCCGTGAATGTGGTGACTCGATTGTAATACCTGATATTGGTCCGAAATGCTATTTAGGTTTAGATACAACAGTTATTTTCAATGGATATGATCACATATCATACTATTACCCTGATTGGGAGATGCTAAATAGCCAGACATTTGATCTCGGTATTATGCACTTGGCAGAAAACTGGAATTCAGGTGATCCTAAAGGGCTTAAAGCAAATATAAGATTGATGAATCAGGATAGTAGTGATTATACTTGGCATAATTACCTGGTTCCATTGCCTACAGAAATGGGGATGGCTTTTGCTCTCAGGCCTCCACTTTACTATCAGCAACCTTATATCGACTATTCAACTCTTGATACAGTACCTGTAAATACTGGGGATACAACAAGACTGAAATTTGTTCAATATTTCAGAAGAACTAGTTTACCTTCATATCCTTATAGGGATTCTCTCTCGGGACCTTTCAAGCCTTATATACCTATCTACTATGTAGCCGAAGGTTTCACTGATCTTGGACCTGGGACTGGGGAGACTATTATATATACTCAAAATCAGACGAAACTACATTTTGCCTGGTTCCGTGCTGATACTGTTCTACCCGAAGCTCTCTGCTTTAAATTTACAGGTCCGGAACCCTTCAATAAATCAGTACCTTATAGAAGGCCAAAAACTTGCCTTGATTTAGTGGGAGATAGAATCCGGTCTGAAAGCGTTGCACAGATATCGGATAAAGTATATGACAAGATCATAAATGTTCGCGATAGCATACAAAAATATTGGGCAACTATCGACCAGAAGCTTAGCTATGAAGTGCGAATAAAAGTATACGAAGCTACCGAAATGTATACTCTGTATTATTATGATAGGGCTGGTAATCTTGTTCGTACAGTTCCTCCGGCAGGTGTAATTCCTAATCCGGATTATACACGTGATTCTATCCCTCGCCATACTATGGAGTCAGTCTATCAGTACAATTCACTTGGCCAGCTTATTTCAGAGCGTGGTCCCGATTTCGGTGAAAAACGCTACTGGTACAACCGTAAAGGGCAGCTAAGGTTCTCGCAGACTGCTGAGCAGGCACTGTCAAAAATTATCCCAATGGGTCCGGTTTATCCAGTATCTGAGACCACATTCTTCAAATATGACTACATGGGGCGTCTTATTGAAACTGGAGAAATGTATGCAGAGGCAGTTGCGCTGCAGCCGATGGTGATTGATAGCCTCCTTGAAGATAGTTTCCCCGATCTTCTTACACATGGCATAAATGCTTACACTCAAACTATTTATACTGTAGCTGCTGATACGCTTCCCGTGCCTTATAACTCTGGCTATGAGCAGGAACACCTTCGCAATCGTATAAGCTATACACTTCATGAACCCGATGGTATACCATTTAGTCATGATTCGCTTGGTTATGATGGTACAGGCAACCCTGTTATGTCTTTCTATTCTTACGATCCCCATGGAAATGTACAATGGATTATTCAACATGTGCCGATATATGATAAAGGTTTATTAAGCCAGCCGCCTTATATCACTTCCAAGATCGATTATGATTATGATCTGATTAGTGGAAAAGTCAGAGAGCTGGCTTACAATCTTGGTCGCGATGATGAATTCCACCAGAAATACGAATATGATTCGCAAAACAGGCTAAAACGTGTTTTCTCCAGTCGGAAGGGTAATATGTGGGATCGAGATGCAGAGTATGAATACTATGCACACGGCCCCCTAAAGCGTATACATCTGGGTGAAGATTCATTGCAGTCAATAGATCACCTGTATACTGTACAGGGATGGCTCAAGGCAGTGAATGTGCCATGGGAAAGTGGTCTTGAAAGTGGTGATACCGAAGCTCCAGATGAATATTCGATGGTACTCCACTATTTCGACGGTGATTTTGATCATAGTACTAATCCATTAGGTACAAACAGGCCACTTGGTGCGCCAAATCTGTATAATGGTAATATCGCTGCCTGGGAGAATGGACTTGGTGATTCTGCTGCTACCAAAGCGCCGGAAATGCAACGCAATATGGCCTATGCTTATACTTATGATCTTGCAAACAGAATAAAAGAGGCCGACTGGAAGTTGCAGCCCACATCTGGAGGTAGCCCTTTTGTGAATCCTGCCGATAGCGTTTATGATGCTCGCTATTACTACGATCCTAGTGGTAATATAACTGGTCTCCAGCGCCATGCTTACGATCTCGGTGGTAGTGGCTTCACACTCATGGATTCGCTTAGCTATAGCTATACCGACTCTACTAATAAGCTGCACATGGTGGCCGATCCGGTGGGCAGTTACTTTGCAAATGATATGAAGAATGGACAGATAGCTGATAACTATGAATATGACCTCGAAGGGAACCTGACCAAGGACCTGAACGAGGGAGTAAGTGCTATAGACTGGACTTATGACGGTAAAGTAGCCTCTACTGACGTGCAGGGCGACTACCTGACCGGAACTACTGACTATTCTTACGATGCTATGCGAAACCGTGTAGCCAAGATCAGAACTGGCACTACAAATCCCGATGAAGAGACATATTATATCCGTGATGCCGGTGGCAAAACGCTTGCTATTTATGGAACGGGTAAGTATAAGGTAGATACAACCCTGACTCTTAATGACACAGTCTATATGGGTGGCTTCAGAGTGAATGGGATTATCTACTGCCCTGACAGTAGCTACCACCTTGTAACTTACTCAAGAGAGGGTAATATTGATGTCACTCCTGATTCGACAGGGCGATCGGCTGTAGGTACTGTCATGATTCCCGATTGTGCTGGTGACTCCTGCCTGGCTACTATTTATAGTTATCCTGACGGCAACGGTGGTTGGGAATATGAACTGGAGTGTGAAGGAGGGGAGCTGGCACCAACTGTCTCGATAAATGTGTATTGGGATGAGCCCGACAGGGTGCGTAAGCTGCCTGCTGCTCCACCTGCTTTGGTTGAGTACCATATCTATGGTTCTGAGGGTCACGGGCGTTTTGCCACCTGGAAGCCTGATGGTGTGCTTTATTCTGACTCATTGAATTCTTATGCGGTAGATGGTAAAGACTCAGTCTATCACTACCGAGAGAAAGAGCAGTTGTCTCGTGAAGTGGGAGATAGAATTTATGAAGTCAAGGATCATTTAGGCAATGTGCGTATGACATTTAGCGATCTTAAGAATCCGTCAGATGTCAATAATCTATCTGAGGGTTGGGTGCTTGATTTAGAAAGTGTTTCCAACTACTATCCATTCGGTATGCAAATGCCTGGCATGACTTGGAGCAAAGGTGATGGATATAGATATGGCTTCCAAGGCCAGGAGATGGATAATGATATATATGGAAGGGGGAATGCTCTTGCATTTGAATATCGTATACATGCTCCAAGATTAGGACGGTTCTTATCAATTGACCCATTAAAAGATGATTATCCCCATAACTCCACTTATGCTTTTAGCGAAAATAGGATAGTAGATGGTCGTGATTTAGAAGGCAAGGAATGGGATGTAGCTACAAAGGATGGACATACTCAATTCACATTAACAATGAAAGTAGTGAATGAATCTGACATAGTCCAAGATGATAAAATTGTTGAAGATATCATGGATAAGTTAAAGTCACATTTTAAAGAGACATTTTCTCAAGTTGAGGGCTATAGTGGAGAAATGAAGCTTATCTATGCTGGTCATATCAATTACATGACCAATGATCAGATAGATGATTTGTATTATAATGAAGCTTCAGAAACCATAATATTGAGGCTAAGAGATGGCATGTCAAGACGCGAACTACAAATGACGGATATCGGTCCAGCTCTAAAAGAATTGTTCACAGGAGGAAGTACAACTGTTTCCGAACCAGGTGAAGGTAATACACAAAGTGGACTTATTAATCTATATATAACAATTGATGGAGCATCTTTACCATCCAATAAACTAGGACGAACTGGTTCTCATGAAGCTGGTCACAAAGGAGGTTTACCTCATATATGGGAAGATGAAAACCTAACTGAAGAGCAACGAAAAGATATCCTTAATCTGATGAATAGTGATGAGAACCCTGTTCCTACTAGACAAACGACGAAAGGCAGTAATCTATTTCCAGAGCAATTGCAAAATATTCAAAGGACAATTGAAGAGGACAAAAAATCAGAAAATGAAGAAGAGGATTCTCACAATGACTAATATCAAACAAATAAAGATTCAGTCTAGGTCAATAATCGTAGCTATATTTATTTTGGTGTGCTCTGGCTGTACTTCCCCAATTATAAAAAAGAATCCAGATTATGATTGTATTGAACCAATGCTTGTTTACTACGACGATCTTTCAAATTCTCCAGTTGTTGATCCTGTAGCTCAAAGAAAATATAATGAACTTTGGGTTCGAGTTTTAGGGGGCAGTAACAATACTTTTTTAACCCTTGGTGGTGAAACATTATTTATTGACGAGTCATATCATAAACATAAAGGTTATATCATTTATAAATTTGATGAGTATCCTGATATTTATACATTGAAAATTGAAGATCGGGATGCGGGTAAATGTGCTGAATTTGTATATGATAGAAGATATACCTATGTCACAATATATTTAGATCAGGAAGGTGAAAGTTTCTTTGCGTTAAGGTTTAGTAACGTCTTATATCCACATTAGAGTCGATTATGACACTGGTTGATGGAAATAGTATAACCTTTTTGGAAAATATTTACCAAAGTATTTGGAATAGTGGATTTAGAGGTGAGATACCTATTCGAGAAATCTTATACCCTCTTCTAAAGGATAGGAGAAGTATTCGAAATGAATAGGAGACAATTTGAAACTCTTAGGGAGATATTCGAGAAGCACAAAAGATCATTTTAAATGGTGGGGAATACTTTCGAAATGATAATGAGGTTATTCGAAAAGGTATGAACCCTTCTCGAAATGGCAAATGGATTTGTCTCGATCATTATGCAGTAGATGGGCGTGACTCCGTTTATTATTATTCTAGCACTTTCAAGATAACTTTCAAGGGAAGAGGGAGTCATTCCAATTGATATGCTTAGCATCATTATGCCTATTTACCGAGAATCAAGTATAATAGCTTCATAAAGTACTTCTTAGCGCTTTGTAATTAGCTGAACAAAAAAGATGATAGTAGGTAACATATATTTTTGAAATGAGTTGATAATGGAGACTTTACTAGAGTTTGGGAAATTGCTTCTGGGCGGTATTATTACTGTAAGTATATTACTATTTATGGAGAGACATCGAAATGTTGTTAAAGATCGTAGATACAGACAGATGTTGCATGAAACAGTATACGCAATTTACCTTAAAATATCATCAATGGAGTATAAGTATGATTTAGAAAAAGATGATTTAGAATTAATAATACCAAAGACAATCATTACATTCAATAGTGAGCTTTATCGATTAGATATGTTACTCAAAAATGATTTATTTACTACAATTATTTACTATGATGCAGTTATAGAACTTAGAGAATATACTGATGAATTAAACAATGAGTTGCATAATCTGAAATTGCAGTTATCAGAGGATTCACAAAAAGCATATAGTAAGATGGAGTATTTACTTGCAAAAGTATTCAACGATTTTGAAAGTAGGCCTTTCCCAACAAATTCATTGTCTAGGATATTTGTCATATTATTAGTGGAGCAATCCCCACATACAAGTCCATTACTAGTCGATAGATTTAGTAAGTATAATGTAGGGACTAAAGAAGGTAGATTAAAGGAGATGAGTGAAATAATTAGAAAAAGAAAAATGAATCAATTCAATAAATTATGAATCTTTGTTTTATATCAACTTGATCATATAAGTTGCTCATTTATCCAAAGTAGTAGCAAATTGATAACGTCTATAGTAAATTATTTATGAAGAAAGAAGCTTTAGATTCACTTAAAATAATATCATTAACAATTGCCCCAATTGTAACATTACTTTTAGTCATCACAGGTTCATTTTTTGACTTGAGAAAGGATGTTATAGTGGAAAAGGAGGGTGAAATATATCATCAGCGTAAACTATCTATATATGGATTTATACTATTAAGCCTTTTAATACTTTCAGCGTTAATAACAATATCGGGTATTTATATAACCACACTCTTAGATAATTATAATGCAAATGTACAATACGAGAAAGATTTAAAGAATAACATTGAAAGAGATTCAATTCTTAAAGAACTAGCACATATAACAGAATTATACAATAAAGAACGTAAAATAACAAAATCTATAATTAATAGTGTCGATCCAATATTTGATGCTAAAATAGCATTAGAAATGTCTTTTTCTAAGTATGATGATATTAATGGAATAACTAAAGATACTAGTCTATTCGGAAAACCAAGAAATTCACATTTAATTGCTAATAATCATATAGAACTAATTCTTTTTAATTCTGAGTACTCAAAATCTAGGATTGTAGATCTATTGAATCCAGAAGTATTTCATGACTCGCTAGAATACGATCCACAGCGTCTTGTACCACACTATACATATTTGAAAGGACTTGATACTTTAAATAGAATTGGTGTTGGTAATTCTAGCTTTAACATTCATTTTATAGATTATGATTCTGAAGCTGATGTAATAATGAGATGGGCAGATTTAGGATACTATATTGAAGGTAAAACACAATTAAGTTTTAGGCAATTGGAAGACTGCTACTTCTTGGCAAGTGTTCAATCTAGCAATGGATATAAAGGAATAAGTCGCATTGAGATACAAAACAAAAGTAAAACTAAAACATTTTTTTCTTGGTTAGAAACAATCAAAAGAAAACATTACACAAAATTTAGTAATGAGAATGAACAAGTTTACCATACAATACTATTAGGTAAATTTGAAGTTAATCGTATTTGGGGTTTGTCAATTAATCAAATACCTTTACCTTATAAATGGTTATCGAATAATTAATTCTTATTTACTAATTTGATAGAATCATAGGCGTTGTAAAGTAACGCGGGAAAGAGTAAAGATATTCATTACTTTACGTGAAATCGGTTGATAACCAATAAAGTTTTCGTCAAATGCAAGACATGAAGTGGAACAGTTTGGGGAGCCAGAGAAACTAATCAAAAGCTATTCATATCTGGTAATCAATATTTTGAACTGTTAGATATCTATGGCAGAGGGAATGCTCTTGCATTTGAATATCGTATACATGCCCCAAGATTGGGAAGATGGAACAGCGTTGACCCGTTGAGGAAGAAATACCCCAAAAAGTTATTTAGAACAATTCAAAAAAATTCGGTGTGAACAGATGAGGCTACTTTCTAAAGACGATGCCAAAGATATAGAATTTTTATTTAACCTAAATAACCGAGAGGTATTGGAGCTAAAGCAGTCAATTTTGAATGAGCCTAACGATAAGTTAGCTAATGAAGGATTGGAAAGATTAAAGAATATGAAAGAAATGATTGAGGATACCAAGCTCTTAATACCAACCAAACATGTTGCCGGAGCATATGAGTCTCTAGGTTCAACAGGATCTGGTGAATACTTTATTGGAACTGGTGAAGAGATAAAATATCTACCTCTCTCCCCAGATCAATTAATCATCAAGACACATGATCATGTTGAAGAGTATTTAAAGTTTTTAGATAAAGTCATTAAAGACTGCGAAAGCAAACTCAAGATTGTCAAGAAAGATATTATTCCAAAGAGTGATCTTAGCTATGATAGAGATACAGGCATCTTACACTATCGTGGTCAGGCCAATCATATGATAATGTTAATGATTCTTGCAACAGTTAGGGAAGCATTACCAGAGAATAAAAAGGAGTTCCGAGATATATTCCGACCTTATGAGGAGAGGATATTTGTTAAGAATAAAAATGGCAAAAAGGCTAAACTCTTGTACTATCAGGATGGAATGGATTTGAGCAAAATAAGAGAAAGATACTCAGATGCCGAAATTGCTGATATGACTAGTATGATTATTGATTTTATTTCTCCTCTTTAAAATTCTGAAAACTTCTGAAAATATCGATATAAGTCTTTATCTCCCAATAAGATAGTTTTTCTTTTTTTGAATTTTGCAGAATCATCAGAAGCTGCCAGTTTTGCTTTTGTACCCTTTGTTATACATTGAAAAAGGAAAGCAAAAATGGACAATCAGTTAGTGATACAGCTTAGCGTAGAGGAGCTAAAGAAAATAATCGCGCAATCATTAGAGAAAATGCATGTCAGACTTCAGAAAAGTCTCGGCAAAGAGTCACCCCACCATACCAAATCCAGCCTAGAGCTTCTTAACAGAAAGCAGGCTTGCGAAAAACTAGACATATCTTATCCCACGCTCAATAAATACGTCAAGAGCGGCCGCCTCAGATCAAAGCGGTTAGGTAGACGTATATATTTTAAACCTGAAGATATCGAAGAAGCCCTCACCGACATTAATCTTAAGGAGGGTAAAAAATGAAAGATTATGTTTTTGATATCCATGTCAGCAAGTTGAAGTCAGTTTTGGAGAAAAGTCCATTTAATGTAGGACTTCACCAATATATGACACAGTTAAAAGACCATTCTAATGGCTATAAGAAAAGTAAGGATTGTGAACTCGAAGACTTTAAGAAGAGCCTGTCAGCTTATATGTTGGCAGGCACGTTTAAGGGGAGAGAGAAGGAGGATATAAATATAATATCCGGTTTATTGCCACTTGATCTCGACATGAAGGATCCTGATAAAAGCGACAAAGAGTTTGATTCCCTTATCGACATGATAAAATATAAAGCTACACTGCTAAATGTCAGACCAATCATTATACACAAAACTGTTAGCGAACAAGGATTAAGACTGATCTATTATTCATCTAAGTTAACCCCTGAGACTTATGAATCGAAAATTAAGAAGTTAGCAGCTTATATAGAGAACCAACTGGATATAGAGTTAGACCACAAATGCTTCAATCTTAATCGCCTTTGGTTTACCGCCTATGATCCTGAAGCCTTTGTCAGTGAAGAGCTTATAGATATTTCAGATCAATTGGATCAGTTTGAACAATCACCAATAGAACAGCACCGTGAAAGAATAGAGTCTAATGCTTCATTCTTTAAAAGAGAGATGCAAGCTTACCTGGATGAACATTGCTATGACGGTAACAAACACGAAGCAATAAGGCTTGCCGCAGTACAGGCATCATCTTATGTGGTAGAAAAAATAGAAAAACTATCCAATGCTAGAGACTACTTGATCAACTATATCAGGAAGATTCCAAATATCAAAAACCTGGATGATGCGATAAGAGCAATTGATAAAGGCTTTGACTATGGCCTACATCAGTATAATACTAAGAAAAAGTCTAGAGGAATTCAGAAAGCGGAGAAAGAACTACTGCACTATAATTACGAGAAAGAGAATAAATTCCGGAAGGCCAATGACAGGCTTGACGACGCTTCCAAACTTCCTCCTTCACGCAAGCTAATGGATACATTGGTCTTTGAAAATGAATTGACAATCTTCTTTGCCGATACCGGGGTGGGTAAATCTGCTTTTATTGTGGCATGGGCAGATGCCATAACTCGGGGAAAGTCTTTCTTAGAGCTTGAATGTGAACTAAAATCACCCATAGTCCAGATCATAGACTTTGAGCTAAGTGATGTGCAGTTTAGAAAGAGATATAGCAGTGAAGGTATTGGAAGCTACAAGTTTTCAGATAATCTTTTTATTGATAGTATACCCCTACCCTCTGACGGTTTTGATACTGAAGAGTATGTAGATGCTGTTATCGCGAGTATCAAGAATACCCTTACCCGAATAAAGCCAAATATTCTAGTAATAGACAATATCAGCTATATCTCTAACCAGAATCCGAAAGAAGGTCCCGTAGCTGCAGGTCTGCTAAAGAAGTTCAGAGAACTGAGAGACGAGTTTTCACTTACAATTATTGTCATAGCGCATACTCCAAAGATTGACACCAGAATCCGACTCAACCTAAACCATTTATCAGGTTCAAAGCAGTTTAGTAATCTCAGTGATGCAGTGTTTGCATTAGGCAAGTCCTCTGCCGAAGAAGGCTTGCGATACATAAAACAGCTCAAGATACGATCTGACATCAACCGATATGAGAAGGAAGTGCTTGTATGTAGACTAACCAAAACCGATAATCTTCTCGGATATTTAAGGATAGATATGGATGATGAAGGAAAGCATCTGAGCCAAGATGAAGATCCCAGGATGAAGGAGGCAATAGAGCTCAGGCAGGGAGGTGAAAGTGTCAGAGATATAGCTGATAAACTGAATATTTCAAAAAGTACGGTAGATCGATGGACAAGAAGGGGGCTTCCTCGGGAAAAGAAGCCCTCAATTCACTAAATCAGGATGTCCCATCTGTCCCTAGTGTCCCACCTATGGGACAGATGGGACACTAGGGACAGTTTGAAGAGCAGTTTTCATGCTATCAGAAGCAGAATTAATAGAAGTGAAAGGAGATTCAAAGGCAAATCACATACAATTCACAAACAACTTAAAGTAGCTTAAAGCACTTTCAAAAACCTTCATCGCATAGAAACTGTTTTCAAGCGGTTTTCAATTCTATTCAACCAAAGCAAACGAAAAGGATAAATTAATGATTGATCTTAAGAAATATGGGAAAGTAAATTATCAGGATTTCCGTAAAATCATCTGGAAGGCAGGTTATTCTATTGCCGATCTAAACAGATATATAAACAGATCTCAAGGCTATATGGATAAATCCGGTCATGATGCCTCGGGCATTGTAAAGACTAAACACGTAATCGATCTTTGTGGCATGATAGGCGAAGAAATGTTCATGTATTGCTTTGAAGAGGTCATGAAAGCCAATGAGGAGGAGAATAAAAGACGAGAAAGAAGAATGAAAGCAAGAGAGTACATGAAGAGATGAGTGGGAAGCCAGCCTTTTGGACCGCTCTAATACTAACGTCATGACTCATAAATCCGTTTTAAAGTCGATTGCAAACCCAGAAGTGTCTTGTTCCCTTATATTGAACTTATCAGTACGAGCACACATAACAAAAGAATAGATTGCTGATCTTGTAAGTTGCATTAGATGGACAACCTTTTTTTCAAACAACTTAATGTCTACGGTTTTTATAAAGTTATCATCAATGAAAAAACTGAAAGTATCATAATCTGAGTCAGCGCTAACTAGTTCCAATACACCATGTTCCAAAGAATTTCTCCAAGTCTTAAATTCTTTCAACATGCCTGTTCGCGGATTAAGGTTTGCAGCAATACTATAGAGACTTGCTAAATATATATTGGATTGTTTATTTAAATTATTCCAATATTCAGACTTTCTCCAAAATGATTCAAAGTAGATTTTGTCTTTAGGGTTGTAGATATTGAAAAGCTTGCACAACCCTATTGCCAGTTTGTCAAGAATACTGTAACAAGTTCGATAGGCGGAGCGGAGATACTCTATATTACTGGAATATTGGATACCATTATGTAAATCCGTTAATCTAACATCAAGACGCTCGCAATCAGGTTTAGCGGATTTAAAATATAATAGCCGTGCTATTCCGTATTCCATTTTAACACGGTTGATTAGGAGTTCTACCTGTGGAATAGCATCATCCTTAGTTTCTAAACCTTCTAATCCGATTGTAAGATCATCTACAGTCGCCCGACTACAATGACAGTAGAGCGAATGTTCGTTTAGGGTAAGATATTCTTGTAAACTGAATTGACGATATTTACTGTGATTCTCATACTCCAAACGTGTTTCAGCTAACTCTTGATCTATATCTTCACTAGTATATCCTTCTTCCCTAATATAAGATTGAACTATATTCAGATTTTCGTTCACTCTTTCCTTAATATCTGCTGGAATATCATTTTGCTGCAGACCTTTCTCATATAGTCTTGCTATTTCATAGCTGAGTGCAACTGATGTACCAAAATATGGGTTTTGCCACAAGTAATAAAGGAGGTCGGCTTTTGATATTAAGGCCTCTTTAAAATTTGGCATTTTCACAATCACCTTATCAAAAAAATAAACTGCTTCAAGGATTCTTCCAGAAGCCATTAATGCATTTGAGAGGTTGATTTCAATTTCAGGATATAATTCGTCTGAATCATCACTTCTATAGATTATCGCACGCCAATACAGATCAATCTGTGGTTGAAGATTCTCTTTCTGATTTTCGAGTAATAGACTGTCTTTGTTATTGGTAACTCTAAGATTGCCAAGGGTACTATATGCATTTGCAAGATTATAGTAATAACTGGTTAGGGTAATAAATAGTAATATTTCTTCTTCATTCTGGGAGAGGTATAAAATTGAATGCTGTAAATCAGTCTCACTTTTAATTCTAGTCGCTATGTCTATTAACAGTCCATGTAATTCAAGTTGATGCATATCGACAACATTCAGGTTTAAGGCCGAGTAGATTAATTTTCTTGCCTGATTATACTTCTCACTCGAATAAAGTTCTTCGATTAGTTTCTCTAACTCTTTTTGCTTTGACATACTTGTTATTATTTTGGGGAAGCATTAAATTATTCAGTAGTAGCTTACACAACTAATTTAATTAATTCCTGTATTAAGCTTTCATGACTGATGATTTGCTGAGTTTTATTCTGTTGTTAGGGTAAAGCATACAGCAAATCACTTCACGGTGAACCAGTTTCTCCTATCTGAGATTAGCTAAATCAATTATACTTTCTCTTCCATACTTCGCAGTCATACTACTAATAACTTTATGACCTGTTATTGCAGCAATCCTATAATCATTAAATCCCATATCTCTGTAGTATATGGTTGAACTATGCCTTGTAACGAATTCAAAAAGAGCCACCAAGCTAGCGCTGAAAAGCCAATACCCACAGGAAAAAAGTAGCACACAACATTGTGTATAAGCAAAAACGGATAAAGTGGTAATTTCTAGGTCTCTACATTTAATAAACTTTGGTGGTGGCGGACAGGTCATCGCCTTGAAATCCGCCAGTTTTCATATACAAGACCGTTGAAGAAAGTCAAGTGCTTAGGGTCTTCTAAATACTCGGATTTAAAGAAATATCTTCGCTAAGATATTGTATCCTAGCAAGAAATACGGTGGTATTTTAGCTTACTAAAATAACTCAGCACCCTTCCTCTTAACTTCAAGCTCTTGAGGATTGATATACCTTTCCAGAGACTTGCTGTTGTGTTCAGTAAGAATCCTGACCTCAGATTCATTAAGTCCGCTCATAGTAGCTATTGTTGCGTGGGTATGTCTCGATATGTGAGATGAAATAGTCTTCCATTTGGGCAAAGTTACTGTCTTAACATCTTTCCCATAAAATATGTGCTTTATAACCGGGGTATCTATTCCTGCGAGTTTACATATACTCCTAAGCTGTTCATTAAATTTTTGAGAAGAAATCAATTTAATATCTGCTAGCGATCTTTTTTTTAGTAGAGCCTCACATTTCGGACCTATACCTATTTGTTTAGTCTTCATGTCTTTGTTAGAAAAATATTGGAACATCTTGACTTTTCTGCCATCGTCTGTTTGAAGTTCCTTTATATTTGCATTATCAAGATATTTAAGGTCTTCATACCTTAAGCAGAGATACACTTTGTATAAGAAAATATCCCTATGGTTGTCTTTAATAGGATCATTTGATAGATCAAGAGTTTCTATCTTAGCTAACTCATTCTTTGTCAATGGTTCTCTTTTGCTTTCACTTGCCTTATAGGTCTTCTTGATTTTAGCATATCCCTTTTTATACGCGAGACTCTCATGATGCCCCTCTTCTAATGACCAGGATAATACAGTACCGATTATATCGCAGTACTTGAAGAAAGATGAGTTTTGTACATTATACTTTGAGATCAAATAATTCATCAGACCAACGTAGAAACTATAGTCAATATCATCAGGATATAGCATTTTATGGTAAGTAGCCTTAATATACTCCCTAACTCTAACAAACGTTGATTTGAGTTTGTTAATAGTAGCTGATGCTTTGTCATTATGGCTTGTTGAAATATCGATATAGTGTCTAAATATATCAATAAATGCCTCTCTTGAAGAGCTGTTAGCTAATATCTCTTCCCAGAGCTTTAAAAGGTGTTCTTTGTCGATTATAACTTGGCGAAGCTTGGACTCCCTTAACTTATGATTGAATCTGCTGTTAAGAGTATCGAGATAGAGGTTTTTTGATAGGTATTCTTCATCGTAAGAGCGGACACGCTTCTGTTTATCGTTCCAATACTTTGGGCAAACATTGATACCTGTTGATCTTTTGACTCTAAAGTTGTTATACTGAATAGATACTTGTACAGTAGTTAAACGTGATTTCTTGTCTCTTAAGAAGTAACTAAAATGCATTCAAAACCGTGATATTGTGGATATATTGTTATAGCTGTGGACGTTTTGTGGACGGATTATGTTTCTTCAGATGAAACTAGCTTAGTTCTAATTCATCTTCTGATGTCTATAGTCTATTGGTATGTAATAACTTATGAATAAATTAAGGGTAGTAAGGCAAAATGAAGATAAATAGGTTCAATTCCCTCCTTGACCACTTTAGAATCCTGTAAGTCTAAATGTAGTAATAGCTTGCAGGATTTTTTGTATTTGCGGGTGGAGGGGTTGTTAATTGAATAGTGGTAAGAAGCCTATCCTCACTGATCCGCCTAGCACTATGAATTATCCCATCTTGGAAGAGTGTATTTGAATTTGTAGCTGTAGTTATAATCACCGGTGGCAGAGTAGATATAATAAATTCTATTGGCTAAGTTCAAAAGTCTATTTTCAAACAGGTACTTAGCATAATCAAGCTTTTCGAATAACAGATTATAAAAAAAAACAGGCTTTGTAGCTATGTTTGGTCCGAAATGTATGCTTGCTTCGGGCATCTATCTCACTGTCTTCTGCTTCTTTGCAAGGCCATGACAATATCTGCAGTTCATTTTTATTTATACCATACTGATATACTAACTATGTACATTATGGTGGTAGTTTTTCTCAGCTATGTATTGATTATGGTATAAAGTATCATAAACATTAAATAGGTAATAAAACCAAATGCGTATACCGCTAGCACCTTCATAGCATTCACTAATCTATTACCCTCATCAGCAAAAAAGCTTTCAAGTCCATATAAAAGATAAATAAAATAAGGAATCCATAAGAGCATTGCATCTATGTGAATATCTAACAATTTAATAATTGCTAATGGAATTGAAATAATAAACAGTGCTTCACCAAATATGTAACAAAAAGAAACGACTATTTCGAAAATATTGTATTTTGAATTACGGAAAATAATTTTGGACCAGATTGATGAGAACAGAACAAAAAGTAAATTTAGGTAAACTATATTACTATTAAGAAAATTTGCAAGTTCTCCAGTTTCATACTCTCTGTTTGAAATGGAGAACCCTTCAAACTTTAAAAAACTGTATTTGGCTCCAGTAAGAAATACTATGATTAAGAAAAACAGAGAAGCCAATGCAAGAAACATTATGGGTTTCATCATTTTTTTTCTGTCTTTCTGTATAAAACACCTAATTCCCTTGCCAGGATTTAATATTAGAGTGCTAATTGAGTAGAGAAACCTTTTATGTAGGTTCAATAAACTAAATACCTCATTTCGAACATATTTATAATCGATTCTTCTTAACTCTACATCTTCCATATTTTCTTTCAAGGATTTAGTTTGGTTTCCAGTATTTATGTTAGTTGCTAGTTTTTTTAATTAAAAATCCGATAAATATCAAAATTAAACTTAATAATTTAGATTTTTAACAAGATGCATAGTTATTACGGCTGAGTGCATTTTTTTGATTTATGCACTTATTGTAGAAATTAACCGGAAATTTTCAGTGTAAGAATTTATTGCTAAAATATACATGTAGGTATTATGTATATTAATTGTATTTCAAGATAAAGGGAAATACATAGACAAACAAATGTAAGGCTGTGAAAAGAAATTGGGAATTGTTAAGTACAATATTGCTCAAAACAGTGATCTTACCTATGATGAAGATAAAAGTACTTTACACTTCAGTGAGCAGATCATCATATTCATAATACTCTTGGTTCATATAAGCAATATATATCTGTTAAACTTTGAATATAACTTCACTATTCATTTGATATGAGAATTAGGATTGGATAAGGTAAGCAAGAAAATTGTGTGTTATATCTACCAATATGGTTGGTTAAGCTGATACTTATAAAGATTCCGTTTTGAAACTATTATTTTAAATTGATGCAAGGATTAAGCAAATACTAGCCTGGACTCAGGTGTTGGTTTGTACTTAATTAGATATCAGAACAGTTCTTTTATTAATCTGGATAAAATATCATGGCAAAAAAGCAACAAATGGTCGACGTGGTACTTAAAACGGCCGACGGTAAGAACCAAGCAACAGCAGTTGTGGCTTTCGAATGTGAAGAAGGAACATGTAAGGGTACTATAGTATCAATAGCAGCAAAAACTCCCCGTGCGGAGTTAGGTTGGGCATGGAAAATTGGTCTTGGGGTCAGTGCAGAAATAACCATGTCGGCTGGTTCTGCAGAGGGTAAATGCGTTGATGGTAAGTGTGTATATACTATCTCAGCATCATGGACAGTCCGTGCAAAACTAACCATAGGTATACAATGGTATGATAGATCAAGAACTTTTATCGGAACCGGGAAGTTTACTTCAATCTGCAAGTGCCAAGGTTAATTCTTAATAGAACAGTTAACCGAATAACAACATTTAACAATGGAGATCTAATTATATCTACATTTACTAATTGGTAAGACTATTATTTAAAAAAAATAGTAATTTAGGATTTGTAACTGGAGGTTATGCAAGACCTTTCAGCAAGAATCGCTTTATTGACTTTTACTGAATGTCCCAGGTATAAGCTAATCGGAATTGGAAGAGAATAAAGATATAATCTGCTTAGTCCTTGGGTGCCATTTGCCAATTATACTCAGGATATAAAATGACAAGAAAAGAGTTCTTGAAGATGTGTGGGCTGCTTGGAATAAGCATCCCTTTTCAATCTGCTTTGACAGCCTGCTCATCGGATGAAAATATCGCATCAGGTAACTTTGATGGAACTGTATTGATTGTTGGAGCTGGTGCAGCTGGGCTTACTGCCGGATACTTGCTAAACCAGCAGGGTATTGACTTCCAGATTGTAGAAGCATCCTCAGTATATGGAGGGCGCATGAAAAGAACTATTGATTTCACCGATTTCCCAATTCCCCTTGGTGCGGAATGGTTACATATTGAGAAGGATATTTTTCATGAAATTACTAATAATCCTTCTATCCAAGTAGATATTGAGATGAAACCTTATGATACAGCTGTTGATTATGCCTTGTTTGAAGGAAGTCAGGTATCATTGGACGATGTAGGTATTACCATAGATCAAAAATTTGTAAACTCTTCCTGGTTTGATTTTTTTGAAGAATATGTCGTACCATCGATTCGAAATAAGATATCGTTTAATGAGATCGTAAATTCAATTGATTATTCTGGCGATCAGGTATTGATTCGTACGTCGAATGGTGAAATTTTAGCAGATAAAGTTATTCTTACTGTACCTGTAAAAGTATTACAAAATGGAGCTATTTCATTTACTCCTGAGCTTCCTGAGGATAAGTTAGGGGCAATAAATGATGTTACAGTTTGGGGTGGATTTAAAGCTTTTATAGAGTTCTCAGAGAAGTTCTATCCAGCTTTTACTGCATTCAATATCTTACCGGAAGTAGCTGGACAAAAACTCTACTATGATGCATCCTATGGGCAAAATTCTGATAGCCATGTTTTAGGTTTATTTACAGTCGGGTCAGGAACGCTGCCATATATAGATCTATCTGATAGTGAGGTAATAAATTATATGCTAAACGAGCTAGATGGTATTTTCGATAATCAAGCTTCGCCAAATTATATAAAGCATATTACACAAAATTGGAACAATGAACCTTTCATAAATGGGGCTTATGTTTATGACCATGAAGACTGGAGAAGAGTCAGAACACTTGGGGAATCAGTAAACAATAAACTATTTTTTGCCGGGACAGCTTATACCGATGGAAATGACTGGGGTAGTGTACATACAGCAGCCCGTTCGGCAATAAATGCAATAAATGAAATGTTATAAGATAGTGAACTGACAGCTTTAATGCTTCCTTTATACCTATCTGAGTTAGATTCCCAAAGCAAAATAATACCAAATTAGGATCAAAATTTATAGTCGCCCGCAAAAACCTATATAAAATAGCATCCTGCTGAAGACTACTGTCAATAGTTTAACCCTTTAACAGATTTATTCCACGAAACTCGCTTGATTCTTTGGCGTTATGCCCATTATAAGCAAGGAATGAATGAGACAGTATTTATATATATTCATAAGTGTCATGGCATTGTTTGTTCTGAGTTTTCTCATGACAAACTATACCTTACCTAATAATCAATCCGAAAAACTTGCTGAACTGAACGATTATGTTAGGGTCATTGAAAGTATCTCTCCTAGTGATACAGAATTTCATGATTTAGAATTTCTTAGAGAGATTTTAAAAGACAAGCAAATTATTATGCTTGGGGAGCAGACACATAAAGATGGTGCAACTTTTTTAGCAAAAAGTAGACTAATAAAGTTTCTTCATAAAGAATTAGGCTTCGATGTTCTTATTTATGAAACTGGTTTTTATGATACAGAGAATTTATGGAAGAGTCTAAAAAATAACGCATATAACAATTTGACTGATTTTTCGAAAGCTCTTTATCCCTTTTGGTATATGAATCAGGAGACTGAAGAAATATTGGAATATATCGTGGAAAGAATCAGTACTGAAAATGAAATTCAAATAAGTGGATTAGATGTCCAATTTTCAGGACAAATAGGAGATCAAGAAAGAGATTCTTTACTAACTCAATATCTGTATTCCAGGCCGGAAATAAATGCAACAAAATATCCAGCCTTTTTTTCAATTAAACATGAATACAGCAACTATGCCAACAAGTGGGTGGCAGACCAACTGAGTGCAACAAAAAAGGATTCTATCTTAAAGGATATTAATTCGATAAATAAATTATATGCTTCAGATTCCCTTAAAAGCAGTAAGGACTTATTGTATTCTCGTTTTTTTAAGAATATAGAAGTATTGTATACTTATTCATGGAATTATGATATAGGAGAAGATATAAGATTTCATATCCGGGATTCTGCGATGGCAGAGAATTTCATATGGCTAAAAGAGAATAAGTTTAAAAATAACAAAGTAATTGTATGGGCAGCAAATCTACATACATCATATGATAACTATAGTTATAACCCTGTACCTGCAAAATTTACATCTATGGGTGAGTATATTAAGAAGGAATATGGAGGGCAATGTTATTCTATTCACTTCACGTCATTCTACGACCCAGATCGGTTAAATTATTCAGAGAAAATGTACAACAACAAGTCAGTTGAATATCTGTTACATCAAATTAATAGGCCATATTTATATTTAGATTTTAATGAAATTGATTCGACATCTTTTTTGCAAAATGAAAATATAATGAACTGTAATCAGAGGTTAAGTTTTAATGCTCAATGGAGTAAAATAACAGATGGTATCTTTTATATTGATAAAATGACCGGTTTGAATAGCATAAAAGGAAAGGATGAAAACAATAATTAGAACAACAGATTTAGATTTTTCTTTTGGAAGGCAAAAGGCCATTGATAAGCTATGCCTGGAGGTTCCTCAGAATTCTGTTTTTGGTTTTTTAGGCCCAAACGGAGCAGGTAAGTCTACAACAATAAAGCTTTTACTTGGCTTGTTGAATTCTTCTGAAACGAATATTTTTTTATTTGACAAAGATTTAAGGAATAATAAGAAGGAAATTTTAGGCAAGGTTGGTAATCTTATCGAATCACCGACAGTATACAGAAATTTAACTGCTTCGGAAAATCTTCTTTATCTTAATAAAATTTACAAGAAAGAGTCGGGCAGGATAGAAGAAGTATTAAAAATTATTGGACTATGGGAACACCGCGATAAGAAAGCAAAACATTTTTCTACTGGAATGAAGCAGAGACTTGGAATCGGAATGGCAATATTTCACGATCCGGAATTAATAATTCTTGATGAGCCTGTTAATAGTCTTGACCCTGTAGGGGTCTCAGAAATTAGAGAGTTATTATTAAGATTGCAGAATGATGGTAAAACTATATTTATCTCAAGTCATATCCTGAGTGAAATTGAAAGGTTATGTTCGCATGTTGGCATAATAAAAAAAGGAGTCATGCTATTCCAAGGCGAAATAAAATCTCTTTTTATGAAGACGAAAAAGTATATTAAAGTGCGAACCAATGATGGCATAGGAGCAATTGAATTATTAAGGCAACACAGATATCCGGTAGAATTTCATAATAGATCACATGATATACTAGAAGTTGAGGTGGATGGTCAAGAGAGTTTTAGTAAGCTGATCTCAATTCTGGTGGTAAACCAATTTGAGATATATGATATTGAAAAGAAATCGGCAAACCTGGAAGATGTTTTTATAAACCTAACATCAAATTAATCAAATGGTAAGATTTATAGATGTATTAAGTGCAGAAATATTAAAAACCAAAAGGACTTGGAATTTTTCATTAGTTCTTATGTTTCCTATTATAGTAACCTCAATTATTTTCGGATACTATGTTAAAAACCTATTGGGAGGAGATAATATTGGGCAGAGCAATCTTTGGATGACATATTGTAGAGAGTTCTTTCAGTTTTACTATTTACTATATCCGTTGTTAGCTGCATTAATAGCTTTTTCATTAAGCAATATTGAGCATAGGAACAATGGGTTCAAACAAGTATTCACCTTTCCGGTGAATAGGTACTCAATCTATTTCGGCAAGATCTGTATTCTACTGTTTTGGATGTTATGCTCTTTATTGCTGGCATATTCTTTGTTGATTATAAGTGGTAACGGCTTAGGCTACCTATTCCCCCAGGCAGGATTTCAGAATTACGATATCAATAATATTATTATAACTTTTTTCCTGCGTATCTTCATTACACTGGCCTCTATTATTTCAATTCATTATTTCTTAAGCATTTATTGGGATAATTTTATTATATCAGTTGGTTCGGCATGCTTCCTTGTTATTTTTGGATTGGTAGTTAGTAGATGGGAGTATAGCTATTTGATTCCTTATTGTAATTTGGTAAAGGCATTTACACATTTCTTCCAAAGCGGTACCGAGGTTTTTAGTAAGGAAATTCTTTGGAGTATAGGTTATTCAGTTGTCTTCTTTTTCAGTGGTTACTTAATTATGATTAAGAAAAGTATAAAATAGCTTATAGAATATTTGTATAAATCGCGAGAGATTAAGAAGTTGTTTGAGCTTGACTACTTACACATTTTATCTCCCGACAAGATGTACAGAATGGATAAGAACTGAGTGGGCGAATAGAATATTAGTACTTTTTTGAGTGAGATATATGATGATCAAACTAGATGTATAAAATCAAAAAGATAAAAAATGGGTGCTGGTATTACTTAGGCGGGAAGCTGAATTCTGTGATTGATTGTGTTTTTATTGAAGATTATTTTTGCCATAAAAGGAATCAAGGAGTCCCGAAACGCATTGTTCCTGATAATACAGTCGAGCTTATACTAACAGATAAAATCTTTGAAAGAAAAATTTCCGATCAAAGAGAACCAACAGTTATGAAAAGTCATTTGTCAGGATTGAAAACTACATGGCAAGATATTACTTTAGAGGATAGCCCGTTGATTTCTATTCGTCTGAGATTTGATAAGATTTACCAGTTGACCGGTATTCCCGCTTCAGAATTAAGTAATCAGGCTATAGAACCATCAGAAGTCTTCGGAAGACAATTTGAAAAATTTCAGGATAAATTATTCGAGCTAAAAACAATTGAACAAAGATTGTCCTGCATTGAAGACTATTTTATGTTACAAATAAAGCATCATAAAATATATGACGATAGCTTATTGCAAGCAGCATTACAACTTATCAATTTGTCTTGGGGTAGAGTGCCTTTACATCGACTTTGTAGTGAATTAAACATAAGTCAGAAAACTTTAGAAACTAAGTTTAAACTTTTTATAGGATTAACACCAAAGAATTACAGTCGTCTGGTTCGGTTCGTTTTTCTTGTAAAAAAGTATAAAAGCTCAAAAATCAATTTTACGAGACTGGCCTATGAAAGCAATTTTTCAGACCAAAGTCATTTAATAAAAGAAGTTCGAAACTTCACAGGCCTTAATCCAAAAACATACTTTTCTAGTTCGCTGGGTATCCAGGAAGATATTTTCTGAATTTCGATTTTTTACAATTTCGTGAATTTCTCGAATTCTATCTTTGTTAGAAAAAGTATTCATGGGAGTAATTAGATTATTCAAATTCGGTCTGCTGATTTGTTGGTGCATTAGTTGTCCTGCGCAAAAGGTGAGTACATTTGTCCAAAGTTATTCTGATATTGATGAGTCCCTTTTTCAGTCAAGTAATGGTATCTTATATGGAACTGGATATTTAAGTGGGTCTTTATATATATTTAATACTGAAGGTGTAACTCCGGTCTTAAACTCTTTAGATCACCCTTCTGAGATGGCAGAACTATCCAGTGGGGCCATTGCGATAGCTGAGAGTCAGGGCAATCGCATTTCTTTGTATGATCCATCAACTAGTTCTCATCAGATCCTGACTAACGATATACTGAATCCTGCCGGTTTAATTAATTTACTTGATTCGGATACACTTTTGGTGAGTAGCACATCAACAAATGATATATACAAAGTCTTTCCTAATGGTGATACTAGTCTGTACTTGAGCAATTATATATTGGATACACCTGTATCTTTTGTATGGGATGATTTTAACAATCTATATATAGCTAATTATGCTAGTGGAGTAATAGCTAAAAAAACATCCGAAAATATTGTAACAGAATTTTGCATTCTTCCTACAACAAGCTTGGGACACATAATCAAAATAGGTAACTATATTTATGCGACAGGTGTGTTTGACCATAGAATTTATCAAGTTAATATAGCTACAGGAGTTTGGGATCTTTTTGCAGGATCAACTAAGGGAATGATTGACGGTGATATTAGTGCTGCAAAATTTGATACACCTAATGGAATTGTTGCCAGCCAAACAGGGGATTCTCTCTACATTTCAGAGTATAATACACAATCAGTGCGACTAATTAGTGGGATTTCTATGGCAACAGGAATTGATCTGCTCAATGAAAGAGTTTCGAGTTCTTCCATAACAGTTTGGCCCAGTCCGATTCGCAGGACTTTTTCTATTGAGTTGCAGGGCTATAATGGTTCAATATTCCCAGAGCTATATACGGCTATGGGGACCAAGATGGAAGTAGAAGTAGATATCCAACAATCATCCCAAAATACATATCATGGTTCAATAATAGGATCACTTACTACAGGGGTTTATTTTCTAAAAGTGATTCATGAAACTGGGATTGAATCAAAGAAAATCATTATCAAAAATGACTAAAATTTTATTATTCATATGTCTGATTTTAATAGTAGTCTGTAAAAAAAGTTTGTTTGCCCATCCATCCTGGGGGATAGTAGTAGACAAAAACAGAACTATTTATTTTGCTGATATCATTCACAATGGACGAGGGTCAGTTTGGAAATTGAGTTATGATGGCAAGCTGGAACTTCTCCTAGAAGATTTCCATGCCCACAATGTAAGTCTTGATAAAGACTTCAACCTGGTAACTGCTCATGGAGAAATGGATGAACACACAATGGTTCGCATCAATTTTGATGGGTCAATTGATACTTTGTTCCATGCTAATAACTACAAGCTTTTTAATGCTGGGTGTTGTACTTACACTCAGAAAAATGAGATTATCTTCAGTGCTGAACACTTTTTATGGCGTTTGACAGCTAATGGAGAAAGGGAAAAAATTAGTGATCACTATTTCGAATGGAATCAGACTGTTTATGCTGATAATCGTGGTAATTATCTTGCCCCTGATATAGGTGATGGTATGGGGAAACTAATTCAGATAGATTCGAATGGTTTGGCCAGAGTTGTTGCGAGTGATTTAATTACTAAATCAAACCGCCCTTATGATAAGCATGCAGATGTTCTAATGGGAATTACAAGAGGCTGTGACAATCAAATTTACATAGCAGAATTAGCTGGTCACCGAATTATCAAGATAGCAGAGGATGGAACAGCACAAACATTTTACACTTCATCAGGTGATTGGGTACCTACAGGAATAGATTTCTTTGCTGGCGAGGCTTATATTTTAGAATACAAAGAAAAAAATGGCATTGCTGGTCCCAGAATTATTAAAGTTGACGAATTGGGTTATGAATCTGAGCTATTCAATTTTGATGATTATCAAGAAAAGTGAGCTCAGCCTCTTTACAAATCCAATTGAGTATATTCTTTATTTGATCTCTTTATTCTATTTTTCTATTATACCAGTCAATTTTAGTGGCATAGTACATAAGTGTTGCAAGAATAAAGAAAATACCGACACTACCTGCTACTAACGAATAGTTTGATAAAGTAAGTAGTACGTAAACAAAAGTGAATATGAATACCAATAATATCCCAATTATCTTAAACAATGCTGGCGAGTCAGAAATTGTTCGGGTATATATAGTAAGTAATATCAACACCATAGCAGAAGCCGCAAAATACGCCCATTCAAACCCAATTATCTCAGAGAATGAAAGAAGTAGTAAGTAGAATACCGCTATTGAGATACCTACTAACACATAGTGCACAGGATGAAGAGCATATTTATCCTTCATTTCAGTGAAATAATACATTATAAAAACTAGTCCAATAATAAGTATGGCATATTTTGTTGCTCGTTCAGTTTTACGATAATTATCTACAGGTGTATAGAGCTCGAGACCAATGATTGAGCTTTCTTGAATCAGTTGCGGATCTTTCCAAACCGTTGGGTAGTCCAGATTCATTGATAATATATCCCATCCAGCTACAAAATTACCACCTCTATTATCGATTGAAGTTGTAGCAAATCCGCCAGCAAACTTAGGAGTTTCCCATTTCCCTTGCATGCGAATATTTGTCTTACTGCCAATAGGAATATATCCTAGCATTTCAGATCCTCTGAGTTTAATATCGATACTGAAGTCTGTTGGAGGAAATCTCTGTACCCTTTCTTCAATGCTAAGTTCTGATGTATCTGTAATGTCTGTAAAGGCTGGGTCTAGTTCTGCACCAATCGATGTAAGGCTACCTTGCGGTAGTGCTTGCTCTATATTTGAAAATTTAGTGTAAAATCGACTATTATATTCTATACTTCTATCCATTAATATTGCATTCTTATCAGCAATTTCAAATTCGCAGGTCTTGCCTCCGAATTCTGCTTCAATTGATTCTAGGCCATTGAGATGACTAATTCCAATAAGAAGTTGGGGTTCCGATATATTGAGGATTTGCTTGTCGGTTAATCCTTCATCTTTTAGTCGGGAGTAAAGATCGCCAAAAGTACCTTTACTTAGCATACTGGCGCTATAGATATTCACTTCATAAAGACCTCTTGTTTTAACTTCCGGATCAATATCGAAAATGACGTCGGATTCTAGAGGACTTAGATATATATCCCGATATATTTTGTCATACTTTATTTTCAGATTGTTGTCAGAGTCTAATACTTCAGATTTAATTATAGTATGATAGTTGAGATATAATATTGGTGTATGGATTACTTGCTGCCCACCCCAGGTTGATGCTAGCTCTCTTACTGCGTCAAGTTTTAGATTTTTTCTTTCTTTAACAATTTCATCTATCATTGCTACTGGAGCAAGTAATAATAACGAGATGATGAAAATTAGAATAGCTTTAATTACTGGTGAATATCTAGCAAAAAATCTGTTAACACCCATGAATAGTCCCGATTAAAACAAATGAATATGTTAGGACTACTTTTGAAAATTATTCAGGTTTCAAGAATAACTGATTATTGAGAAGAGTTATCAGGATATAGTTTTAACTTCGATATAATATTATTTGAGCAGTTGTACCAACCCCAACTTCAGATTCAATTTTCAGATCACCACCTAGTTCTTCTATTAGATCTTTACATACCTTTAGTCCAAGTCCATAACCTAGTTCGCGAGAAGTTCCACGAGAAATTTTTAACTGATCATAATCAAAGAGTGCTTCTAGTTTGGATTTTTCTATACCCTCACCTGAGTCTATTACAGAAATGACAAGTTTATCAGGGCTTTGCAAGCATTCAATTCGTATTATCCCATTGTCTTTCGTGTACTTTATTGCATTACCTATCAGATTCCTAATTATCGTTGACACAATATTTTTGTCGGTCTCATAGATTATATTACCTGTACATGAGTTCGATAGAACTATATCCTTTCTATCCGCTAGTTGTTGTTGCAGATCAACAACTTCATTTATTACCTGACCTATATCTATAGTTTTCTTTACCGAAGAATACCCTTTGTCATAGTTATTAGTCCATTCTAATATCGATAACACAAGTTCATAAGCTTGTTGAGATGAACGCTTAATTGATGCTAATAGTCCTTTGGTATCATTAACATTTTGATTCTCTAAACTTGAATTGTTTGGCCAATCGGCTAGTATCATGTCGATGATAGTTGCATAGCTACCAATCGGTCCTTTAAGGTCATGGCTGAGTATTTTATATAAGAAGGCTTTTTGTTTCAGATCTTCCTGAATAATTAGATTATTCTTCCTAAGTCTTAGTAAAGATATTACTTGTCTGGATAAAGCCTTAAGTAACTTGATTTGCTCCGGACTTAGTTTTTTAGGTTTGTCATCAATTACACAGAGTGTACCAAGCGCAACACCATCGTCAACTAATGGTATTCCTCCATAGAACCTGATATTGGGATTACCTGCTACAAGGGGATTGTCATGAAATCTTTCATCATTAAGAGCATTTTCAACCTCAAAATACTCTGTTGGTGTATTGATTGCATGAGCACAAAAAGCTATTTCACGGGGTGTTTCTCGAGCCGAAATTCCATATGTTGATTTAAACCACTGACGACTTTCTGTGACAAGAGATACAAGAGATATAGGAGAACCTGTTATTCCTGCCGCTAGTGTTGTCAGATCATCATATTCTTGTTCGGGCAGAGTATCCACTATTTCATATTGTTTTAGCGAACGTAGCCTTTCTCTTTCATTTGCTGGGGTCTTTGGTGCTATCATAAATCTCAAATTACTGTGTTAGCTCATCAACAAACATACGTCTTACAGGCGAGTCTGTTCTGAGATATGTCTTAATGCTTTCATATGGCATAAATATAGTAATATCTGTATTCTCAAAACCAGGTAGGTGATGTGTATTATAGATAAATCTTATTCCTTTGCTCAAAATAGCAAAATTAGTACTGATCTCGAATTCTTCCATTGAAAAATAACCTGCCTTATTAAGTACCTGGAGATCACTCATTTTCAAGATTTCAGTCTCTTCAAGTGCAAGGTTCCTACCGAGTTTCTGTCTGGCAGTATCAGCTAGCATCGATAATCCAATACTGGCTAATTCCTCTTTAAGCTTAATCATGCTGGTGTTGGAAGAACCAAATACATCTTCAAACTCTAGTTTACTATTTCCCGAAAGATCATAGTTTAGATAATTGTACTTGTACATAGCATGGTCTTCTCCCTTGTACCAGCGGTGAAGCTCTTCAAGACAAAGGATTCCATATTTATTTGTGAGAGGAATGATAGTAATTTGTTCAGAATATGCTGGCAATTTGCGGCCTGCTAAAGCAGTATCCCGACGAAACTTAGTTAATAGACTATCAAATCTTGAACTGGGAGAGGGTAAAGTATGAGATAAGCTGTCTTCAACACCAGAAATTGCTCTCATAATATCTCTATTTATTTTGACAGCAACATTGCCATTAGCATTTAATGGATTAGAAGGTTCGCCATTATATCCTGATTCATGAAAATAAAATTCAGGGTAGCTTACTTTGTATTGCACACATGAAGTTTCAGATGTATCACATCCTTCTTCTATATAATGAAGTTCTCTGGTTTTATAGATAAGTTGGGAAACATCAAACTTTTTACCAGTGTCTTGAGGTTTAATATCATCATTGCAACCCGAAAATACCAAGCTGATAAAACAAACCATCAAAATGGCTATTAGCATGGTAAAGAACTTTCTCATTAAAATAATTGTTCCCGTGGCAAAAAAATGAGCTTCAGGACCACTATGATATATAGATGATCATTGCGAATATAAGCAATGATTATGAAATAGTGTAGTTAGACCAAGAAGTTGTTTTCTTCTTCAAAGAGATATAATATATCAGCCGGGGTTAGGTTTGCTTGTGCCTGGGAGGCATAATGACTAAAATTATTTTCGATGAGTTTTTTCAGTTCTTCTTTTGCTTGTACAAAAGTTTCAATTGGGGCAGCTGTTGAATAGTTTAATGGGCTGTTGTCCTCCACATTGATATTATTCTCCAACTTGTCAAGTGCATCCAGAAGTATCTGTTTTTCCCATCCTTTTGGTTTGTCAGTCGCTACTTCCTTATCATCTTGAATGGCTTCATCCTTTGTTATAGCCAATGCTTCAAGTAAAAAAGGATCGTAATTACCGCTTCCTTGCGATATTTTTGTCACATTCATTGTGCCTCCTCGGTTATTATTCTTCAGATTTGGAGAAAAAATGTATCTGTAATATTTAACCCAAGCGGCGTGCCAAACAGGTAATATTAATCAACCTGTTTGAGGTATTCCCTAAATAAACACAAAACCCCAGCCGTAAAGTTTTGCTGCTTAGGCTGGGGCTTGAAAGAAAATATTGCTGAATAGGAGAGAAGAAATAAGAACTTAAGAGAGTTTCGCTCTAATTTTCTTATCACTCATTCCTCTTAGATAATAAAGTTTACTTCTTCTTACTTTACCATTACGAAGTACTTCAATTTTCTGTATCATAGGGGAGTATACTGGGAAAACCCTTTCAACCCCAATGCCGTTAGATATCTTTCTAACACGGAAAGTCTTGTTAATACCGCCACCTTTAACTTCCAAGACGATTCCTTGGAACTTTTGTATCCTTTCTTTTTCACCTTCAACAACCCTAACTGATACAACTACTGTATCACCAGAGCGAAAGCTGGGAATTTCAGAATAATTGTCGCCGTCTTTATCTTTTCTCCATTGAAGAGCTTTAGCGGCATTTTGTTCTTCTACAAACTTCAAATGTTCCATTTAGCACCTTAGATTTTTTAGAGCTACAAATATAACAAAGAAACTTTTATTCTAAAAGAGAGAATGATAAATGGTCAATAGAAAAGTACTAATGATAACGATGTTGATTTGTATTCACGAATCAGGTTTCGGCCAGCCTTCTTAACTTTGCGGTGACCATATGTACCAAGTTATAGAAAAACTCCGGGCAGGGCCGGTAACATGATAGATATAAAATTTTTCAGAGAAAATTCTGAGTTGATAGAAAAGAACTCTTTAGCAAAAAATATTACCATTGACATCAGAGCTATATTAAGCTTGGACGAAGAGCGTCGACATAATATATATGAAGTGGAGTTGCTCAAGGCAAAAAGAAATGAAGCTAGTAAAGCTATAGGAGAAGCAAAAAAACGTAAAGAGGATGCTTCCACTGCAATTGCAGAAACTAAAGAAATTGGGGAGCAGATAAAAGGGTTAGATGATAAGTTAAAAGTCATTGAAGTAAGACTAGAGCAGATGTTGCTTGCTATTCCTAATCTGGTAGATGATGACGTACCTGAAGGTAAGAGTGATCAGGATAATCAACTGGTAAGACAAGTTGGCCAGCCAGGTGAATCGTTGTCAGGTTTGAATCACATAGACATAGGCAAGAAGCTGGGAATATTGGATTTTGATCGTTCGGCTAAAGTAACTGGTGGTGGTTTTGTTTATTATAGAGGCAAGGGAGCAACACTGGAAAGGGCTTTGTTAAATTGGTTCCTTTCTGAGCATATTAAGAATGGTTATGAAGAGATATGGTCCCCCTTTATAGTAAATGAAGATTCCATGCGTGGGACAGGGCAGCTACCTAAGATGCAAGATGATATGTATCATACTGCCGCGGATGATCTATACTTGATCCCTACTGCAGAAGTACCACTAACAAATTTCTACCGTGGTGAGATGCTTAACCCAAAAGAATTAACTACAAAATTCTGTGGCTATTCACCTTGCTTCAGACGTGAAGCAGGTAGTCATGGAAAAGATGTACGTGGCCTGCTTAGAGTTCATCAGTTTAACAAAGTTGAACTATTAAAGTTTTCCAAACCCGAAGACTCGGCTAATGAGCTGAGTAGCCTTACATCTGATGCTGAGAAACTTCTGGAAAAACTAGGATTAACTTATCGTGTGATTCTTCTTTGTAAGGGTGATACCAGTTTCGCTTCAGCTAAAACTTATGATCTAGAGGTATGGACTCCTGGAGAACCGAAGTGGCTGGAAGTATCATCATGTTCAAACTTTAAAGATTTTCAGGCTCGGAGGTCAAACATTAGATTTAAAAGGGCTGCTGATGAAAAACCTGAGTTTGTACATACACTCAATGGGTCGGGATTAGCAACTCCTAGGGTTATGGTATCAATACTCGAAACATTTTTTGATGGAGAAAAGTTGACTGTTCCTGAGGTCTTAAGACCTTTTACCGGGTTCGATGTTATTGAGCCTAAATAAATAGAAAAACTCTTTTTATGGCTTGACCGTATTATATAAATGGACAAGATTAATAGTTTAGATAAAGAAATAACTACAGAAGCAATCCTTACATATCTGCAAGATGTTCGGGATCCTGAAATCCCAATTATGTCTGTAATAGATATGGCTATAGTTCGTGAAGTTGCAGTTAAGGAAGGAAGGGTAATTGTTTTTATCACACCTACTTACTCTGGTTGTCCTGCCATGCGTGAGATCGAAACTGCTATCAAGTCACACCTTAATTCAAAAGGGTTCTCGGATGTCAGAATTATCACTGTGCTTTCACCTGCTTGGACAACAGATTGGATGACAGATGAAGCTAAGAAGAAATTAAAAAGTTCCGGTATAGCTCCGCCCCAAGGTAAAGCAGTTGATAATCTTGATCCATTTCTGGTAATATCATCAGAAAGATCAATAAAATGCCCGTATTGTGATAGCACACAGACACGTCTTGAAAGTGAATTTGGATCTACAGCCTGTAAGGCACTTTATCACTGTGAATCATGCGGAACCCCTTTTGACTATTTCAAATGTCATTAATGTATATTTCCTCTACTGATTATAAAGTGTTTGGTACACATCAGTTATAATAGATCTCTCTGTTAGTTATAGAATTATTGTGAGTAGTGGACACTTGTTTTATGATTAGCTCACTTCCTTATCTATTCATTTGAGTATAACTAAGCTCTAGCAGATATTAAGATTTATGCTAAAAATCTAAACACACTCCAGGTTACAAAAAATAGGATGAAAATAGTCGTATATTCATATAGACATAGCTTTGTAAGACAAAATAGATCAGAAATATTCATTCTTACTAATTAAAGCGATCCAAATAAAATGAGTTCAATCAGACCTCTCTTTTACCTAAAAACAGTAGTAACTATATCTTTAGTTCTAGTTCTTATTTCCTGTGAAGATGATTCTTCAGGGCCAAGTGCACCTCCATCTACTTATGATTTTGAAAATGTAAGTTATAGCGGACAGACTACTCGTCAGGATATGCTAGCTGAGTTAGTTACTTATATGAAAACTGCTAATACTCCTCTTACCAAACTTGATGCTACTATTATGGGAAACATGTATGCAAATAGCAACAGTCCTTTTGCGGTAGCAGAATTAAATGATTCTGATAAGAATCTGCGTTCCAAAACCTATCAACTTGACGTTAGTGATTTTGAGCAACTAATACTTGACTATGCGGCTTCAACACAGGCTGTAACTATAGAAGAGGCTCAGCCTGGACAAGCTGGCGTTATGTACAGTAATGATAGGAGTAAACAGTATTTTGTTAATGAGAAAGGCAAAGAGTATACCCAATTGATTGAAAAAGGATTAATGGGAGCTGTATTCTATTCTCAAATTACATCTGTTTATCTTACTGATTCTAAGATTGGTGATGCTATAGATAATGAAACCGTCGAGCCGGGTAAAGGCACACCTATGCAGCACCATTGGGATGAAGCCTTTGGTTATCTTGGTTTGCCTGAAAATTATCCCGGTGATACTGAGAATGTTCGTTTTCTTGGTAAGTATATTAATGCCAGAGAGAGTGTTCTGGGTTCTGGTACCAAGATAATGAATGCAATTATTGCCGGGCGTCATGCGATCAATGAAGGTGATATGGAAGAAAAGTCAGCTCAGGCATCAATTGTTATTGCGGAGTTGGAAAAAGCAATGGGTGGTACGGCGATAAACTATATAAATTCAGCTTTGTCTAATATTACTGATGCAGCGCTTAGAAACCATGCCCTTTCTGAAGCGGAAGCTTTTATTCAATCACTAAAGTATAATGATAGTAAAACTATTAGTGAGGCAAAGGTACAAGAAGCTCTTGATGCTTTAGGTGATGATTTCAACGAAGTGTCTGATACGGATTTGAAGACTGCAAGAGATATTATTGCGGTAGAGTTGTTATTGACAGATATGGTTGATAGTCTTTAAGAGTTTAGATAATTATCAGATGGTAAGTATAACCTCTCACCTCACGTATCTATATGAGAAGTAAATCATTAGTATTGTTTTGTTGGCTGTCAGTCCTATTATCAATTACAGCTTGTGTTGAGGATGATCAGCCTACAGATGGCTCTCATGGCTTTGAAAGACAGCCATATTTGGCTGACTACGCGGAAAATGTAATCATTCCTGGTTACAAACAGTACTTGGAATCTCTCACAGAATTGCAGTCAGCCGCTAATGATTATCAGACTGATGATAATCTTGCATTCTTGAAAGAATGTGTATTGAAATCCTGGTATAAATGGCAGTATATAGCTTTCTATAATTTTGGTCCGGCTCTAGAAAATGGTATTTTGGCTCAGACAAATACCTATCCAACTAATATTACCCGTGTGGAATCTAATATTTCAGCTGATGCTTATAAGCTTGGATCTGTTTCAAATTATGCTGCCAAGGGTTTTCCTGCATTAGATTATCTATTATTCAGTAAAGATCAGCACACTACAGCCGAGCGAAAATACATCAAAGATCTTGTAGATGATTTGACTTCATTAGCTGACAAAGTTGTAGACGAATGGTCTCAGGATTCAGAAGTCGAAGCATTTATCAGTAGAGATGGCAATGATGTTGGTAGTTCTCTCGGGCTTATGATTAATGCGTTCAATCAGTATCTTGAAAGAGACTTTAGGAATGGCAAAATTGCTATACCCATTGGATGGCAATCCGGTGGTACTATTCTGACTGATCATATAGAGGGATATTACTCAGGTGATTCGAAAGAGCTTTTGCTTCATGGTGCCAAGGGGATTAGAGCATTCTATAATAACATTTCTCCTGAGGGTATTGATAAACTTGGTATAAAAGAGATGCTGGAAACAATTGGCACAAGATACCAAGATGGAAATCTTACAGATGAAGTAGAAAATGATATTCAGTATCTGATTGAGAGTATTGAGAACATTAATGCCCCAATGGATGAGTTATTATTGGAAGGGAGTGATGATCTTAATACTATTTATGTAGCAACTAAGAAACTAGTAGTTCAATTCAAATCCAACATACCGTCTGCTTTGGGTGTTATGATTACCTATCAGGATAATGATGGTGATTGATGAATATTTAAGCATTAGATAATGAAGAAAACAATTGACTTTTTATCTAAGCCGGTAAATAATGCTCCTTTGGTTGTATTCCGCTTTTTGTTTGGTTTGGTAATGTTCTTGGGGGTAATTAGATTCTGGGCGAAAGGTTGGATTGATACTCTATATGTCCAACCTGATTATTTTTTTCCTTATTATGGATTCGAATGGGTAGGTTATCCGGGTGATACTGGTATCTATCTGCTTTTTATAATGGTTGGTCTTTCAGCTCTGATGGTTGCCCTGGGTCTGTTTTATAGGGTTGCTATTATTATTTTCTTCCTGTCATTTACTTGGATAGAACTTATTGATAAATCCCTTTATCTTAACCATTACTATTTTGTTTCCCTAATGGCTGGGCTATTGATTTTTCTTCCAGCAGCAGCTAGATTTAGTTTAGACTCAAAATTTGGTATGACCAAAGTTTCCAATCAATGTGCTGTCTGGATGGTTTTTGCGCCTAAGTTGCTGATTGGTAGTCTATACTTCTTTGCAGGATTTGCAAAGTTAAATCATGATTGGTTATTAGAGGCTCTACCATTGAAGCTATGGTTGCCAGCTAATTCTCATCTGCCATTTATAGGTGATTTACTAACATGGGAGATTACAGCTTATCTTTTCTCGTGGATAGGTATGATCTTTGATCTTACGGTCTTCTTTTTTCTGCTTGTTCATAGAACCCGACCGTATGCTTATTTCTTTGTATTAGTTTTTCACCTATCAACAGCTATGCTCTTCCAAATAGGTATATTCCCATATATAATGCCAATTGTAACATTGATATTCTTTTCATCCAAAGTCCATGAATGGATTATCAATAAGGCTGGGTGGTTTGGTAAAATAAAGATGGTAATTCCGGAATATAATTATCGCTTATCTTCTATTGGGATAGTAGCCTTGCTATCCACTACTCTGTTTATAATTTTCTTCCCAATGAGGTATCTACTATATCCAGGTAATATGTATTGGCATGAGCAAGGGTTTAGATTCGGGTGGAGAGTTATGCTTATGGAAAAAGCCGGATACGCTACTTTCTATGTTGAAGATCTTTTAGCTGATAAAACATATGAAGTTTTACCTTCGGAATACCTGACGCCTAATCAAGAAAAGCAAATGGCTACCCAGCCTGATATGATTATACAGTTTGCTAAATATATTGAGAGTGAATTTACTCAGGATAGTAATAATGATAGTATTAGAGTAACATGTGAGTGTTATGCTACACTTAATGGCGGTCCTATGTCTTTTTTGATTGATCCATCAACTGATCTTACCAAGTTGGATGATACCTGGAGCAACAAGGAATGGGTATTACCATATGAGAAGTGATATACACTACCTGATCTCTAAGGTAGAAATAGTTTATAGAGTTAGTATTTTGTTTTGTTTATCATTGATAGCTTTTACTGTTGGTTTAGGTGATAATAACCCAGACAGAGAATTGCGAATAGAATTAGCCGATCAGTCTATTAAGGAGCCAATATCCCAAGATTCCCTTATACTGGATTCACTCAAGAACTATAGAAGTAATGAGATTGAGATTAGTGGTAGCAGTGATGACGCTTTTGGGATATTATCAGAAGTTGATGGTTTTGGTATTTACTCAGGCCGTAAGTCTGAAGTGATAAGACCTCAGAGTTTGAATTTAAATAATGCAACCGGAAATGCAAGACAGCTTTACTCGAAAGTAGCCGGACTCAATATCTGGGAGAATGATCCCGGAGGATTACAGTTGGGAATAGGAGGTCGTGGTTTATCGCCATCGCGAGTAAGTAATTTTAATACAAGGCAGAATGGTTACGATATATCCGCAGATGCATTAGGGTACCCGGAGAGCTATTATACACCAACTACTCAAATGCTTGAAAGGATTGCTATTGTCAGGGGTGCTGCTGCTTTACAATACGGTACACAATTTGGAGGCTTCGTGGGGTTTACTACCAAAAAGCCACCTACTGACAGAGTATTAGAAGTGGAGTCAGAACAGACATTAGGTAGTTATGGTCTATACAACTCTTTCCTTTCGATAGGTGGAACTTCAGGCAAATGGAACTATATAGGTATGTTTCAATATAAGGAAGGCGATGGATGGAGAGATAATTCACGCTTTCATTCCAGAAACTTTTTCATATCGTTGGGTTATGATTTTGATGAGGACAACAGTATTAAAGCTGAGTATACAGTACTAGACTATCTGGCAAAGCAGCCAGGGGGGCTTACTGATGCACAATACTATGATAATGCCCAGGTATCATACAGGGCTAGGAATTGGTTCTCAGTTGATTGGCATGTAGCAGCTCTGATTGGTGATTTCAAACTAGGTGATATGACTCGCTTGAATACTCGCAATTTCTTATTAGTAGCCAAAAGAGAAGCTCTTGGCTACTTAGGGATTATCGGAAGAGTTGAACCCGATGGACCGCGGGATTTACTTAGAGGTGAATTTAATAATTATGGTAATGAAACACGTCTTATCCATCATTATGAGATATTTGATAATCTATCAACTTTTTTGGTTGGGACCCGAATCTACTTTGGTGATACAGAACAAAAACAAGGTGCCGGAGCTGATGGGATAGGGGCTAATTTCAATTATCTGGATGAATCAGATCCTGGTGATTCAGATTTTGTCTTTCCCAGTTCTAATTTCTCAGTTTTTGCTGAAAATGTATTTCGACTTGGTGAGAATCTTTCATTAACACCTGGTTTCAGATTAGAATATATCGATACTCAGTCAGATGGATATTATTATAGGAGGGAGTATAATTTACCGGGCGATTTGATTTTTGAAGAGCGTAGAGAAGATAGCCGTAACTCAGAACGCACATTTGCATTATTTGGTCTTGGAGCTTCATATATGCTTGCTGATCAAATAGAGGCTTATGGTAATATAAGTCAGAACTACAGAGCTATAAATTTCAATGATCTCAGGGTTGTTAATCCAAACTTTAGAATTGACCCTGAACTAAGAGACGAGTCAGGTTTTAGTGTTGATTTAGGTCTGAGAGGAAGAGTAGATGACTATCTTAGATTTGATCTGAACCTCTTCAATATTAACTATAATAATAAAATAGGTTTTGATCTTAGAACAGATACATTAAGATTAAATTTATATACATATAGGACCAATATTGCAGATGCCAGGACTTATGGATTTGAATCACTCACTGAACTTGACATGATGTCATACTATGATATCGAAGACATAAGTCTGCCTGTTTTTCTAAACCTATCTCTAATCCAATCTGAATATTATTCTCCCGAGAACTCTTCTTTCGATGGAAATGTTCTTGAGAATGCTCCGCAAGTTATTATAAGGACCGGAATATCATTCGAATGGGAAGAAATTGCTATTTCATTACAGTATTCTTATACCGGTGAGCAGTATACTGATGCAACAAATGCCGATTTTTCGCCATATGCGGTTGCAGGACTGGTACCAAGCTACGAGGTCGTTGATCTTTCTGTGAAATACACGATTGATGATATTGGTATATCTGCTGGTGCTACCAATCTATTAGATAGAACCTATTTTACAAGGCGTGCTGCAGGGTATCCCGGCCCGGGGATAATCCCGGCTGAGCCAAGAAATTTTTATGTTTCTGTTAGTTTCGTTTATTAAAGGAAGTACGCTGTTTGTAAAATGGCTAGTCTTTTATTAATTTCGTTGTTCTATATAAAACAGATAAACAAAAATCCATCTGAGTATTGAATTATGGCAAAGAAAGGTCATAGAGTACAAATTACTCTTGAATGTACAGAAGCTAAAGCACTTGGTAAACCAGCTTCACGCTATACTACCACTAAGAATAAACAAAATCATCCTGAGAGATTAGAATTAAAAAAATATAACCCTTTCCTTAGGAAACATACTTTGCATAAGGAAGTGAAGTAAGTTATATTATTTTTAGTAACCTATTTTGGCCTGCTCCTGTACTAGGGTAGGCTTTTTTTGTTTATTGCTTGTAACTAAATGGGCTTTCTGTGTTTGTTATATACAACTAAATAACTATTTTCGCCAACTTCCGTTATCGGTAAAATAGAAAAACGGTAAGTTCGATACGATAAATACGGTAAGTCACATAAAGCTTATCGTAAAACAAATATTTGAAAGTGAGGACCCCGATGTTTTGGACACCAGAATTGGCCAAATTCCTTGAAGATGCGCCTTTCCCGGCTACTAAAGAAGAACTAATAGATTTTGCCAACAGAAATGGATCACCTTATCAGGTGCTTGAAAATCTTTATGAATTAGATGATACTGACGAGCTCATAGAAGGTATGGAAGACCTCTGGAATGAATATGAGGATATGGCCAGTGAAGAGTATTTTTATAATGATGATGAAGAAGAACAGTATTATTAAGTAGCTTTCTGCTATATATGTTTAAAATTGGTAGCTTTGATTTATCAGAGTTACCTTTTTTTTAATCACAGGAACAAAGAGTATTGCATTCAATACTTAAATACTCTCTATTGATATTGATTTGTTTCTTTGCTCCCTGGAGTAAAAGCCAGATTCGAGCGCAAATGCCGGGAGATACTCTTGATGTTTTCGAGACACATTCTGATTTATATAGATCGAAAAAGGATGGACTTCGTTACGAAATTGGGCGTATAGAGATTGTTGGTAATGAGGCTTTCCCGGATGAAATGATCTTGCAATATGTTTCTCAGCGACCAACAACAAGTGGCATTCTTGAGGACATGGTAATTATGTACATGGATATGGTACAGGAGAATGGGCATCTAGGTAGTACTTACGAAAAGCTTCTTACAGAAACATATAATGATCTGGAAATTGATTTTGGGTTTTATTCAGAAGCATCAACTTCAATAGATTCATTTTCGATTACAGAGTTTTATGAAATCCAAGGCAGGCACGAAGCTGTTGTTGAGCATTTTTTCTTTGCTGATACTCTGGAAGAAGAAAATGTTTTGCTTTTTAGGATTACTGAAGGTCCTCAGTATAGATTTGATACGATTGTTTATGAAAATCTTGGTCTTATCGATACCAATCTTGTTCGGAAAATTCAAAATTTCAGAACCCTTACCAGGGGTATGGATTTCAACGAAGGAGATGTATTCGAAGAGGTAATTGGTGTTAAGTCAATACTACAGGACAATGGGTATTATACAGCTAATTTTGACATTCCCGATGTTATACGTGATTCAATTAATAAAAAAGATAGTGTAATCGTTTATATGCATCTCGGCCCTAGGGTGAGATTTGGTAAAATACAACACAAGCACATACTAAATAGCCAATCTAAAGTATCCAATAGCCTTGTGGATCAAATGTTAGAGTTTAAAACTGGGGATTACTATAGTAAGAGCGCGGTTAATAATTCAGAAAGTAATTTGCTTTCACTTCAGACTTTTGAGCTTATTACTATTGATACTATACATAACCAACAGTATGAATATGGCGATACTATTGTACCTTTTTTAGTACAAATGGCCTATAAACCTCAGAATGAAGTAGGTTTAGATGCTGGTCTGGTTCAGAAAGTTGAAGGAATAGAATTCTTTAACATCAGAGGGCAGCTCAATTATGATAATAAAAATCTATTCGGGGCTGCTCAGAACTATGGTGCTAATATTACTTTTGATATAAGAGATATTCAGAGATGGATCAATTCTAACTTTGATGGTAGTACTTTCGAATGGGAAGGGCAGCTTGGCTTGTTCAATTATTATCAGCCTCTGATCGCCAAATATGGTAATACAAGACTTGGTCTAAATAGTACTATTAATTACTCAGTCCGGAATGCCGGTAATGTATTTGAAGTACAGACTTTTTATCTAAGTGCCAAAATTCCAATAGACTTTGCCGACCACCTTTGGGTTAATAATCTTACCATTGAGGCTTCGCTCGAAAAACAGATGCCCAAAAGATATGAAGGAAGAGAGGCTACAGATTTTAGGTATAACTTTGAGTATTTTCAGCAAGCATCTGAATTCAATTCGGCTAACGAATATACCCCGACCGCTTTTGTTTTGTCAACAAGTCTCTACCATGATACTAGAAATGATCTATTTCACCCGACAGGTGGGTGGCAGTTTAGTGCTTTACTTGATGTTACTCCTGCTCTCAGTTTAGCAGAATATGTTAGATTTCAGTTAAATACCAACAATTTCTTTGATATCGGTTGGGGATCGGTTTTAGCTTCAAAGGTAAGACTAGGGCATATCTTTTTCCTTAAATCTGATGACGGTAATAACTATATTTCTACTGGCAAACAGTTCTTTGCTGGTGGCCCGAATAGTAACAGGGGCTGGGATCCTCGAAGGCTGAGAGCCAGTCTTACCTCAGCAGATTCTCTGGGTCTGGAAGATACACAGTATAACTTTTTTCAGGATTTTATTGGTAATACCAGTGTAATAGAGATGAGTTTTGAATACCGCTATCGGTTTCACGCTATCAAAAGTATTCCTCCGGCTTATTCAGATTTTCTCGAGAATTTGGGAATAGTTTTATTTACAGATATTGGGAATAGCTATGGATGGTTGGTGGAAAGTAACACTGTGACTAATCCCTTAACCCTGGGATACATTTTCGAGAATCTTGCTATGTCAGGTGGTTTGGGCTTTCGTTATTTCACACCTTTTGGTCCAATTAGAGTTGATTTGGCAGTACCTATTTATGGCCCTATTGCTCAAGAAAGACAGTGGATCACAGCAGTGGCACCTTTCGACTATCTTCAACTGAATCTTGGTCTGCAGCATGCTTTTTAGTTTTCTCTTTTTAGTATCTTGATACCAATTTCTCTTCCATATCCCTGTATTATAGCTAAGTTTATCCATGCTAGAGCGAATTGCTCTAATAATTCAACTTTATCATCTTTACCAAAAATCCAGACATCAAAACCAATATCCTCAGCAAGAATCTTGGCCATTTTTAAAGATTCAACATCACTTCCTGCTATTGGCATATCTAGTCTCAACCCATTGATACTGGGATTCATCATATTCTCATATCCAGTCGAGTTGAAGCATTTTACTACTTTGTTAATGCCATTTTCTTTCAAATAATGTAAAACAGTAGGTGATTGATCTACCTGCGAAGAAATAGAATTTGTAGCATCAATGTAAATCTTATTCTGAGATTTAGTAGATTTAATTGCCTGTAAGATATTAATAGCACCCAGCGGGGGTGTTGCTATCACTATTACATCGCTCTCAGAAATTGCCATAGGAATAGAATGGATAGCTATGTTGGCATTATAATCTAAATCCATACTTCCTATCTTGAGCATCTGATCCGTATCAGAGTTACTCCTAGCCCCAATGATTACTTCATAATTAGCTTTACACAAGCTGAAAGCCAGAGCCTTGCCAACATTACCTTTACCAATTATAGCGATTTTAGGTTTCTGCACAATATTTAGACCTTTGAAGTACTTTATATGCGGAATTTATTGAATCGTCCGATAAAAAGGAAATATGCTATACTTGACTGGTAGGTCTTATATACAGACTTGCCTATTTTTGTAGCCTTTCTTGCCGCTATAGGTTGTCATATAATAAAAAAGAAAAACTACTTCATGAATATAGACCCAAAAGAAGAGTTATTAAGTACAATTACAGGTACAGTAGGAGAATCAGGCGATATACCATCTCAGTTGACTGTTTTGCCCTTAAGAGATGTTATAATATTTCCAAACATGATATTTCCTGTACTAATTGGCCGGGCACATTCACTCAAGGCTGTAGCTGAAGCAGTGGAAAGAAATAAATATATGTTTGTGGCAGCGCAAAAGAGTCCGGAGATAGAAGAGCCTGATACCAAAGATCTCTATAGACAAGGAACTATCGTAAAGATAATGCAGGTCATGCGTCTTCCGAATAATCTGCTTAAAGTCTTAGTCGAAGGGTTGTTTCCCGGTAAGATCAAGAAGTTTATCGAAAGATCTGATTGTATGGAGGCTTTGGTAGAGCCTGTTGATCTAAAATTTAAAAAAGGTGATAAAGAGTTAAAGGCCCTGATCAATCATACTGCAGAACAGTTTGATAGTTATGTCAAAAACAGTGGCAGTCTGCCCCCGGACCTTGTTAATGCATTCAATAATATTGATGATCCGGTTAGGAAAATGTTTTATGCGGCAGCAAATATCTCTACTGAGTTATCAAAAAAACAAAAAGTGCTTTCGCAGGTTTATCTTAAGAAAGCATACTATGAAATTTCTGCTATACTCGAATCAGAACTGGAAATGCTGAAATTGGAAACTGAGATTGATAGTAAGGTAAATGAGAGTATACAGAAAACTCAGAAGAAATTTTATATTCAAGAGCAGATCAGGGCGCTACAGAAGGAATTAGGTGATGATGGAGATAGTGGTTCTGATATTGCTGTGCTGGCTAAGCAGCTCAATGAAGCAAAGCTTCCTGATCATGTTCGAGAAAAAGCTGATGAAGAACTTGAGCGACTTCGTAAGACTCCTACTATGTCTCCAGAATTTCCCATTAATCGAAATTATCTTGAGCTTCTTAGCAAGTTACCCTGGCATAAGAGAACAAAAGATGTACTTGATATCAGACATGCAAAAAAGATATTAGATGAAGATCACTATGATCTTGAGAAACCAAAGGACAGAATACTTGAGTTTATATCTGTTCTATCATTATCTGGCAGTCTCAAGAGACAAATATTATGTCTTGCTGGTCCTCCCGGAGTTGGTAAGACATCATTGGCAAGATCCATAGCCAGGAGTATAGGTCGTGAGTATGTAAGGATATCGCTTGGTGGTATGAGAGATGAGGCTGAAATACGAGGTCATAGGAGAACCTATATCGGATCAATGCCCGGTAAGATTATACAAGCCATGAAGAAAGCCGGGACAGTTAATCCGGTAATTTTGCTTGACGAGATTGATAAAATGGCTTCAGATTTTAGAGGAGATCCAGCTTCAGCCTTATTAGAAGTATTAGACCCCGAGCAAAATGTGAATTTTAACGACCATCACTTAGAAGTAGACTATGATCTATCCGATGTTATGTTTATCACTACTGCCAATGTTAAGTACAATATTCCTTCCCCCTTGTTAGATAGGATGGAAGTTATAGATATAAACTCCTACTTAGACCCAGACAAGCTACAGATTGCTAAGAAGCATATTATTCCAAGGCTTTATAAAGAGTTTGGTATGCAGAGCCTTACAATAGAGATAACTGATGAAGCGATTATGGAGCTAATTACTGGTTACACTAAAGAGGCTGGAGTTAGAAATCTTGAAAGACATATATCATCTTTGCTTAGGAAAATAGCTAGGGAGCTTATTGAGAATTATTCGCTAGAAAATAATTCGGAGTTATCGGAAAACAAATCATCTGATACTACCAAGAAAGACTCGCTTAGTCTTTTGAGCGATGATAAGCAGTTTATAAAATTTGTTAGAAAGCAAAATGTTGTTGTCAAGGCTAGCGATGTAGAAAAATACCTCAAGAACCCTGTATTCCGTGCCAAGGAAGATAGTCTGAAACCTAAAGTTGGTGTAGCTATGGGGCTTGCCTGGACACCCACCGGTGGTGATACTCTGCCAGTTGAAGTAAATATCATGCCTGGTTCTTCAGAAAAGCTTACCTTAACAGGTAAGTTAGGTGAGGTTATGAAGGAGTCTGCGACTGCAGCTCTATCATACCTGCGCGCTAATCATATTGAATTCGGACTTGAACCCGAATTTACGCTTAAAAAGGAGGTTCATCTGCACGTACCGGAAGGTGCAATAGGCAAAGATGGACCCTCGGCTGGGATAACAATGACCATGGCTTTGCTTTCTGCTGCTTCCGGAAAACCATTAAGAGGAGATATTGCAATGACTGGTGAAATAACACTCAGAGGAAAAGTACTCCCAATCGGTGGCTTGAAAGAGAAATTATTGGCTGCAAAAAAGTTGGGAATAAAAACAGTCTTAATACCAAAAGCTAATGAAAGAGACTTATCTGAGATCCCTAATACTATTAAAGAGGACTTAGAAATTATTCCTATCGATAATGCAATGGAAGCTTATGAAATAGCTTTTGTTTAATCAGATTAGTAGTTATTATCAATATTTTCTAAAATAGATTGTGTAAGATGTTTGGCAGCTCCAAAGTCTATTTTGCCACTTCCTAGCTTTGGTATAGTCTCAACTTCAATTATTTTTTTAGGGCGGTATAATCTTGGTAATTCACTAAGATTTATGATTTTGTTTATATCATCTATAGATAATGATGAGTTAGATATTAGAAGAATTATTATTTCACCTTTATTTGTATCAGGTAATGCTACAGCTAGTAATTCTAATTCGGTATTGCCAATTGCTTTCAGAATGTTGTCTTCAAGCATTGTCAGACTGACCATTTCTCCGCCTATTTTAGCAAACCTTGAATATCTATCTACAATTTTAACAAACCCTTCACTATTGATTATAGCTTTATCACCTGTTTTATACCAACTAAGTCCATGTTTCTTAACAGTTACGGATTTTGTCTTATCAGGCATATTTAAATAGCCTTTCATGAGTTGAGGACCTGAGACTAATAAAAGACCGGCTTCACCAAAGGGTAGCTCTTCCTCAGTTTCAGGATCGACAATAATACATGCAGTGCCAGGAACGGGTAGCCCCACACTACCATAAACATTATTCTTTTGTACAATATCATCGTTCTTGCTAACCTGATCAGGAAGATTTACACTAATAACAGGCGCGGATTCAGTTGTTCCAAAACCTTCATACATTTTTTTGTTAAACTTGGATTCAAATCTAATCCGTACTTCCTCTCGTAGCTTTTCAGCTCCTAATACGACAAGTCTTAGTGTTTCGAACTGGGTAGGAGTGACCTTAGGGTTTCTTGTATAAAGGTTAGCAAAGGTAGAGGTAGCAAATAGAATTGTGACTCGATTCTTTTCAACATAATTGCCGACTGCCTGAGCGTCAGTCGGGTCTGGTGCACATACCTGGGTGATACCCTCTACTAATGCAGCAAGAGTAGTAACAGTAAGGCCAAAAGCATGAAAAGGTGGTAAAGAATTCAAGATGCAATCAGACTTCTTTTGTGCTAATAATAAGGATATCTGATGTATATTAGCAGCGATATTGCGATGGGTCAGAACAACTCCCTTTGGGGTACCTTCGCTACCGGATGAGAAAAGTATGGCAGCTTCATCATTCATATCAACTGAGCCAAAATATTCTTCGATAAGTGATCTGGCTGGGGTAATAAATACTTTTATTGCCATTTTTAATAACTTCTTCTTATCAGCTCTTTTCGATAAATCCTCTAGTATTACTGTATTTACGCCCACGAGAACTTTTTCAGTATCAAAACCGCGCTGTCTTAACTTCTCAAGAAAAACACTTGAAGTATAAATAGTCCTTACTTCAGCTGAGACTAGACACTGCTTTATTGTTTCAGGAGGCGATGTATAGTTAAGATTAACGACAGTCTTGCCAAGAGCCATCCCGGCAAGGTTGGTGATTGCAGAACCAGAACTAGAAGGCAACAGTATGCCAATCCGTTTATTATTTGTATCGAGTTCTTTGATAAACTCGGTAAACAGAAGTACTGCTATAATTAATTTTGAATTCTTAAATTTTTTATCATCAAAATTGACTAAGCTTGTTTTAGTTAGCTGTCTTTTAGCTTTTGTAATCCATGCAATTGGCGTTGGTTTTAGGTCATTCGTCACTCTTTGTACCACTAGAGTACTTATCTGATTTATCTTTTGCTTTACAAGACTACTACTAGAATTATTAAGCATAGGCTGGCCAAAACCTATGTAGATTTTTCTCTTGAGCTGATTCTTAGAGTTGGTGCGGAAATCAGAGTAACAATGCGAGAAAAAAGAGCCCCATAAACCATGAAGATAAAACGGAACTATATGGCAGTCTGAGGAACGTGCAATCACCTCAAAACCACGCTTAAAACTCCCTAGTTGACCATTTCGAGTAAGTTGACCTTCAGGAAAGATAGCTATTGCTTCGCCCTTATTTAAAGTTCTTTGAACTTTCGATATGGCCTTCTTACTAGATTTTATAGAAATAGGTACCAAGCCTGCCCACTTAAAGATCGGTTTAAATAGCCAGAACTGATAATATTGCTCAGCAATAACAAATCTTACAGGACGCTGCATTGCCAGAATAATAAATGCCCAATCTATGAAGCTCTGGTGATTCCCAGCTAATAATAAACCACCTTCCGAAGGGATATTGTGCCTATCGATACATATCAGTTCATATTTCCAGCCAAAAAGAAAACGAAGAAATCTTTTTAGACCATTGTTCTGGCTTTTGCCAACGGCAGCAAGTATTAATATCCCGAGGAAAGCAAGCATTAACAGTTGATAATTGATGAATTTCCGAAAGAGAAGTTTCTCCTGATCTCTATATAAACAAAAAAAGGGATATAATATCCCTTTTGAAGAAAGTCATCATGAACAGAGGATTAATCACCAATTTTTGTCAAACCTACTCTCAACTTTCGTGTTAAGTCGATTAGCATATCAAATTCTTCTTCGGTAAAGTCTTGAGTAACAGTATTGATTTTATCCATATACATTATATCTAGTTCATCAACTATCTTTCGTCCTTCATTTGTAAGACCAATATGATATTTTCTTCTATCACCTTCCACTTTAAGCCTTTTTATCAATTCCATTTTTTCAAGTCTATCAATCAGTCCCGTGATATTTGATTTGTCAACAAGCAAAAGTCTGGAGAGATCGTTTTGAGATAGAGCTTTATCGCTATCTCTGAGCAGTGATAATATATTGAACTGGGCATCAGATGCAAGGTGGTTTGAGAAAACATGTTTCGAATTCTTTTTCAAAACACTCGCTGTCCAAAGAACAGACATTACTGCTTCATGATTCTTATATTTGAAACCAACTGGTAGCTCAACGGCTTCTCTGTTGTTTAGATTCTGCATCCTGTTCCTTTATAAAACTTCAGATTTACTGATTCTATAATACTATCAAGCATTTTTAATCCCATATGACATAATGGAATTTGTAATGATTATGACGTGCAACTAAAATTATATTGTCACTGTAATAAGAACAATAATTAAGAATTTGATTAGTAGAGCACGATAGTACTAACTAGATTTATTATTGATCTTTTTGATTGCTGAAGGCAAAAAAGCAAAAAAAAGTGATAGAAAAATGACCAATAATGCCAGTAAAAGACTTTCTGACCAGCTTAATGACTGCTTATAAAGTTTTGCCAAGCCATAGCCGGATACTGATCCGAATAGAACAAGTTCATGTATAACAAAGATAGCAAGAGTTTTGCTACCAATTTTCTGTAGGTACTGATTAATATTTTTCTTTTTTTCTATTAATAAAAACAAACATAAAATTAATAGAGAATAGCCCAGCCAAGAATATCTCCACAAATAGTGAGTTGCATAATTCCCTATATCTACAGATGTTATCTCAGCAAATAGGTTGGCAATTGTTGCCAAGTTAATCAGGATTAAGCTTAATGATAGACCATAGTATTCAAGATTTATAGACACATCCGTCTTCAGGTTTTGATAGAATCTTCCCAACGCCACACCAAAAAAAGAATAGCCTATCCAAGGAAAAACTATGAAAACTGACCCGCCATCTTTCGAAAAGTAGTTACTTAGATATAGAGGTAAGGAATCAAATAAACCTGCTTGTGCTTCCAGCTCAATATAAAAAGCAATACCACCAGCTGCTACAAAGAATAAAGTCAATAACTTATTATGCTTCCTATTGCTAAAGAGTAAATGAACCAGAGCAATTAATAAAACTGCTACCCCAATTATATGTAGTACATGAGTACTCAAAAAATATCTGAAACCAGGGTTTGATAAATCGCCAAAATTATATAGGGCAGATATATTAATTCTTAATACATAGCCTATTATAATAAGCAAGCAACCTCTATACAGATTTTTCTTTAGTAGAGCTTTATACTTTTCACCATATCGATCAGATAGAAGAAAGCCCATTAGGAAGCCAGATACGCTGAAAAAAAGTGGAGCGGTTATTCCTCTAAAATATAGCCAGACATTATACAACATGCTACTACTATCTCTTAGTTCTGCTAATAGAACAGCATCAACAGTATGCCCTTGGAGCATCATTAGTATAGCATAGGCTTTGGCTAGGTCAACAAAGGCTAATCTTTGGTCCAAAACATTGGTATGACTCTTATCTGCGATATCGTTAACTTTGTTATTATACTAAAGACAAAATTAGATTAAAGTATATCAATGGCGTATCCCTTTAAAGATATTGAGAAAAAATGGCAAGATCAATGGCTTAGTGATAAACGATACAAAGCTGATTTTCCATCACAAAAACCTAAATATTATGTTCTAGATATGTTCCCTTATCCATCGGGAGCAGGTCTCCATATAGGCCATCCGGAGGGATACACAGCTACCGATATTGTTGGTAGATATAAAAGAGCTAAAGGTTATAATGTTCTTCACCCAATGGGCTTTGATGCTTTTGGTCTCCCAACTGAAAGATATTCAATGCAAACCGGGATCCATCCGGCTGAGGCAACACGGGTAAATGTAGAAAGATTTACAGAACAGTTGAGATCGCTCGGCTTTGCATACGATTGGGATAGGCAGATTAATACTACAGATCCTGGTTACTACAAATGGACGCAATGGATGTTTTTGCAGATCTATGGCCACTATTATGACCGAGAAAAGAAGCAAGCCCGGCCTATTTCCGAACTCGTTGTTCCCGAGAAGCTTACTGGTACAGAACGTCAGGAGTATATAGATTCCAGAAGACTTGCATACATATCCATGATGCCAGTTAACTGGTGTGCCGAGCTTGGTACTGTGCTTGCCAATGAGGAAGTAGATGAATGGAGGGATAAAGGCTATACTGTTGAGAGAAAGCCTATGCGCCAGTGGATGATTCGTATTACTGAATATGCTGATAGATTATTGAGAGGATTGGAAGAATTAGACTGGCCTTCTTCTACAATTGATATGCAGAAGCATTGGATAGGAAAGAGTGCCGGTGCTGAAATAAATTTCAAAGTTGACGGTTTTGATAAATGTACTCTTACAGCTTTCACTACTCGGCCTGATACCCTTTTTGGTGCTACATATATGGTATTGGCACCAGAACATGAGTTGGTTGATATAATTACTATTAATGGCCAGAAAGAGAGAATCAAGAAATATCGTCATCAAGCTTCTCTCAAAACAGATCTTGAGAGAGGAGAGCTTAACAAAGAGAAATCGGGGGTCTTTACAGGTAGCTATGCTATTAATCCTGCTAATGGTTCTAAAATCCCTATACTAATAGCTGACTACGTACTTGCCGGATATGGTACTGGTGCAATTATGGCGGTACCTGGCCACGACGAACGCGACCATGAGTTTGCCCGGGCACTGGATATGTCTATAGTTCAAGTTGTAGTACCGACAAACAGTGCCGAGATTGATGTTAATGCTGAAGCATATCCGGGTACTGGTATTGCTGTTAACTCATCTTCTCAGTTTCTTGACATTGAAGGTATGAAAACAAGGGATGCTAAGAAGAAAGTTATTAGTTGGCTTATCGACTCGGGTAATGGCAGGGCAAAAATAAACTACAGATTACGTGATTGGCTTTTCTCTCGTCAGAGATACTGGGGCGAGCCTATGCCTATAATTCATTTTGCCGATGGTACTAAAAGGGCAATGGATTTAGATGAACTGCCTCTTGAACTTCCCAATGTAGAGGAATATAAGCCGGCAGGTACTGGTGAGTCTCCTTTGGCGACAGTTGATAACTGGATCAGCTATCAGGATCCTAAAACTGGGAAAGTAGGTAAAATTGAAACCAATACAATGCCACAATGGGCTGGTTCATGCTGGTACTATCTACGATATATTGATCCGAATAATGAAGAAACTCCTCTTGATAAAGAGAAAGAAGCTTATTGGATGGGAGATTCGGGGGTCGATCTCTATATTGGTGGTGCTGAGCATGCTGTCCTACATTTACTTTATGCAAGATTCTGGCATAAATTCTTATATGATATAGGGCTGGTGGCTACTGAAGAACCAGTTAGGAAGCTTTTTCATCAAGGCCTGATTATGGGTGAGGATGGAAGGAAGATGTCTAAGTCCTTAGGTAATGTTGTTAACCCCGATGAGGTTGTCAATAAATACGGTGCAGATTCTCTTAGACTCTATGAGATGTTTTTAGGCCCACTTGAGCAGTCTAAGCCCTGGAATACAAGTGGTATTGAAGGGGTTCACCGTTTTTTGGATAGATCCTGGAGAATGATAATAGGTGATGAGAATAATCCAACCCAAGTAATTGACAGACCATTGACCTCTGATGAAGAGTACATACTACACTCAACGATAAAGAAAGTAGGAGATGATATAGAGAATCTCTCTTTTAATACAGCTATCTCCCAGTTAATGATTTATGTGAATGAAATGTTTGGTGTTGAGATTAAGCCAAAGAGTTCAATTTTGGAGTTTATTAAGTTACTGGCTCCTTTTGCTCCTCATATTGCTGATGAAATGTGGAGTAGATTAGGTGAAGAGAGTATACTAACTTATTCTCCGTGGCCCGATTATGATATTTCAAAGACAGAGAAAAACACTTTTGAGCTTGTTGTACAGGTATCTTCAAAGATAAGAGCAAAGATTCAGGCAGAAAAAGGACTAACTGAGGAAGAAGCAAAAACAATAGCTATTTCTGATGAATCTGTTCAGAAATATCTTGATGGTAAGACTGTTAAGAAAGTTATCTTCGTCAGAGATAAATTAATCAATTTCATTGCTGTTTGATATAGTATGAGTGAACTGATCCAGACACAGACAGTATATGATTTTCGTCGCTTCAGGAAAAAAATTAGAGCCGCTGATTTGATTTCAGAACCTCTTTCTGATGTGGTGTTAGAAAGGTTAAAGAAGAGGAAATCTACTTCGCGTACCGTTTTTATTGCTTTGGTTGCTATTTCTTTTCTCTTTTATGCAATCTTTCGTTATCTTTTTGTTGAAGATGAGATTTTCATATATGCACTTTTGGGTTTCCTGACTCTGACTTTTGGTCTTTCCTTCTATGTATACAATAGATACAATCGAGATATTGCCAACGGTAGAATGGATAAAGTATCCTCAGAGATCATAGGGGTAATGGATGATCCTAATCCATTTAGATCTAAAGTAAAACTCCGACTAGGCAGCGGAGATGAGTTTTACATGCCACGTGCTGCTTTCCCTAAGGAGCTTAGTCATGATCAAATGATTGGAGCTAATATTGAAATAATATATGCCTCCGTTAGCCATGAGGTACTTATTATGAGAGCCGATAGTTTTGAGATGGTAGGGTATAAGTAGATTTAGTACAAATACCCATACAGTAACTTGTCATAATTTAAAGAACTAATTTTTATACTAAAATTGGTTCTTTCTTTTCTTGATCAGTATCTTCAGTGTTTTCAGCTAAACTAACTGCATCTGGTTTGGAGAGACGCTTTAATTGACGGTAGTGTGAGGCGACAGCCTGCGAAAAAGTACCTAAGCCATTATACACTATATTGTATTCCTCAGCGGTTCCTTCTACAATATGACTCAGCTTATTATAGTGAACATGACATATATTAGGAAATAAGTGATGTTCTACTTGATAATTCAGTCCACCACAATACCAATTTAAAAACCATGAGTTTCTTGAGAAATCAGCAGTAGTTGCCAACTGATGTACTGCCCATGAATTCTCTATATTACCATCTTGATTTGGTTTAGGATATTCAATCGGTTCTACTATATGAGCTAGTTGGAAAATAATGCTAAGTATCAGTCCGGCAGTAGCATGCAGAACTAAATGGAATACCAGTACTTGCCAAAATGTAAGGTCAGTAAATAAAATGGGTAAGACAAAGGTATAGGAATAATAGAAAATCTTTCCAATCATAATTTTAGCATATTCCTTACGCATCTCTTTGTCAGTTTTTGGTCCGAATCCCGTTTCTCTTAGCATTTTGAGCTGAAGGAAATCTTTAGTTGTTACCCATGTCATTGTTATAAACATGTATAAAAACCATGCATAGATATGTTGAAATCTATGAGCCTTGTATCTTGGTTGATCTTCTGAAAGCCTTATAAGCCCTCCATTATCAAGATCTTCATCAAGACCATCAATATTAGTAAAAGTATGATGTTTTACATTATGTTTTTGCTTCCAGTTATATCTATTTGCTCCCAACAAATAGATGGTCCCACCCAATATCCTATTCCATTTAGATGATCGGGAATAAGCACCGTGATTTGCATCATGCATTACTGACATACCAATGCCCGCATAGACTACCCCGGCTATTATACCAAGACCAATCAATGATAAATATGAGAATGGTATTAAAAATAATAGAGTATAAATACCAAGATAGGAACCGATCAATACAATTGTCTTCACTACCATTCGATAATCAGCATTTTTGGATATACCATTATCAGTGAAGTATGAGTTGATGCGGGATTTGAGTACTCTAAAAAACTGTGTTTGATCTTTGTCTACGAATCTTACTCTGTTCATTAACTAGGAGAATGTTACAGTGGGGGACAGAAATGTCAATTTATATTTTCTTTGCCACTTGTAGGTTTATGGAAAAGCAAAGATAGTCTTATTAGACGGGAAATACAGCAGTTTGTTATTAGTTACTAGCATCTAATGGACTTCCTGTAACTTTCTGTGGTTCAATTGTTAATATTTAGCCTGAATGTCTTAACTTGGTCTTAATAAAGTTAACACAATCTTAACAAAACGATTTTGGCTTCGTATAACTAGCATATGAAAACGCCTTTAATCATATTAATCACTATTTTCTCCTCAATGTATTTAGCATTGGGGAAAGGGATTGATATGGATCAATGGCAAGAAGATATAGAAGTATTGGCAGCTGATGACATGTATGGAAGAGGTTCTGGCCAAATTGGTGGGAAACTTGCTGCAGATTATATAGCCGAAAGATTAAAAAAGATAGGTGTAAGTACTTTTCCGAATATGGTAGGCTATAGACAGCATGTGCCGATACAAAGTTGTAATGTTTCTGACAATACCAAGCTAGCTCTTAGCAATTCTGATGGAGGTAAGTTGGCTGAATATGGTCAGGATTATTTACTATATAACAAGTGTTCACTAATAGACATAACCGAAGGAAAAGAGCTGCAATTTTTGGGATTCGGTATTCAGGATATCTCAGCAGACTGGGATGACTATAAAGATATCGATGTCAAAGGGAAAATAGTAGTAATACTAGAAGGAATACCATTAGGAGTTAAAATCAATCCTAGATATGGAGCAGTAGATTATAAACAAAGAACAGCTCTTCAGAATGGAGCTTTAGGTGTAATTTTTGTACCACTAATATCCTCATTTGAAGAATGGGAGCATCTGGCAATGCATCTTGAGAGTGAATCTCAAAGATTAGCTTACTCATTGATTCCCGGCTTCTCAGCAATATGGAACCCCTTCTCACTAGATCTACTAGGCTTTTCATTGAAAGATTATGCCTATTATCATTCATCAGATTATGCTAAGAACAGATCATTATTATCGATTAATGATAGAAGTCTTCTGTTTCAAAGTGGTCTCGTACAGAAAGAATTTACATCTGATAATATAATTGGGTTTATCCCCCCAAAGAGTGGATCGCAAGAATTCATTGTACTGTCTTCTCATTACGATCATCTTGGTATTGGGAAGAGTGTTGCAGGAGATAGTATATATAATGGCTTGTATGACAATGCTATGGGTGTGGCTTCTCTTCTGGCATTAGCTAGCAACATGAAATCAAATGAGAAAATTATTGGTGAAAGAGGTGTGATATTCCTTTTTACTACCGCTGAAGAAAAAGGATTATTGGGATCACGTTATTTCACAGATGATCCTGCTGTCCCAATATCAAATATTGTTGCTAATATTAATATAGATGGGATTTCGGCCTTTGGAAATGCAATTGACTATTTTGCCTTAGGAGCGGAATATTCAAGTCTTGGTGGTATTGCAAAAAATATATTGGAAGCATCTGATGCTAGAATTGAAAATGTACCTGATATATTTGGACCCGAAGACCATTATAAATTTTCTGACCAGTATTCATTCGCTTTAAGAGGTATTCCATCTATCATGATTGTAGATGGTATATCGCATAAGGGAATTGATGATTCTCAAATAATGGCCAGAATCCAAGAGTACTCCGAAGCAAAATATCATACTCCTTTTGATGATCTAACTCTTGATATAGATCTGGAAGGTGCTAAGGCTCATACCTTACTTTTGTATAATTTTGCTGTAGCGCTAACCGACAGAAGCTTCAGTGTAAAATGGAATCCAGATTCGCCATATCAAAGACAAAGGGAAGAAAAGCTTACCTTCCATCACTTTTCCGAATAGTTGTATTTCTCTGTTTTTGTTTATCATGTACGTCGCAATTTCCTAATAATATCAGGATTGGAGGAAGCGACTCGATGCAACAGGCCCTTACTATACTAACTTCGTCTTACAATTTATCTAAACCGGATTCTAAATTTAATATTGGCTCTGATAATTCGGCTAAAGGCATTGAGCTGCTTACCGCCAATGAAATTGATATTGCTGCTTCCAGCCGTAAGATGACATCTGCGGAAATTAGCCGCTTTTATTTAAAGAGAGGCATGTATCCACTGGAATATATTGTTTCTAAAAGTGAAATTATCTTAGCAGGCCATCCAAACCTGGAGTTTGATTCAATTAGTATAAATCAATTAGTTCGAGGCTTTTCATGTTCTGCAAGAAGAGGAAGGGCTGGTGAGATACCATATGGACATTTCTATTCGCAAGATCCCAAGTCTGGTACCACGAAGATATTCTCGGATTTCTTAAGGCTTACAAAACTGTGCAGTGGTACTAAGCCTGTAAAGGATAATACAGCGATGAGAGAAAACTTACTGACTGATAGTTTAGCCGTTGGCTATATATCCGTCCATTTTGCCGATAGTCTAAAACAGATAAAGATTATTGGTGAAAACGACCAATCTAATCCGGCTCTATTAAAAAGGTACCTCTATCTTTATATTCCTGAAAATGCTAATAAGAATGTAACAGATTTCCTAAATTATTGTTTATCAGAAAAGGCCCAACAACTTTTGAGTGATAATGGGTATATTCCGGTTTGGTTAAGCAATGAGCAATGAATTTATTTAAAGAGAGTGCCGTATCTTCTGAAGTTATCACAGCATGGTTTGAGCTTTACTTCAGTGAGCCTGTAAAATTTGTCGAAGCTTTGCAGCCTATGGTCCTTACCCATGTTGCTGGTTCAAGGTGTAGTGTTATATTGATTGGCCGGGATAAGTTTGAGAGGGTATTACTAGCGAATAATAGCTTAGATGCTGTTAAAATGTTGCCTATAGCATCAGGGGATCGTTTTGCGATAGAGTGTTTGGATTTTAATTCTGAAGCTACTCTATTGATTAGTTCAATTCTGCCTGAGAATACAGTTGAAGAGTATCTTAAAACAGCTTTTTTAAAGACACATCCGGATATGGTGGAAATCAAGAAAAAATTTCCAAATCAGAAAGGAATTATTGAGCGCTTCGAATCACATGTTGAAAATGGTCAAATTAGTTGATCCGAATTTCAACATTAGCTAGTCCAGCATTGATCATTTCAAGTTTTTTGGCTGCGGCTTTAGAAAGATCAATAACTCTATTTTTAACAAAAGGTCCTCTGTCATTAACACGTACATTAACTGTCTTGCCGTTATCAAGATTTTTCACAGTTAAGACTGTACCAAAGGGTAGGGTCTTATGAGCTGCAGTCAGTTTTTTCTGATCAAATTTTTCTCCGTTTGCAGTTATCCTGCCATCAAATTTGTCAGCATAATATGAAGCAATACCTGTAATAGCTCTTAGCTTGTCCAGACTATTATTATTAGTTTCAGTTGTTGATCCTTCAAAAGTGTTAATGTGGTTTTTAGCACTAGAAAATCTAATGCTACTAGAACACGACGATAATACCAATATCATAACAGAAGTTGGGATAATGAGGTATTTTTTCATGAATAAATTCCATTATAAATATATTTTATTCTATCCCAGGATAACAAAAAAAATGCCAAGGTTAAATACCCTGGCATTTCTAATTTTGATATGAAGAAATACTTATTCAGCTTCTTCTTTATGAAGCGATTTCAATTTGGAGGCAATGGGTGCTACAAATTCTTCAATCGCTTGAGCAATATCAGCTGATTCTTCAACCCTGGCACCTCTGATACGCATAGATAATGCCTGAGATGGCATTGATCTAGCTATAGCTTCATCCGGATCTTGGACAATCACTTTACCACCGGAATCAGCTATATTCGAAGCTCCAAGAGCACCATCTTTACCTAACCCCGTCAGTACAACAGCTACAGAATAAGCGCCAAATCTTTGAGCTATACTACGGAAGGTAGGATCAGCTGCAGGACGAACAAAATTTTCTTTAGGGCTTTGCTCTAAATGTATTTTGAAGTCATGAGTGATGGTCATGTTGTAATCTCCCGGCGGGATATATACAGTCTTAGGCTGAATAATCATACCCTGCTTAGCAATTGTAACATCCATAGCAATTTCACCTTCGAGCCTTCGAGCAAAGGTCTCTAGCATCCATTCAGGGCCATGCTGTATTGCAAAATAAGCTGCTTCTGTATCAGGGTCAATCTGACGCATGATATTTGTAAGAGTAGGAGGCCCCCCAGTAGAAGTTGCTATTCCCACAGCAACAAATGGAGCCAGAGTAGGAGTTTTTGTAACAGTCAGTATCTTTTTAGTAGCCGGTAAATTAGGCCGATCTTCATCCTCAAGCTTCAATATACCTTCATGAACAACTTGGGCAAGTTCTTCAGTATCAATCGGCTTTCCAATATAATAATCAGCTCCAGAGTCTAAGGCATGTTCTTTGGCTGCATCAGAAACTAGCGCAGTCACCATCACAATGTAAGGTGGTGAATCTATACTTTCTCTCATTTTGCGAATGAGCTCAATGCCATCCATCTGAGGCATCATCCAGTCTGTGATAACTACGTCATAGGGCCTTTTTTCAAGAGCCGCCATAGCTTCCAAACCATTTTCACAAGTATCGACTTCGTACCCTTCGTTGTCCAATACTCTTTTGATGATGATGTTATTAGTATTCTCATCATCAACAATTAATACTCTGTATCTTTCAATCATACAAATAAATTATTTCTTATGCTTTAATTAACATTGCAAACTACTAAACTTTGGTGCATTTGCAATATAGGGGGGCAGAAATAGTTTTATTTCCAACTTATTCTGTTAGCAGCTTCCTGACAAGTTTGACGCGAATCATTGCCATTATCACTAACAACTGTTATATGCCCCATTTTTCTTCCTACACGGGATTCAGACTTTCCATATAGATGCAGTTTTGCATCAGTTAACTGCATCATTGATTTTATACCATTTGGTACTGAGTTCCCCTCAGCATCACCAAGCAGATTTACCATTGTAGCTGAAGACATTTTCATTTCTGTACTTCCAAGAGGTAATCCTGCAACGGCTCTTATACAGTTCTCAAATTGTGAAGTATGGCATGCTTCAATAGTATAATGTCCAGAGTTATGAGGTCTAGGAGCGATCTCATTGACCAACAAATTCCCTTCTTCAGTTAGAAAAAACTCGACACCAAATATGCCTACTCCATTAATTGAGCGTACACAGCTAAGAGCCATTTCTTGAGCTTTTTGCCTTATCTCTTTATTATCGACGCTTGGGGCAGTCACTATATTGCAGATATGCTGTTTTTGTTCTGTCTCAACACAAGGATATACCTTTTCTTCACCACTAGAAGATCTTACTGCCATTACTGCAAGCTCTTTGCGGAACTTAACAAAAGCCTCAGCCATGAGATCAATGCCAGGTTTTTTCTTCTCAAAATATGAAAATGCCTCACTAACTGACTTTTCGTCAGTTACAGTCCGATTACCATAACCATCATACCCCAGTTCCCGGGCTTTCATAACAAAAGGATAGCCATGTTTTATCCCAAACTCTTTTGCTTCTTCCTTATTAGAAATTCTGGCATATTCTGTCGTTGGGATTCCCTTGTTTCTAAATGTTTCTTTCTGGATATATTTATCCCTGACAAGTCTTAGTGTATCGGAAGAGGGGAATACTGGTTTTTTCTGTTCGATATATGATATAACATCCGGATCAATAAATTCATTTTCTAAAGTGATGAAAGTGCTTTTCGCAATGAACTTATCTAATTCGCCAAGATCATTCCATCCTTTACCAAAATCATTTTTAGTCATCATTCCGGCAGGTGAGTCATATCCATTTTCTATGACTGCCAAGCCTAAACCAAGCCTGTATGCTTCAAAGCCAATCATTTTAGCAAGCTGGCCACCCCCGAGCACACCTAAGATGTCTGCTCCCTCTTTATATTTATTCATACCGTAATACTAAGTTATCAACAAGTGCCAAAAACTGTGTTAATTTTTGGTTAATAGTTTCTTTTTTTGTATGAAAAAGACTATTTTGTATTCATCTACAAAAATAACCAATAGCTGTCGAACCCCCCAATATTCGCTAAAACGCTGGAGGCGATCTTCGAGAATATTGTTGAGACTGAAAGAAACGGATCATTGAATGATAGATATTCTAGTAATATACTCTCAGGTAGGGTTCTTGTCCTTAATCAGAGCTATCAGCCACTAACTGTATGTAGTATTCGTAAAGCGGTAGTTTTGCTATATCTGCAAAAAGCCGATATAGTGATTTCAGATAATACACGAATTATTCGCTCAGTTTCACAACATTTTCAATTTCCTTCTGTTATTAAGCTATCCAGATACGTTAGAGTTCCGTACATAGGTGTAGAGTTATCAAGGAAGAATATCCTGAAACGAGATAACTATACATGTCAGTACTGTGGTAGCAAAAAGTCGCTTACTTTGGATCATGTTCATCCAAAATCCAGGGGAGGGGAAGATACATGGGAGAATCTGGTAGTAGCATGTATCAGATGCAATAATACAAAAGGTAACCGATTACCTAACGAGGCTAATATGGTCTTGAAAACAAAACCCACCAAACCTAATTATTTCATGTATCTTCGGAATTATCTTGGCAGTATGAATGAAGAGTGGATGCAGTTTATGTATCAATAGGTGAATTTTATCTTATTAAATACTGCTTAGCCCTTATCCTGCCTTGATAGCTGCTAATTAATTCACTAACAAAATTGGTTGGGTAATAATATTACCGGCTTTTTGCATCCGAACATAGTAATGACCAGAGCTTAAATCACTTTTCTGCATTGAATAGCTGAAATTACCAGCCTGTTCCAATCCTGAATAAACAGTATGAATGATATTACCTGATATATCCACTATATCTATGATCATCTCACCGCCGTAATTGAGAGAACCATCAAATATGATAGAAGATTCTGAGAGAGTTACCTCAAAAGAGTCATTATGGTCGGAGCGAGATACACTTCTGAAATCCACATCACATCCTTCAAGAATTATCTTAGATGAAGCTTGTACAATCTTGGTGCATCCATCCTCGCTTAGAGACTCGAAGCTGGTAATCCGATCCGATCCGCTACCAGGAAGGAAAAAGACATATTCAACTTCCAGGATATTAAGTTTATCATTTGATAAACCTTGTTTGGGTTCAGCAGTATCGGATATAAAGACACGAATCAGACCAATATCAGTATCATACTCAACTTGCTCGATTGCAAACCCATGTCTGAGCATCTCCTCTGCAAGTCTAAGACTATTATCCAAAGGTACCATCATACTCTTATCATATCTAATATCAAAGATAAGATTGGCTGTTTCTTCGGTATCATTTTGAGTAGAGCCTATACCATATGATATAAGGAGAGTATCCAGTAAAGCGGTTCGAATTTGGTCTCCATTGTTTATTGTTAGATTCCGAACAAAACTTGTTGCAGTACCACTTACATTGATATTAACATCTGATCCTTTATCTTCACTCACAATCAAAGTTGATGCAAACCGGCCTTCAATTGTAGACAGGAATTCAATTTCTATAGTAGTAGACTCTTTTGGTCCTAACTCAAACTCCTTAAGGAGTGGCTGATATAGTTCAAGCTGAGGAAGATCAGGTACAAGCCTAATATTATTATAAGTAATGTCTGTAGCAGACAGATTATGAATTTCAACACTGATCATTGTTGAGCTACCCACACATGAGTGCACATCTGATGCAGCAGAAGTAGCTTCGGTCTTGTACTCAACAAATTCACCAGACAATATAAGATCTTCAGAATCACAAGCATCAGAAAACAGAGCAACTTCGAGCGAGTATTTTCCAATACTATTCTGAGGGTTAAGACTTATTTCTATATCTTTACTCTGTCCTGGGGCGAGTGAAAAAGGGAAAGGATTATCAATAATCTCAAATCCATAGAATTCCTTATCGATCACAGATATACTATCAATAGTCAGAGTATCACCATACTCCCAATCACTAAGTGTTAAATTACTTATTGTAAATGAAGTTCTAAAAGGATCACCGAATACTGTTTTCTCAAATTCAGGCAAATCATAAGCTAACTTAGGGCAGGTACCAATACCTGTTACTCTGGATTTTGTCGTAGAACCAGTCTCATCATCAATATATAATGTTGCAATATATGAATCAGGGATATCTGGGTGGTATTCAAGGGGGATTGGAATAGATGTATTAGCATTAACAACTACACCATCAAGACTGGTACTCAATGAGAATCCATTTCCTTCGATGTAAGCCTTTTCTACCTTAATTGGTAGCGAAGATATATTTTGAAGTAGATACGAATTGGTGGGTGCAGTATATCCTGTCCTTCCGTTACTGATAATCCTTTTCCTTCCAAAATCAAATGATTGTGCTACTAATCCCGGAGGTTTGATATTAACAGTAATGATTCCTAATGAATCACCTTTATGAGCATTACTAGATATAATCAGGGTATCCTGATAAATTCCGGGTACAGAAGTATTTACCGATAGTGAAATTTCTCTTTCGGCTTTACTACCAAGTTCCCATTTCGATAATTGCGAGGGTGCATCACTATTCAAACTGAATATTGAGTTTTTCCCTAAATGTGCACCAACTGCAGTCAGGTCTACATTTGATAAATTAGAAACTGTCAGAGAAAAAGTCAAAGGCGAGTTCTGAGGAATATCCCCAAGATCCTTATCAGATACTAGGATTTCTGAGTCAGCGGAGCTAGCAACGATATATGCTACAACAATCTGATCACAACCTCTATCAAATATTAAAGTATCTCGATGAACTCCGGCAGCCAAAGGTTTGTATTTGACTAAGAGTTCTCTTACACTGCCGGCTGCAATCCGCGAATTAGTCAGCGGACGGTTTCTTATCTCCTCAATAGCAAAATGATTACCATTTTTCAAATGTATTGATTTATAATCAATGTCCAAGGCAATAGATTGATTTTCAATATCAATTCTTTTTTCCGGCATATCGCCATACCTTGAGCTACCAAATTCAATCTCTTTATCGGAGAAGAAGAGTTTCGGGGCAGTGTATATAATAGGGTAAAGAGCTTTATTTCCCCTTCTATCCCAGAAGATCAACTCTGCATAAGCATCTTTAGATTTATCTTGAGGAATAAGTCTCCAACTCTTTATAGGTACATTATTCAGATTAGCAGGATCAAAGACAAAATTGGAGTCATTCTGCATAATATTAAAGCCAACATTGCTTCTAATACTATTGTCACGTGGCATATCCTCAACATAACCACTGATCGTCCCATCGCATAATATCTCATAATCAATCACCGGCGGGAGAGTATCACTAATCCATTCTTGAGTTTCCATGGTCAGATAGATTGGTTGAGCAAAACCTACTTTGCCACGGTCTGCAATTTTCTGGATACTTTTTATACCTCTTCCACTTATCTTAAAGGTTCTGCCAGGGGGTAGTTTTAATACTATATATGAGTATGGGGAACCATCAATATCTCCCTGACCAACAATCAAAGTATTATCATTAAGATCTAGTTTGTTCGTTGTATCAGGCATAAAGGCTATTTCAAAATCAATTTCTCCAGACTCATCTTTTTGGTATATAATCCTTACATAAGTCTGTTCATTTATAACATTGCCAGCTGTACCACTACTGAGATAAGCATCAGAGATATCTTTTCCTATTGGCATTAAAGCCTGGGTACTTGGTCCTCCAACTGAATTAACACGATTATCCTCAGAGGTTCCGGTACTATGCTCTATAGCATAAAACCTTTCAGAAGATGATAGATATATAGGATCGCTTGAGGTGAAATCTCTGGTAAGCTCAAATGGTTTTTGTGCTGTAGTAGGATTTGCTTCGGAAAAATTCCAGTAAAGCGCTCCGTTAACATAAAGTGGCGTATTATCGACTAATGGGTATGCTCTAATTACATTACCATACTTACGGTTTGGCCGATGAAGTGATATATACTCACTACCCCATGACTGAGCAGGTATTTCCATATTCATCATAAAGTCACAGTATGGGTTGCCTAGTGGTACCTCTGCACATTGGTTCCCGGAAATAACGGCTACAGGTTTGTCAGATTTAACTATTGATCCGCCAATATCAGAATCGATATCTGTTGTTCCAATTATCCAGACATCTCCTCGACTAAGTTTTCTAGTAGCAAATTCACCAATTTTAGTCCCGGATGTGACCTTGCTATTTGGACTGCCATTGAAATAAAAGTCAACTTTAGTATTATCCTCAACTCCCACTATAGAGACTATTGCAGGTAAATTATTAGTAAAGTCATACTCAGTTTCGGAAGTTTGATATGTAGATATAGAATATTGCTGACCCAATACATGTACCGGTAGTGCTAGATAAGAGTCTCCGGTATCACCAAATATTGAAGTAACTGAAATGGTTACTGGCTTTTGCGAGCTAACAACAAGTGCACGACCTCTTCTATAGACTCCATCACCTCCCAAGTCTTCCATACCTTCTTCCAATGACTTGATAAAGGGCTGTACAGCTTCAATAGGTAATTCTATTCTTTGGGTTGAGTTAGCAGCAATGGGGTATGATTTCATTATTCCATAGTAGCTAACCGATGTTGTTACCATATTTTGTTCTAAAGAGGTGATTTCAAGTATCACTTTATGGTTGCTACCACTACCACCATCATTCGGAGGTAATGTCAAAAAAAACTCAGTACCCCAGCTTGTCTGACCATAGACAGGTGGTATGGATTCTAATTCTTCACCAATACCAGAAAAAAGTGGTAAGAGGAGTAAGTAGAAAAATAAATATATGTTAATACTCTTCATCAATAATTTCAGTTAGCAGATATATATCTTTTATCAATCGGTAACAGACTTTACTAACCTAAGGTAACTAATATTAAACATGGTATACTATATTAATATATATAATAACACTTGAGAGGCAAAAAGGTCTCACCGAAAATCATTTTTTACCTATTTATATTGAGACACTAGCTTGACTTTTGCATAATCTATAATACAACAATATTTATCATTTTTTACTATAACAAAGGCAATAATCCACATATTCGCATACATAGATGATAAAACTTTTTTTCTATCAGTTCAAATGATTATTTTTGCAAACCGATTCTGTATTCAGAACTCTAAGAAACGTAAATGTTGAACCGTCTCGGTAATAGTTGAAGAGCTATTAACACTAAAATGCCAGTTAATTATATACGATTAAGTATGGCAATTAGTGTCCCTGACGACAAAAGGAACCGCGAGTGAAGAAAGTTGTACTTGACCACGCGTTTAAAGTAAGGCTGCCGATAACGATTTTTGTGATCCTAGGTGCTTTTGCCCTTACATACTTTATTTCAAGACCGGAAAGAGATGGTGTCGGATATGCACCGGAGCAGCCAATACCATTTTCCCATAAACTGCATGCTGGCGAAATGGGCATAGATTGTCAGTATTGTCATACTGGTGTGACTAAGTCTCGCCATGCATCAATACCCTCGGCATCAATCTGTATGAACTGTCATGTAGCTGCAAAGACAGATAGCCCCAGCATACAAAAGCTTACAAAACACTATGAATCGGGTGAGCCCATACAGTGGAAAAGGATTCACAAAGTGCCGGACTACGCATATTTTAATCATGCCGCCCATGTTAATAAAGGGGTTGATTGTAAAAATTGTCACGGCGATGTAGCCAAAATGGATGTCGTAGAGCAGGTGCATTCTTTCTCAATGGGTGCTTGCCTTACTTGTCATCGTGATCCGCATGAGAACATACCATACCTCAATGCCGATACGATTGATGAAGGTCCTGATAACTGCTATGCTTGTCATAGATGATATTTGTAGAATAAAGCCTGTGATAGCTTGAATTTGTATTCTCCGAGAAAAATACTGAAAAAAGAAAAGGTAGAACTGATGAGCCAAAACACATCAGGTAATGATTCTCCCAAAAGGAGTTTTTTGAAAGGAGCTCTTGCGATGTTAGGCATCGCTACTGTAGCTAGTCCTGTTTCAACTCTGGCCAAAAATGTAATAAGTCAAGAGCCTGAACCAGAAAAAAAAGGTCTCAAAGTAGCTCTTAATCAAAATGCTGTAGCCAGGGGGAGAAGATAAATGACTAAACCGAATATCGATACAAAACTTGTGCAGCTCAATCTTGGTGAATCTTCTCAGAAAAAGACTCCCAGAAAGAATGGCAAAGAATCAAAAGCAAAAAACTATTGGTTGGGTTTGAATACTCTCGAACAAGACAATTCTTCGCCGGGGGTTATTGCCTCTAAAAGGCAAGAGTTCAAAGAGGGTGCTGATCAGGCTATTGATCTTGATAATATGCCTGAAAAAAGCCGTAGGAAATTTTTAGCTCTTATGACTGCGGGAGGAGCCTTTGCAATAACGGCGTGTACCGACTATCGTGATAAAGGCACAATTGTACCTTACAACACAAAACAAGAGTTTACCCAGCCTGGTATTCCTTATTACTATGCTTCTTCACTTTCTGCAAATGGTGTGGTGGAGAGTATCCTTGTAAAGGTAAGAGAAGGTAGGCCAATTAAGATAGAAGGGAACCCTGATTCACCTTATGGTAATGGTAAGATTAGTGCTTCCGCTCAGGCATCTATTCTTAATCTATATAATCCTGGCCGCTTGAAAAGGCCATATTCAACGGGTAATCTCAGACTAGACAAAGACAAGCAGGATCCTTCGGCGTGGAAAAAGATTTATTCGGAGTTAAAAGCTAAACTATCTAAAGTTGTTTCTTCAGGTAAGGAAATAGCTATCGTTACTAACACGATAACATCTCCTTCATTCACAAAGGCTCTGAATAAATTTACTGAGAAATATCCTACAGCAAAAGTATATACATATGAATTAAACGATAATCTTGCTCAGAAAGAAGCTTGGCAAGCTGCCTATGCTACTGATTTAGTACCTAGAGTTGACTTTGATAGAGCAAAACTAGTTCTTTCTCTTGATTGCGACTTCCTCGGGACTGATCCTAATTCAGTTGATAATAGTTATCGTTTTGCCAAGACAAGAAATATTGAAGATCTTGATAATTTCTCAAGGCTTTATGTAGCTGAGGGCGCTGTTACTGTTACGGGTGCTGCAGCGGATTACAGGATGAGAATTTCTCCGGAGGATATTAAGGATTTCGCATTAGCAATTGCTGCTGAGATTCAGCGCAAGGGTGGAAGCCAGTCTAATATGGCTGTATCTTCTTCGAAAGAACTTTCGATGATTGTCGGTAAATATGGTTGGACCAATGCAGACCATTTAGTAGAAGATCTCATAGCAAATCGTGGAAAAGCTGTTGTGGTTGCCGGACCGCATTTGCCGGCGGATACTCAATATGCTGTTGCGCAGCTGAATGAAGTAATAGGTGGTTCAGCGCTTTATCATAAATCTTCAAGCCCTGTAGGAATAAAGCCTCTTGCGCTTGATGGTGACATGGCCGATTTCAGAGGTGATCTCGCAGCTGGTAAAGTTGGGGCTGTCATCGCCGTTGATACTGATATTGTTTACCATATGGCTGGTTCTGGTCTTGAAGAGGATATAAAAAAGGCCGAATTACTTGTGGCTCTGACAATGGAGGATAATGAAACGACTCATTATTTCTTCGAGAGTGGGAAAGAATCTTATATCCTGCCGCTTACTCATTACCTTGAGTCATGGGGTGACCATTCGGTAGGTGGCGGTACTACTTTGATTCAGCAGCCAATAATCAAACCTTTGTGGCCAAATACCAGGCAGAAAGAAGAGTTCTTTCTGAGTCTTGTAACAGGGAAAGATACATCAGACCAATACATGGACTTCGTTAAAGAGAGTTGGAGAAATGATCTTCATGCATCCTCAACGATTTCTGATTTTAATGACTTCTGGAATACCAGTCTTCATGATGGTTTTTATTACAATGAAGAGCCAAATAGACCAATGGATATATTCATTGGTACTTCAGCACCGGGTTCGAGTAAATATAACAGTGGATTTACTGTTCAGCTAATGCCTAGCTACCATGCCGGAGATGGCCGATATATGACTAATGGCTTCTTACTTGAAGCTCCGCATCCTATTTCAAAAGTATCTTGGGATAATCACGCATCTATCTCACAGCCAACTGCTATTGAGTTAGGTGTTGATTTAGGTGATATGATTGAGGTAGATGTTAATGGTAGAAAACTTGAACTTCCAGTTGTTATTCAGCCGGGTATGGCGGATAATCTTGTAGCTATTGAGTTAGGATGGGGAAGAAAATTCTCAGGTCCGATAGCTGAAGATGCTGGATTTAATGCTGCTGTTCTGATGGGTAGCGATGGTGTTACACCATATCTCTACAGTGGAGCTAATGTAGTAGCTACTGGTAATAAATATAAACTTGTATCTACTCAGGAGCATCACCAGCTTGATGATACTACCAATTCCGATATTGATGTTCGTGATTTCCATAAAGTAAGAAATATTATTCAAGAAGGTACTGTAAAAGGGTACAAAGAAGTTAGGATGGATGGTCCTGAAGCTGTGAAGCACTATCTGAATCCACACGCTCATGAGCCTTTTTCTATTACCGAAGAACATAAGTATACAGGTCATAAGTGGCAGATGGCCATTGATATGAATAAATGTACAGGTTGTACCGCTTGTGTTCTTGCTTGTTATGTAGAAAACAATATACCTGTAGTAGGTAAAGAAGAGGTAGGGAATGGTAGAGAAATGAGCTGGCTTAGGATAGACCGTTATTATAGCGGTACTCCTGAGAATCCAGAAATTTCTCAACAACCGATGCTTTGTCAGCACTGTGATAATGCCCCTTGCGAGAATGTTTGTCCGGTTGTTGCTACCACGCATAGTCCGGATGGTCTTAACCAGATGGTTTATAACCGCTGTGTTGGTACTCGTTATTGTATGAACAACTGTCCTTATAAGGTTAGAAGATTCAACTTCTATGATTTCCGCGATAATCTGGCTAAAGGCTATTATTATGCAGAGTCTATGGAGCTGATGATGAATCCTGAAGTAACGGTACGATCTCGTGGTGTGGTTGAAAAATGTACCTTCTGTGTACAGAGAATCAAAGAAAAACAAACAGAAGCGCTTGCGGATGGTCGTCAGTTCAGAGGTAGTGAAGTAACTACAGCTTGCCAAGATGCTTGTCCTGCCGAAGCGATTTATTTTGGTGATTTTAATGAAGAAGGATCTGCAGTAAGAGAGAAATCGCTTCATCCTCTGGGATATGGAGTACTTGATTTCCTTGCAGTTCGTCCGAATGTCACTTATATAGCAAAACTTAGAAACGTGGAAGAAGATATGAACCGTTCCGGTCACGGAGAAACCCATGAGGAGGTACAGCATGGTTGAGACCACCGAAGCTAAGGTCGATCACCACCTGAACCCCGACGGTACCACAGACTATAGTAAAGAACCGCATATCGTCACAGGTGGGCGTACATTCAAAGAGATAGATGATACTATCATCGCACCTCTGAATCGAATTCCTAATAAAGCATACTTCATAGCTTTGGGTTTCACACTCACGCTATTGTTAGTTGGCGCTATAGCTCTTGCTCTCTCTTTCTGGTATGGTACTGGATTGTGGGGTAATAATAATCCTGTAGCTTGGGCCTTTCCAATTGTGAACTTTGTATTCTGGGTTGGTATTGGTCATGCTGGAACACTTATTTCTGCCATCTTATTCCTTCTTAGGCAAAGATGGAGAAACGGTATTGCTCGTTTTGCCGAGGCCATGACAATATTTGCGGTAATTACCGCACTTATCTTTCCATTAATTCATACCGGTCGTCCTTGGATAGCTGCTGTCTATCTATTACCTTATCCTAATCAACATCATCTTTGGGTAAACTTTACATCACCTCTGTTATGGGACGTATTTGCGGTTTCAACATATTTCACAGTTTCTTTGGTATTTTGGTACTTAGGGCTGATCCCTGATTTTGCTGTGATGCGTGATAGAGCTGCCAGTAAGATCCGAAAAGTTATCTACTCCGTACTGTCTCTGGGTTGGAGATTTTCTAATCGCCATTGGCAACACTACGAGATGATGTATCTTATCCTGGCGGGTATGGCTACACCACTTGTACTTTCAGTACATACTATTGTATCATTCGACTTTGCTGTATCTCAGCTTCCCGGGTGGCATACAACTATATTCCCACCATATTTCGTGGCCGGTGCGATATTCTCAGGTTTTGCAATGGTGCAAAACGCACTTATCTTTATTCGTAAGATCTTTAAGATGGAAGACCTTATTCCTATCAGAACATTAGAGCTTATGAACCGCATAATTATGCTAACAGGCCTAATGGTTGGATATGCTTACTCAATGGAATTCTTCATTGCATGGTATTCAGGCAGCCAGCCGGAATATTTTGCATTTGTGAATAGAGCTTTTGGTCCATATGCATGGGCATATTGGATAATGTTCTCATGTAACGTATTTATCCCACAGCTCTTCTGGAGTAAAAAGATCAGAACATCAATTGTACCGATGTTTATCATTGCTGTAGGTGTAAATGTTGGTATGTGGTTTGAGCGTTTTGTTATTACAGTAACTTCACTTTCAAGAGACTTCCTACCATCTAGTTGGGCATACTATACTCCAACACTGACGGATTTTGGTATTCTACTAGGTTCTTTCGGATTATTCTTTACACTAGTATTATTATTTGTGAGAACAATGCCGGCCGTAGCTATTGCCGAGATAAAAGCAGTTAAAGAAGGGGCACAACCTTCACATAATCATCACGATCAACATTCCGAACCTGCTTCTAATACCGGACAGCTTGGGGAGGAGGGTGCAAAATCATGAGTAGAGCACACGCACTAGTAGCTACATTCAAGACTCCTGATCAGATTATAAGCGCCGCCGAGGCTGTACAAGGAGCAGGATATAAGAATTATGATGTCCATACTCCATACCCTGTTCATGGTATGGATGACGCTATGGGGCTCAAACCTTCCAAGATAGGTTATTTCACAATTGCCATAGGTTTCACTTGTATGGCTCTTTTCCTATTCTTTATCTGGTGGGTCAATACTATTGACTACCCGCAAGTAATAGGTGGTAAGCCATTCTTCTTTCTTCCTGCCTATGTACCGGTACTGTTTGAGATCACTATTCTTACTGGAGCAGTTCTTTCAGTATTAATGATGATAACATTCCTGTTCAAGTTCCCTAATAATGCTCATCCGCTTCATGATACTAATTATATGAAGCAAGTATCCTCTGATACTTTTGGTATTGCTATCGAGTCTGGAGATGATAAGTTTGATGAGCAGGAGATTAGAGCCCTTTTTGAAAAACTTGGTGCATCGTCGGTTGAAATGATCTACCTTGATCCGGAAGAGATTAATTACCGTCCGCCTCTATTCGATAAGAAGTTTATAGGTGGTCTGGTCTTCTTAGCCTTATTTACTTCATTCTCGGTATATATGCATATGAATAAATTGCTATATCTACCACCATTTGACTGGATGACAGAACAGCCAAGGCTAGATGCCCAAGATCCTAGCGACTTTTTTATAACAAAAGCTGGTATGGTTGAGCCACTTGCTAATTCAGTGCCTAGAGGTTTTATGCCATACAAGTATCAGAATGATCCAATGGGATCAGCTGCACTCAAAAATCCTTTTGTTGCTGATTCAGCAAATCTGGCGCTAGGTAAAATCAAATATGATATCTACTGTTCAATGTGCCATGGTTATAATGCTGATGGCCAGATGAGGCTTACAAGTGAATATCGAGGTAATCCGCCAAGTCTTCATAGCTCTAAAGTTAAAGAATGGAAAGACGGGCAGATATATCATGTTATGACTGATGGTCAGAATATAATGCAGTCCTACGCGGGACAGCTCACTCCTGAAGAGAGATGGGCGGTTGTAAACTATATAAGAGCACTTCAAAGAGCATTTGACGCTAAGGAGAGTGACCTACAATGAGTACTATAAACTACGCAGCTAACTACCAGACGCAGTCTCTGCCTGCATCAACTAAGAAAACAGGTTCTATTTTGCTACTTGTTGGCTTGGTTCTATCAGCGATTGCATTATTTGTTGATCCTGTCCGTGGAGCTTTTGCCAGCACCTGGATATTTATGTTTCTGCTGAGCATCGGTCTTGGTTCATTATTCTTTATTGCACTTGAATATCTTACAGGTGCTGTATGGAGTGTGCCTTTCAGAAGAATCGCTGAATATCTTTCTGCGCTTCTTTATATTGCCCCGATCTTTGCATTACCGGCTATTCTAATTGGTGTATTAGACATAGGCCATCTTCATACCGATATGTTTCATTGGACCCATGAAGCTGAAGTTGCAACAGATCCCTTCCTTTCCCAAAAAGCACCATATCTAAATCCGACGTGGTTCTTGATCAGATCCGTGATTATCCTAGGTCTCTTTATGGTATTTAGGACTTTGCTCGTTCGTAATTCGAAAAAGCAAGATCAGACTGGCGATACAAAATTGAGTAGAATCAATGTTAAGATTTCTGCGGCATTTATGTTTGTTTTTGCTATTGGAATTACCCTTATTGCTATTGACTATATGATGTCACTAGAGCCTCATTGGTTCTCCACTATGTTTGGTGTCTATTATTTTGCAGGTACATTTTTCTGTACGATGGCAGCGATAGCAATCTTTGCCGTTTCATTAAATGAGAAAGGTTATCTTCTACCGGGTATCAATCAGAATCACTATTATTCTATTGGTGCGCTGATGTTTGCTTTCACAGCCTTCTGGGGCTATATAGCCTTCTCTCAATTTATGTTGATTGCTTATGCCAATATACCGGAAGAGACTTTTTGGTTTTTACCAAGAATGGACTTGTCATCCGGGTGGGGATATGTATCAATAGGTTTGATATTTATTCACTTCGTGATCCCTTTTGCTATGATGGTACAAAGACCATCAAAGCAAAATTCTGAAAGACTAAAATTTATGGGTTTTTGGTTCCTGATTGCCCATCTTTATGACTTATACTGGTTAATCTACCCTACATATTCACGTATAAATACTGTTGATGCTGTTGAAGAGCATATTTATAACGGACCATTCTTTGGGTGGCAAGAATTGGGATTTCTTGCACTAGGAATAGGGGTATTGATTGTAGCTTTTTACGCTTTTGCCAATAATAAAAATCTTGTTGCAATTCGTGACCCTAAGTTGCAGCGTGGTATGGACTTCCATCTATAATTTTCCCTCTGATAAACTGATAGAGATTAAGACTGGAAACTGGAAAATATGAATAAAGAAAATAAAAATAACGATCTGGACTTCTTCGATAATGGTGGATATGAAGAAGAAGTGAATTTCGGGCAGGTACTGAAAACATCGCACAGAACATTTGGCCTGTTCTACCTTTTTGTTGTAGTAGGTATCGTTATAGCAGGTCTTGCCTTCCTCGACAATCAGTCTTGGGTAGGTATGAATAAGTATGATGATTCTTATGTACTTCCGGTATATGAACAAGAGCCGATTGCAGAGAAAAAAGCAATGACACTATCGGGTGTCGATGTTTATCAAGCTGCTGTATTTTCCGATGAGGCAGTACTAAGGGGTAAAGAAGTATATGTTGAATATTGTACTTCCTGTCACGGTGAAAATGGCAATGGTGATGGGCTTGCAGGGGCTGCTCTGAATCCACCCCCAAGGAATTTTCATGATTCGGAAGGCTGGACCAATGGCAGTAAAATATCTGACATATACAAAACATTAGAAGAAGGTATTCTTGCTAATGGAATGTCTGCCTACGATTATCTTCCTGTAGAAGATAGATTTGCATTAGCTCATTTTATTCGCTCAATGGTACCAGATCCACCTATAGATAGTGAGAGTGATTTACAAAATCTGGATTTGGCATATAGTCTGTCAGAGGGTAAGAAGACTAATAATCAGATCTCTGTCGACAAAGCAATGAGAATCATTAGTGAAGAGTCTGCTGCGTATAGTCTTATAGTTTCATCTGCTATACAGAGGACTAATAACGTTGTTGATTCGGAAACTAAAAGAATTCTTGAGACAGCTTTCTCAGATAAGGGAGTTGCTTTCAGAACTCTTGTTAGAAACTCAGCCTGGAGAGAGTCATTACTTGCTTTTGAAGCAATGATACGATCGGATTTCGGAAGAAATGGATTTGGATCTAGCTATAATACCCTTTCAACTCAAGACAGAATGCAATTGCATGCTATGTTGAGATATTACTTATCCGAACCTCAATCTATTTTGTCTGATGATGTAAATAGTAATATGATGTCATCAGAATCATTAGAAATTGATCAACAAACAATTGATACTGAGATACTTGACTAAATATTTTATCATATTATTGGTCTTTTTAGCTTTTACTAACAGCTATGCTGATGTAGAAGCCCTGCCTGATAACTCAAGAGTCGAGCGAGATACCAGCGATGTTGGTATAGAAGAGAATCTTGGTGGTTATGTTGATCTTGATGTTATGATCACTACTGATGATGGCCAGACACAACGCTTAGGTGATATCATTGACAAACCAACAGTTTTGTCACTAGTATATTATCGCTGTCCGGGTATCTGTAACGGCTTGCTCAATGGAATTGTTGATGTAGTTGAGCGTGTTGATATGGAGCCTGGTGAAGACTTTCAAATACTTTCCCTGAGCTTTGATCATACTGAAGGAACAGATCTGGCACTGGGTAAGAAAAATACATATATTTCTCAGTTTGAAAGAAAAATAGATAGAGAAGATTGGATATTTGCTACTGCTGATAGTATAACGCTAGCATCTATAACTGATTCGGTTGGCTTTAACTATCAGTATCAAGAGTGGCAGACTGGAAGTCGAGATTTCCTGCATGCCGGAGCTTTGATATTTATTGGTGAAGATGGCATGATTACACGCTATCTGAATGGTACTGAATATCTACCTTTTAATTTAAAAATGGCAGTTGTGGAGACCAAGAATGGGACACCACAACCAACCATAAATACTGTTTTAGATCTTTGCTTCAAGTACGACCCCGAAGGAAGAACCTATGTGTTCGATTTGTTACCAGTAATAGGTACCGTCATGTTATTGACACTTGGTGTATTCATAACCTATCTAGTGGTATCATCAAAAAAAGATAGAAAAAACAAAGAAGGCCGGGAGGCATAAGTATAAATGGAAGAACTAAGAACACCCGAAGCTCGAGAACGGCTCAGACCCGTCAGCATGGAGCCATTAGATGAAAAGGATACTTGGCAGAGTGAAGGCTATACAAGTTTCCTCAAAGTCAATACACAATATAAAGGTCTTCTGAGCTGGTTGTTTACAACTGACCATAAGCGTATTGGTTTGATGTATTTGTTTAGTATGGGATTTTTCTTCCTGATTGGTCTGACTCTAGCTTTTCTTATGAGGCTAGAAATGTGGACACCAGGACCAACAATAGTAGATGCTCAAGTATACAATGCCATGTTTACCATGCATGGTATTATAATGGTTTTCCTATTTATAGTACCAGGTATACCAGCAGTTTTTGGTAATTTCATGCTGCCTATTCAGCTGGGTGCAGAGGACGTATCATTCCCTAGACTTAATTTACTTTCCTACCATTTATACGTAATTGGTGGCTTATTGGGGCTTTATTCTTTTGTAGCTGGGTTTATAGATAATCAATGGATTGATACAGGTTGGACGTTCTATGTTCCTTATGCCTTGTCAACTGCTACTAATATTACAATACCACTGATTGCAGCATTCATATTGGGATTCTCATCGATCCTTACAGGTCTTAACTTTGTGACAACTATGCACAGAATGCGAGCAAAAGGTATGGGTTTCTTCCAGATGCCTCTTTTCTGTTGGTCACTCTATTCCACAGCTTGGATTCAGGTTATAGCTACTCCTGTAATAGGTATAACAATCGTGCTAGTGTTGTTAGAAAGATGGCTGGGATTCGGAATTTTCGATCCGGCAAAAGGTGGTGATCCGGTATTGATGCAACATCTATTCTGGATTTACTCTCATCCTGCAGTATATATTATGGTACTTCCTGCATTTGGCGTAGCTTCAGATATTATTGCTACTTTTGCTCGCCGTACGGTTTATGGTTATAAAATCATGGCATTTTCTACCATGGCTATCGCATTGGTAGGGTATATGGTCTGGGCTCACCACATGTTTACTTCCGGAATGTCTGAAACATCTCGGGCAATTTTTTCTTTCTTCACATTCTTGGTAGCTGTACCTACTGGTGTTAAGATATTCAACTGGGTTGCAACATTATGGAGAGGATCTATAATTCTGCGAACACCAATGCTATTTGCACTTGCTTTCATTTTCTTATTTTCGATAGGTGGCCTTACTGGCTTAGTATTAGGTGCACTGTCCACAGATATCCACTTACACGATACCTATTTTGTTGTTGGTCACTTCCATTATGTTATTCTTGGTGGTATAGTTTCGATGTTTATCGCTGCTCTCCACTACTGGTTCCCTAAAATGACCAATAAAATGTACAATGAGAAAGTTGCCAATGTGGGAGTACTATTGTATTTCATTGGTGTAAATGTTGTTTATTTCCCTATGTTTATAATGGGCTATCAAGGTATGCCGCGGCGTTACTTTGATTACTTACCTGAATATGAGACTTATCATATGCTGACTACGGTTGGTTCATGGGTACTTATTGGTTCCATTTTACTAATGTTTGGTAATCTTGCTGTAGCTGCTAGAAAGAAAAAGACATTGAATACAAGAAACCCTTGGGGTGCTCTTACTCTTGAATGGACAGTACCTTCGCCTCCGCCATTACTGAATTTCGAAGAAATGCCTGTAGTAACAGGAGGCCCCTATGACTACCCGGATTTTAAAGAGACAAATCTGGATAAAAACGAAACTGAAAAACACTAAACCTTTACCTGAAAATGGCTGATAGAGACGATAATATACTTCCAGGGTCAGCGGGCGAAGTTCATTCACATCAAGTGGAGGAACAAGTTGGCCTGGACCACGGAAATCATGGTAGTGGACACCATGATCATGATGATCACCACCATGACCACGCAGGGCACGGCTATGGTGACAACCAGAAATTATATGTGCACTTCTTCCGAGACCACTATGGTTCTAAATTCGGTATGTGGCTCTTTTTATTCACCGAGGTATTGCTATTCGGAGGCCTTCTATTCCTATACTATGGGTATAGAATAGAATATCCGCAGCAATTCCATGACGGAGCAATGGAGCTTGATATACTGATGGGTACAGTCAATACTATTGTACTCCTTACCAGTTCTCTTACTATGGTGATGGCTATTGTTGCTATCCAGCGTGAAAGTAAGAAACTATCAATATTTTATATGTTGTTTACAATTGCATGTGCCTTTACATTTTTGATTAATAAATATTTTGAATGGAGCTATAAAATACACCATGGTATATATCCTGGTTCTCAGGATTTTCCAGCCCACCTTAAGGAAGAAGGTATAGCTACATTTTTTGGATTGTATTATCTAATGACTGGACTACATACCTTCCACGTTATCGTGGGTGTTGTGGTGCTATCGATACTTACTGTTATGATAATAAGAGGAACAATTAAGAAAGACTATTACACCCATCTTGAAAACGGTGGTTTGTACTGGCACCTTGTTGACCTTATCTGGATATTCCTGTTCCCACTTTTCTATCTACTACATTAATAAAAAGAAATAAGAGCGATGAGCGGACATTCTGATCAACACGAAGAACACCACCACCATACTCCGAATTATGCGGATAATATAGTGGTTTACCTTGCCTTACTTGCACTAACGGCTCTGACTGTTTCTGTAGCAGGGATTGATTTAGGTTCTTTTACTTTTTTTGTAGCGATGCTTGTAGCAACAATTAAAGCACTACTTGTAATAAATATTTTCATGCATATCAAATTTGATGACTGGGTGTTTAAAGGCATCTTAATATCATGCGGATTCATTGTCTTGGTGGTATTTGTCTTTCTAGGGTTTGATATTCTATATAGAGGATAAGAAATGTTTGACAGACCATCATTTTATGCCGATACTGTTGATGGAGCGATGGTATATATCATCGGTATCAGTATCTTCCTATTGCTTGGAATCACTTTGGTGATGCTTTATTTTGTGTGGAGATATCATCATAAAAAACATCCTAAACCTATTCAGACGCATGGCAACGTGTGGGTCGAACTTACGTGGATTGTTATTCCTACAGTAATAGTTATTTCCATGTTCTTCTACGGGTATATGGACTATAAAGTACTAGTAGAAGATGAAGACTATGATCTTCTTGTCTCTGTTACTGCCAAAAAATGGGATTGGGATTTCGGGTATATGTCTTCAGATTCTTCTTTTGTTTTCGATGAAGTTGTAGTTCCGGTTGGTAAGACAACAAAATTTGATATCACCTCGGTAGATGTCCTTCACTCGTTTTATCTCCCTGGGTTTAGGATTAAGCAAGATGCAGTGCCAGGTACTATGAATAGTTTTTCAATTACGCCTAACAGAACAGGCATTTTTGATATTGCCTGTACAGAATACTGTGGGCAGTATCATTGGAAAATGTATAAGCAAATGCGAGTGGTATCGGAAGATGAATATGCTGTTTGGCTGGGTGAGAGCAAGAATAAATACCGTAAAGAAGTATTACAAGATAAAAAATATCCTTTGAAAGTGCCTGTGAAGAACTATTATGAGAATAGGGAAGCAGGAATAGAGGATGACAGATCTGTCATATCTTTCTAAAGGAAAGAGTTATACTAAGACCGGATTGAGCACAAATAATACATATAAATCCAAAACATCAGCTATTAGTTTAGCGGGTAATTCATCCGATACCTTTGGAATGGTTGCACTTATGCATCTTTCAAAGATTCGTATTGGTGCTGCAATTACTGTGACAGCTGCATTTGGTTATATGCTTGCTACTGGTTCCTTTGGTTTGGATATGGTCTTGCCCCTTATTGGGACATTAGTCCTGGCTACGGGAGCATCTGCTCTTAATCAATTCCAGGAATATGAGCATGATGCTATGATGGCACGTACTATGGATCGTCCTATACCGCGTGGAGATCTCTCACCTATATCTGTGCTTATCTTTTCTCTGTTGACAATAGTAGCAGGTTTGGGTATTTTATCTCTATCCTCAAGCGGATGGCCACTTGTACTCGGTATGCTAAATGTCGTAGCATATAATGTTATTTATACACCTCTCAAAAGAAAAACTATATGGGCTATTGTCCCGGGATCCTTAGTTGGTGCTTTGCCTCCGATGATTGGGTATACTGCTGGAGGTGGTGATCCATTCGCACTTGATATTCTATATGTTGCGATGTTTCTGTTTATATGGCAGATACCTCATTTCTGGATATTATTGCTTAAATACCATGAGGAGTACAGAGCAGCAGGCTTCCCGGTACTTACTGATAAAGTATCTCATGAACAATTACTCCTGATGATATTTGTATGGACTTTGGCATTAATTGGTCTGGGATTAATAATGCCGGTCTTTGGTATGGGGATTACATTACCTGTATTCATGTTTAACATTATTCTGTCAGCTTGGCTTACCAAGAAAAGTATTACTTTTCTGAAGCAGGGCGTTAAAAATATTGAGGGGAAGAAATGGTTCCTTGCTCTCAATATGTATGTTATACTCTTAGTTTTCGCTGTTGCGATGGAAAGAGTTGTTATAAACTGGTTATAAAAACAAATTCCTTTTAGGGTTAGAGAATGGAACATTCCGGATTGGCACTACCTGTATCAGGGGCTCATATTCAACTACTTGATTTTCTCCTGATGATAGCCATGACACTGCTAATGGTCTTTATGACTTATCTAAGCGGTGCACTTATGATATCCGTTAGTAAGAAAAGTAAGTTTAACAAGACCGGAGATCTGTCTTGGTATGCGATGGCAAAAGATTATGCGGCGCATGTGACAGACTATCCTGTTATTTGGTTTGCATGTGGTATTGTACCATATCTTGCTATGATTCTTGCATTTGTGCAGCTCTTTGCAGGTGCCGCAGAGAACCAAGTTGTCCTTCTTCTTAGCATAGGCCTTGTTGTTTATATAGCTGGATTAGCAATGGCCTGGGTATATAAAGAGAATATGAAGACAGGCTGGACACAACTCAATTCTAATCCTGAAGAATACCATTCCCAAAAAGCTAAAGATGCTCATCATGATGCAACGCTGCTAAGTGGAAACTATGGTGGATGGGCAGTACTATTTGTACTGGCAGCTATGTGGATTACCGTTTCGGGTTTTGTTCTTGCATATAATCCTGAATGGTGGGATCAGGGCATTCTTGTTCCTTTATTCTCATGGGCTACACAGATAAAATTCTCACTACTTGCAATTGGTGGTACTGCACTAGCAGCATGTGGATTTTTGTATCTCAAATTTAATGCAAATGATCCGGAAGAACTTGGTGACAATTATTATCAGAATTTTGTTAAATATGAATCTGGCAAACTCGCCTTATGGTTTACTATTTTTACACCGGTACTAATCGGATTGAGTATTGCCACAATCCCAAGTGAAGCTGCTTCAACTTGGCTTTATATTCTGGTAGCTATAGCATTTGTACTTCTCGCTATCGGTGGGCATTATAATTATGCACTTCTGAAAACTGGTAAATCACGTTATGCAATTGGTGGTTACTGGCTTGTTCTGCTTGTCTTTGTCTTTGTCATGGTATCTGAACACAGAGCATTTAGTGAAGTAAATGAATATAACAGAGTGCTTATTGGACATCATTATGAGGAGTTAGAAGCTGAACATATTGCTGCAAAATCAGATATGCCTGTTATAGAGATAAACGGTGAAGAAGTCTTTACTCAAAAATGCTCTTCTTGTCATAGATTTGATAGCAAACTTGTAGGTCCGGCATATAATGATGTAGTGCCAAAGTACTATGAAGATCAGGCTGCTCTTGTGAAATTTATTCTGAACCCGACACCAATTAATCCAGCAGAATTCCCAACTGGAATGGCTAATCCTGGTCTTAAACCTGAAGAAGCTCAAGCTGTTGCAAAATATCTGATTGGTCAGGTTCAGACTAGCTTAGGTGATACACCTGAACCAACAGATGCTTCCGCAACAAACGATGAGACTCCGGCTGAAGAAGGTAATACACCTGCGGAGACCCAAGAGAACCTTGAACAACATTAATACCATCAGTATTAAATTATTTGTGCAGCAAGATAGCCCGGACAGAATGTCCGGGCTATCTTGTTTATATACTAGTATTTATTTTTTCAATAGTGTATTTAGCTGATTAACAAAATCCCTTCCTAATCACTAAATTTGTACTTTAAAATATGAAGACAATCTTATGCAAAGTTTAAGTGAGCAGATTAACCAGTTAAAATTAGAACTGGTAGAGTCTATCGAAGATGTAAACAGCCCGGAATCTCTTGAAGAGTTTAGGCTAAAATATCTTGTCAAAAAAGGAAAGGTTACACAGATATTAGATATTTTTAAGTCTTTACCCCCGGATGGGAAGAAGGAATTTGGTAGGCCTGTCAATGAGTTTAAGCGTTATGCAGAAAGTTTGTTCTTAGTAAAAAAGGAAGAACTTGAGAGTAAAGAATCAGAACAACCCACAATTGATCTTTCTCTGCCCGGAAGGAAACCAAAGTCAGGTTCAGTTCATCTGATAAATCAGATCATAGATGAGATGACAGATATCTTTATTCGAATGGGTTTTACTGTTGCCGAAGGACCAGAGATTGAAGATGGCTATCATAATTTCGATGCTCTTAATTTCCCTCCAAATCATCCTGCGCGGGATATGCAGGATACGTTTTTTCTAAATGATAGTATTGAAGGAAAGAATAGAGAGTTAGTGCTTCGTACTCATACATCTCCTGTGCAGATCAGAATGATGGAAAATAAGAAGCCACCTATTCGTTCTATAATGCCTGGAAGGGTTTACAGAAATGAAGCTCTGGATGCAACCCATCTTGCCGAATTCCATCAAATGGAAGGGTTATATGTCAACAAAGATGTGTCCTTTGCAGAGCTAAAAGGTACTATGCTGACTTTTGCACGGAAGATGTACGGTGATAAAGCTGAATATCGTTTCAGACCTTCATATTTCCCTTTTACCGAACCATCAGCAGAGCTAGATGTTAGTACAGATGGAGGTAAAAAATGGATGGAAGTTGTAGGATGTGGTATGGTACATCCGAATGTACTCAAAGCAGGTGGAATTGATCCTGAAGTTTATTCAGGTTATGCTTTCGGATTTGGTATTGAGCGCATAGCAATGCTGCGTAGTGGTCTTGATGATATCCGATTACTGTACGAAAATGATGTCCGGGTTTTACAACAATTTTGATAAATCAGAGATAAGATAATGGAAAAGGTGATTGATAGGCTAATACGGTATGTTAAGATTGATACCCAAGCCGATCCAACAAGTAAAACTACACCATCTACCCAAAAACAGTTTGATCTTGCTAATTTGCTTGTAGAAGAACTATTAGCAATGGGCATTAGTGATGCCCATGTTGATGAACACTGCTATGTTATGGCCACTGTACCCTCAACGCTAGAACAAGGGGATTCTGGTTATGGTATAACACCGGCTATAGGTTTTGTTGCCCATATGGATACTTCCCCGGATGCTCCTGCTACTGGAGTTAATCCTCAGGTAATTGAAGACTATCAGGGAGGAGATATTACTCTTCCTAACGGCATCATCATAAGAGAAGATGAAAACAAAGCTTTAAAAGACTGTATAGGTCATACAATTGTTCATACCGATGGTACTACTCTGCTTAGTTCAGATGATAAATCAGGAGTGTCAGCTATAATGTCCGCAGCAGAATATTTGATGCTGCATCCCGAGATTAAGCATGGTGATATCCGGATTGGATTTACTCCGGATGAAGAAATAGGTCGTGGTGCTGATGAATTTGATATTGATAAGTTCGGATGCGAATACGCTTATACCATAGATGGAGAAATGCCCGGGCAGCTAAACAAGGAAACATTTTCTGCTGATATGGCAATGGTTAAGGTTACTGGACGAGAGATCCATCCAGGATCAGCGAAAGATATCATGGTGAATGCTGTCCGTGTACTTTCATGTATAATTGACCATTTACCTAAGGAAATAAGTCCGGAGCATACAGAAGGTCATCAGCCATATATACATCCTCACAATTTTAAGGGTGAAGTAAAATATGCTGAATCAATGTTTCTTTTCCGTGACTTTAATTCAAATGGTCTTCTAAGGCTGAAGGAAATTTTAGAAGAAGCTGTTTCCAAGGCCCAGGCAGAATTTCCTAAAGCCAAGATCGAAATAGACGTGACTAAGCAGTATAGAAATATGCTCGAAGAACTAGAAAAAAATCCGAAAGGACTTGAGTATATGTTCGAAGCTGCCAGCAGAGCAGGAGTTGATCCTTATTGGGAGCCTATACGAGGAGGTACAGATGGATCCAGGCTTACAGAAATGGGACTCCCGTGTCCAAATATTTTTACAGGTGGCCAGAACTTTCATTCAGTTACCGAATGGGTTTCGATCAATGCACTCGAAAAAGCTGTTGATACTATAATTTACTTGTCTCAGATATGGGCTGAAAAGGACTGATCTGGTGAGGATACTAGTACCAGGTCTTTACATATAAATCCAATAAATCAGTATCATATATTCATCTGCCGAAAATTGTCCTTGAAATATTTGTGAAATTGATGGCCTACTTTATATAGATTGTGCTATAGAAGTTGGGTATGGGACTGACCGTTCGTCATTTGAGTAGCTGAAAACAAGAAAAGCTGTTACCAAAGTGGAATATTTTTACCAAACCTAAACCAGATCTTATACCTTCCAATAAGTACCAGTTTAAATATACAAGTTTTGTATATTTGCTATAGTACCAGTTTTTGACACCATTTCGGGTGGGATAATAATATGGAATGGTTGGAGCAATTTTTTGCACAAATGGATCCTCTCCTGAGGATGTTCTGGTATATTGCTATCCCGGTGAGTTTAGTCTTTATCATTCAGTTTATAATGATGACGATAGGATTTGGCGGTGATTCTGATTTAGAATTAGAAGATAATTTTGATGTTGGTTCTGAATCTGGTTTGGATAACACAGGAATTGGTTTTGATCCATTTACAATTAAGAATCTCATAAATTTCTTGCTAGGTTTTAGCTGGGGAGGGATATCTTTTTATAGCGTTACAGGATCAGATTTGGTAGCAATATTGGCAGCTTTCTCCTGTGGTGCTGTATTTGTATTAGCCTTTTTTTTCATTTTGAAACAGGTACATAAACTCTCTGAGGATAATACTTTCAAGATAGAAAAAAGCATAGAGAGGGAAGGCGATGTTTATATGCTTATTCCTGGAAATATGGAAGGAATAGGTAAAGTGATAGTTAATGTCAATGGCTCGGCAAGAGAGCTTAAGGCAAAATCGGTATTCGGTCAGATATCACCTGGCACTCCTATAAAAGTTATAGGTCTTGATAATGAAGACACAGTAATTGTTGAACCAATAAAATTGATCGACTAATGGAATTACTTTATGTTTTGGTAGCATTCGTTATAGCACTATTTGTCTTGCTTGCAGCACTTGTATCTAGATACAAGAGATGTCCGTCAGATAAAATATTAGTAGTCTATGGCAGAACTGGTGGTGCTTCGGCACGATGTATTCATGGAGGTGGCGCTTTTGTCTGGCCGGTAATTCAGGACTATGCCTATCTGGATCTAAAACCAGTCTCAATTGAGGCAAATCTTACAAATGCTCTCAGTCGCCAAAACATAAGAATTGATGTACCATGTTGGTTTACCATAGCTATTACGACAGATCCCGATAATATGAATACCGCTGCGGAGAGACTTCTGGGGCTTACTACTATGCAGATCCAGAATTTAGCTCAAGATATTCTTTTTGGGCAGCTCAGGTTAGTGATTGCTACGATGACAATTGAAGAGATTAATACTGACCGTGATAAATTCCTTGATAATATTTCGATAAACATTGATACAGAATTGAAGAAAATTGGCCTTAAGCTTATCAATGTAAATGTAACAGATATACGGGATGAGTCAGGCTATATCGAAGCTCTGGGTAAAGAGGCTGCTGCAAAGGCCATTAATGAAGCCAAAATCTCAGTAGCTGAGCAAGAGAAGATCGGTGAGACCGGAAAAGCGCTTGCTGATAGAGAAAGAGAGACTCAGATTGCAGAAACTCACCGAGACCGTGATGTTAAAATTGCCATGACAACCAAAGATCGTGAGATTAGTATTGCTGAAGCTGCTAAAGAAGAGAATATTGGTAAGGCTGAAGCAGAAAGGGATACCAGGGTAAGTGTTTCTCAGGCTAATGCCATAGCAGTAGAAGGCGAGAATAAAGCTAAGATTGATATAGCAGGATCAGATGCGATAAGAAGAGAAAAAGAAGCAGAATCTCTCAGAATAGCTACTTCTGCTGAAAAAGTACAGCAGGCATTGGCTCTCGAAGATGCGTATATGGCTGAACAGAAAGCTGAGATAGCCCGATCTGAAAGAGAACGAGCATCACAAATAGCCAATGTAGTTGTGCCATCGGAGATAGATAAGAAAAGAGCAATTATACAAGCAGAAGCAGAAGCAGAAAAGATTAGGCTGGCAGCAAAAGCCGAGGCTGATGCTATTTTTGCAAAAATGGAAGCTGAAGGTAAAGGGCTATATGAAATACTTACTAAACAAGCCGAGGGTTATGAGCAAGTGGTAGCTGCAGCAGGTGGCGACGCAGCAAATGCATTCCAGCTCTTACTTATAGAGAAATTACCTGAGCTTATTGCAACTCAAGTCGAAGCAGTTAAAAATATCAAAATAGATAAAATTACAGTCTGGGACTCAGTAGGGAATAACTCTGGAAATACCACTACGGCAGACTTTCTGTCAGGTATGATGAAGTCTGTGCCTCCTTTGCAAGATCTTTTTAATATGGCTGGCTTAGAGTTACCTTCATATCTGAAAGGTCAGACTCAAGTACAAGTTGAGGCAAAGGATAACGAGGCAAACAGTGATCACACTGATGATACTGATCAACTTGATAGCAGTGAGAAGTAATCAGAGCAGATTACTAATTTATATTTGATTAAGAGAATACATAAAAAAGGCGACCTCATAAATAAGGTCGCCTTTTATCAGTTATATCATAATTTTCTAATCGGCTTTTTATTGAGGGAATACCTCTAGTAGCTCAACCTCAAAGATTAGTACTTCATTAGGGCCAATATTTTGTCCTGCCCCTCTCTCACCATATGCTAGTTCCGAAGGTATATAGAACATATACTTTGCACCAGTGCTCATCAACTGAAGACCTTCTACCCATCCTGGAATAACACGATTAGCAGCAAACTCAGCAGGCTCACCTCTTTCAACTGAACTGTCAAATACTGTACCGTCAATAAGCTTACCAGTATAATGCACTTTTACTCTGTCATTCGAATCAGGTTTCATGCCGTTGCCCTCAGTAAGTACTTTATACTGAAGTCCCGATTCCGTTATCACAATACCAGATTCAGTTTTGTTCTTATCCAAAAATTCTTGGCCTTTAGCCTGGTTAACAGTCTTTAAATTCTCAAACTTTTTCTGTTGTTCTTCTGCCATAAACTTCTGGAATCTTTGCATTAATTCTTGTGCTACACTATCATTAATCAATAGGCTATCACCATTCTTAGCATCATTAAGTCCATCCCAGAAATTATCCATACTAATATCGATCGAATCCTTGCGGAAGCTACTTCCGATATTGGTACCAAAAGTATAAGATACAGAGTCAAGAAAAGTAGTCATCTCACTATTACCTTTATGGGCATTCCCATTTTCACAGGCAATCATTAGTACTACAGCGAATATAGAAAAAGTAAGCTTGGTCATAAGATTTAGCAATTTTTTATTAGAAAACGATTTCAATGGATTACGTCCTGAATTAGTTAATTTTGTTTTTGTTTATAATCGGCACACAAATTACTATAATATATCCCAATTACAATATTAACCTATTGGGCTGTAATAAGACTAGAAAGAGAAAGATATGAATACTATTGAAGGCAATATGAATGCATCGGGGATGAGATTTGCAATTGTAGCTACCCGCTGGAACGATTTCATTATATCAAGATTGCATGCAGGTGCGCTTGATGCTTTGAAAAGGCATGGAGTAAATGAGACTGATATATCAACTGCTTTCTGTCCCGGCGCCTTTGAAATCCCTCTAGTTGCGAAGAAGCTGGCTGAATCTGGTAAATATGAAGCCGTACTTGCTCTAGGTGCTATCATCAGGGGTGCCACACCTCATTTTGATATTGTGGCTAATGGTTCTGCCTCTGGATTAATGACAGTGTCGTTAGAGACCAGTGTACCTTGCATTAATGGCATTTTAACTACAGATACAATTGAACAAGCTATTGAGAGGGCGGGTACAAAAGCTGGTAATAAAGGTTATGAAGCTGCTACTGCTGCTATTGAGATGGTTTCGCTTATAAAAAACATAGGCTGATGTAACCTATTGCGAGACCAAAGGTTCTTATTTAAGTATTCTCTAATTAATGTTTTTGCCGAACTTCATGTATCGCTTATTATTATTAATATTTCTTTCCTTTTTTTGTGTGCAACTATTTGCTGCTGACTATTATATCAGATTTCAGTCAGAAAAAGATTCGAAACTTGTTTTGGATGGTATTAAACAGAGCTTGCCCGTTGTTAGTTTACAACAAATGCTTTCCCAAGAATCAATAGATTACTATAGAAGTAGTGAGCAAAAGAATACTAATAATAAGCTAGCATCATTTTCTTCAAAATCAAATCTAGAAATACTGGAGTCAAGATTAAAAAGAAGTTATCGCATAAGTTTTGAAGTGATAGCAGATCCGAAAAACATCTACTCTACTCTTTCGGGTTACAGTGAAATAGAATCATTTGCACCTTGTCCAGTTTATGAAAAGCATTGTGGTTCTTTTAATGATCCATTATCATCTCAGCAGGATCTATTGGATTTGATAAATTTATGTGAAGCAAATGATATAGAAGTAGGTTCACCCGATATTGTAATTGCAGTCTCTGATGATGGTTTTCATTCAGAGCATGAGGATGTAGTAGGGCAGCTTTGGAGTAATAATGGTGAAATACTTGATGGAATTGACAATGATAATAATGGGTATATTGATGATCTCCAAGGTTATAGTTTTTACCCAAAAAATGGAAGCCATGCGGTTGTTAAGGGGATAGCAACTCATGGTACACAGGTTGGAGGAATTTTTGCAGCTAATCCTGATAATTCTCTTGGAATAGTAGGTACCGGGCTGAAATGTTCAGTATTTCCTATCCGGACAGCACCTTTTACTGATCAGGCACCAATTAATTTTGGATATGAATCTATTCTCTATGCTGCTGTTATGGGGTTTGATGTAATAAACTGTAGCTGGGGAAGTGTCAAGAATAATTCTGTTTTTACAGAGGATATTGTTGCTTTTGCAAATGAAAGAAATTTGACGGTTGTGAATTCTGTAGGCAACCGATATGGCATTGCAACTACTAAATATAGATATAGTGGTCAATATCCGAGTGTTTATGAAGGTGTTATCGGAGTAGGACAGTCTACTTATTCAGATAGGGTTGCTGGTACTGGGAATCTTGGAGCTAATACCGATATTTTTGCACCCGGGGCAGGTAACTATACAATTGATAACTTTGATACTTCTGGCTATGAAGCTAGTGCTAATGGTACTAGTTTTTCGGCTCCCGTTGTGGCAGGTATTGTTGGACTTGTCAAGTCAAGATGGCCTAATCTTACTAATTTACAAATTGAAGCTCATTTAAGGAATACAGGGTTTGATATTACTGATCTTAACCCTGATTATTCTCATTTGGAACCTAAAAGAATAGATGCATTCAGAGCTGTCTCCGAGAATCCAATGTCTAAACCGGGTATCGCTGTAGTCGGATATAGATATCTGAATAGCGAAGGAGCTGTTGTTGGTAATCCTGTTAGTGGCGAAAGCTATAGATTACAGGTAGATTTGAAGAATTATCTTGCTTCTCTACCCTCATCAGAATTAGTTTTATCCTCAGTATTTGGTAATGAGGCTTCGGACGGGAAAGATAAATTAATTCTTACTGATCCCGTGAAAAATATGGTTGAAATTGGTTCCGATGAAATGGTTAGTGTTGAATTTCCTGTTGTAATAGGGACAAAGAATTTTGATAGGGTTGTTTTAAAGATAAATATTTATAATTCTGAATATAGTTCGGTAGTTTTCTTTGATGTTTATAATTCAAATGAAATCTATGATTTTACTAATGGTACAATTGGTATTTCGGTTGCTGAAAATGGATTGATAGGTTATACGAGACTCAGAGATGATATTGATGAAAGGAAAAATCTTGATTTTTTTGGTAATGGCATTTGGGTTAACGGGCAAGCTAATGTACTATTCAATGGATTCCTTTTTGCGATGGAAGAAGATAGAGGTATTGTAGCCAGTAGCCAAACTGCTTATGATAGTGGTGTTTCTGAATTTGAGATAATTGAAGGATTTGATGAAGACCCAAGGAATAGATTAGTATTGCAGACAGATAATTTGCCCGAGAAACTCGATATTCGGATTCAGAAGGAAATTAAAATAGCGAAGAGTTCTGATAAGTATCTACGAATTAGTCTGGTTAATGAAAATAGGTTTAGTGAGCCTCTTTTCGATGCAGGAATAGGCTATTTTATGGATATCGATTTAGCTAAAACACCTCTTGTTGATTATGATGCTAATATTATAGAGGATACCCGTGACTGGCTGCCTGCGGAGCTAAAACGGTCTTCGGTAAGTATGGCTACAGTTAGTAGGCCTGATAGTTCTAACTTCTTTACTGTTGCTGTTCGAAGTGATGATGAGAATGCAGTTGCTCAGATATTCAGTAGGAGCAATTCTGCTTTTAGTCAGTCAAATGATTCTGATCTGATTCAATCTCTGAGCCAGGGAGTAAGTCTTGTTGGGGTAGATACGCCCACGGATATTATGTCTGTAGTTGGTATGCGATGGGAAGGTTTTTGGGAGATAGGGCAGTTGACCGAATGTGACATTTGTCTCGCTGGTGGTGAAACTAAAATTGAATCTATTAATCAGGCGGTAAAGTGTCTTCAGGAGTTTAATAGTAGTGTATTTGATAAGCCAGATAATGATGATCTAAGCCAAATAATCTATAGATCAGGACAGCCTATTAATAATGAGGGTGAGTCAATTTGTATTATTGATATAAATGGAAGAGAAATTCTTTCAACGAATAAGCGGATTATTGCTGATGATATGGCAATTGGTGCTTATATTATCATAAGGGAGCAGGAGCGTGGTATGAGCTTGCGTGAAAAAGCTCTTATACTTAGATAAATGTAATATGTTTTGATTTTACTTCAACCAGTCTGATATTTTAGTTTTCTGCTATTGGAATTTTAACTCTTAATAAATAAACCCAGTCCGGGAAAAAAGTATCAGTATCATTACTTTGATAGGTTATGTGTTTCTCCGCTTTTACGGGAATAAATATACCTTGATTTTTCAAACTTTTTTCAATTTTATCTGCTAAACTAAGTGGCCTAGATGAATCAGTATCTTTATATACAATGTTCAAACTACTGGCAGCGGCTATCCTACTGCCAATATTATTTTGTAACATCTTTATTGTCGGATTAACCTCTAATTCTTTTAATACATAGAAGTCAAATATAAGATCATTACCTTTCCTGGTACTCGGGACACTTCTCGTTGCCGATCTACTTATTTCAATATTATAAATATCCGATCCAATTTCAGATCCGTTTTCACTAAATAGGGTTGCTATTACATTTAAGTGATTAAAGCCGTTTATTGATCTACTAAAAGTTGGATTTAGTGTTATGGGATATTCTATTTGGGTGGCAGGTAATTGATTACCTTCTCCAACGAAAATAGTGCTATCACTATCTATAACGATATTCCATTTACCAGATTCGATTGGTGTATCACATTGTATTTCAAATGCAAGTTTATCAGGCTCTAAAGATATATGGGTTTGAGTTTTAGTATAAACCGGATATTTACCTTCGTTACTATTGACCCTAACCATATTGTTGGTCGGATGGTCTTGTTGACCAATTTCATATTCAATTTTGAAGTATCGAGAAATATCTGATTGCAGAGCTACTCCAAACTTTGATTGGAATGTGTTACTGATAGATCTGAAGAAATTAGCTATTCTCTTATCAGTGTAATATTTCTGATTTTTTTCATTTTCGGATTCTAACTTATTACTGATTGTAGCAATTATTGTTAGTGATGGGTGTTCACGGTCTTCAATGCCTTTAAAATAATCAGCATAAGCATCCAGGAGTATGTTCCTTTCAAAAAAAAGATATTCCTTTAGATTGAATTCTTCAGAAATAGGACTGTCGAAATTTATTTGTCTTGGAATTGGAATTTCAATAGATTCATTTTTTTCAACTAACTTAATCTGGCTTACAAAGCTTTTCAGATTAATATCTATTTGGGGATGAGGGGTGGTTCTTGTACTAGCTTTTTTAGCAAAATATAAATCAAAACCTCCAGCACCTCCAGGTCTGTCCGAAGCAAAAATTAGATTGCCATCTCCATCGACATATGGGTCCGATTCATTATATGGAGTATTAATATTTACTGCAACAGGGCGGCTCCATACCCCACTTTCAAAAACAGTATAAAATAAATCAAGACCACCCTGACCACCTAATCCTTCAGAGGCAAAGAAAAGTGTATCGCCATAGAAAAAAGGAGTTGTTTCTCTATATTCTGTATTGATCATATCAAAACCGGTTATTTGTCCCCATAAACCTGCACCAAGATTATAGGCAAACCAAATATCGGTATCCATGAAGTTTTCATTATAGCGATTGGAAGTAAATGCCATCATGCTCCCATCCCCTGATAAAGTTGGTTGGGCTGTGAAGCAATCGCATGTTAATGAATCAATAAAAAGTGGTTCGTAAAAACGGCGTTTTGAGTATCGAGAAATACCAATATTTGAGAAAGGTTGGCGATTTCCTTTTCTAGGGCTTGATACATATAACTCACCTTGATAGTATGAGATATAAGTTGCTTCAGTTGCAGCTACAATATCGGACACAGGAGAAAAGTGAGATAGTGTTTCGCCATCCCATTCGATCTGAGATTTTTTGCCAGAGTTTCCGCGTGTAAATAGAAGTAGAGTTGTTTCGATACTTTTGTTAGTATCTAATATATAAGGAGCATATTCATCAGATATAGTATTAATATCTGTAATTGGCTCAGGTTTTTCCCAATCTGCTTTTACATTTTCAGAGGAGCATAATAATAGTATAGAGACTATTATAGCTAATTTACACAGTATTGAAAGAAATCGTTCGATAGAGATTGTATTGTTGTTTCTAAAATTATATATACGCGAATATGGGTATCTTCGTTAGGACAAACCACCAACGATTACAAAAGTAGGATTAAGTTTATTGGCTTGCAAATGTGGGTTAAGTTGCTTTAGTGTTAAACTAACTTACATATAGAAAATGAATAAACAGTCTGATATTATAGAGAAGCATATTGATTGGGATTCGCTTGTCTCACAGTACGAAGCTTTAATCAGGGAGAACTCTGACCTCCGGATCCGTGATATAGCTGAGAAGTTGTCTGTTCCTGAAGCAGCGTTATTTGAGAAATCGCTAGGTGTGAAGGCCAGGCGTCTTAAGCTTAATCCTTCTACTCAGATTGATAGGTTTACAGATCTGGGCGAGGTTATGGTGATTGTTCGCAATGAAAATGCTGTTCATGAGCAGACAGGAGTTTATGAAAAAATAAATATTCATGAAGGACCTCAGATGGCAACTGTTATAGGTACTGATATAGAGCAAAGAATTTTCTTTTCTCGATGGAAGTACCTTTATGCATTTGAATTAGAATCCAGGAAGGGTACTTTATCAGGTGTAGCATGTTTTGATCAATTTGGAACTGCTATTATTAAGTTGTACCAAACTTCGAGTACGGATAAAATTGTTTGGGAATCTATTTTTGAACCTGAGACTGGTGCTGATATTCCTGTCTTTAATGAAAAGGTGATTGGGAATAATAATCTTACTGAATCGGATAGGAATTTTGACGATTTATTAACCGATTGGTCCCAGCTTAAAGATACACACGATTTCTTTGGTTTGTTAGCAAAACATCGGGTAACAAGAACGGCTGCTATGCGAGCTGCGGAGGGTAGATTTACTTTCCGGCTTTCGAATCATGTGGCAGTTGATCTATTGAGTAGGGTATCATCTGCTGGATTACCCTTTATGATCTTTGTTGGTAACAGTGGGATTATTCAGATACATGATGGTATAATTGGTAGGAGTTTTACCCAAAATAATTGGCTGAATATAATGGATCCGAAGTTTAACCTCCACCTTAGACTTGAGGGAGTTGCTGAGGCTTGGCATGTAGTTAAGCCTACAATCGATGGTAATGTGAACTCCATAGAGCTTTATGATAGTGAAGGGGAACAGATTGTATCATTCTTTTCAAGCAGGAAACCTGGTACACCCGAAAGACCAGTATGGGCTGAGATTATTAAGTCAGTTAGAGAGGGAGTATTGCAATGATAAAGCATGGCTTAATTGGTCTTTTAAAAATAGCTTCGATACTTCTGATTTCATTAGTTCTAGTTATTCGATGTTCGACAGAGAAACAACCTCATGATGAAGAATCTTCGGAGAAATCAGAAAAGAGTATCGAAAGGGTAGTCTCTCTCGGCGGGGCTATGACTGAGATCCTATATGGTTTAGGTGCTGGTGATAATATTGTTGGAACGGATTTTTCTTCTCTATATCCTAAGGAAGCTCAGCAGACACCAAAAGTAGGTATATGGAGGTCTGTTACTCCAGAGTCGGTTCTTGGATTGAATCCAGATTTAGTAGCGGCAATGCCAGATACTGGTCCGGATGCTACTTTAGAAAAAATTAAGGAAAGTGGTGTAAATCTATATAAGCCATCGGCGGATTATTCTGTTGAATGGACATTGAAAACGATTGCCGAGCTCGGTGAAATCCTTTTTAAGGAAGAAGAAGCTAGTGTTTTGAAATCAAAGATTGAGAGTGATCTTGCTACCTTTAAGACAATGCAGGAGTCTAAGGAGAATATAGCAGAGGTAACTACACTTTTTATCTATATGAAAGGTGGTAAAGCCCTAATTGTTGGGGGTAATGGAACTACTGCTCATTCTATGATAAAACAGAGTGGACTTCGGAATCTGGCTAGTAATCAAAAGGAATGGGCTAATGTTGGGCCAGAATATTATCTGGCACAGCGACCAGACTTTTTAATTGTTTCGGAACAGGGATTAGCCAGTATTGGTGGGATCGAATCTCTGAAGAAATCACCTGGTATTGGGCAGATGAAAGCTTTACAAGAAAACAGAGTTTATGTTGTTGATGAATTGGCATTCTTGGGTTATGGCCCCAGAGTTGTTGAAGAGCAAATTAAACTCTATACTTACGCAGATAGTCTTTCTCAGATTTTGAATCATTAATTGAAATATATCTTTGATTATAGCAACTAATAGAAAACTTTTTTCAATTGCAATATTGGCTATGCTATTGCTCTTGATATTAGCTTTCCTATTATCTTTATCAATAGGTGTCTATGATATACCTGTTTCTGATCTTTTGAATTACGTCGTTGGTTATGCGGCATTAGATTCCTATGCTGAAAATATTCTACTTAATCTTCGATTGCCGAGATCTGCTATGGCGATGATTGCTGGTGGAGTGCTTTCAATCTCCGGGACTTCTCTGCAGGGACTTTTTCGTAATCCATTGGCTGATCCTGCTCTGATAGGAGCATCAGGGGGTGCTGCTCTAGGCGCTATTTTCTCGATAGTAATATTGGGTGGGGCAGGTCTTTTGGCTGCAGACATTGGCTATCAGTCAGATATACTCTATCATCTCAAGAGGTGGTCACTAACATTATCTGCTTTTATCGGTGCTCTAATAGCTATCTGGGTTACCTATAAGCTAGCTACAAAAGGTAGTGTTACTAATATATCAACTCTGCTGCTGGCTGGGATTGCAATCCAGGCTATTACTGCTGCCGGCTCTGGTATACTTGTATCGCTTTCAAATGATCAGGAGTTGAGAAGTATTACTTTTTGGTCTTTGGGGTCTGTGTCTTATGTAGGCTGGGCTGATATAGGTGTAGGGGTGGTTCTAGGTTTGATACCGGCTTTGTACCTAATTCGCTATGGCTCGGAGCTAAATATTCTATCACTAGGGGAAAAGGACGCATATTATTCAGGTCTGGATGTGCAATCTATCAAGAAATCTGTAATAATTTTGGTTGCATTAAGTGTTTCTTGCGTAACATCATTAACAGGTATTATTGCATTTGCTGGAATTATTGGACCTCATCTTACCAGACTTGTTTTTGGTTATGATCATCAAAGACTCCTACCACTTTCTCTTATTATGGGTGCAACAGTTGTTTTATTAGCTGATATTTTTTCAAGACTAGTTATTCCTCCTGCTGAAATACCGATAGGTATTTTAACTACTGCAATTGGTGGTCCTTTCTTTCTTATACTATTATTAGGTTTGCGGAAGAGAGGTAAGATATGATACGATGTGCCAATATTTCACATACTTATGGTAGTAAGGAAGTATTAAAAAATATTTCTTTTGAGATTAATACCGGTGAGGTGACGGCAGTAATTGGTCCGAATGGTTCAGGTAAATCTACATTACTGAAAATACTCTCTGGCAATATTACTGATAGCAGGGGAGAAGTGTTTTACCATGATTTGCGTTTGGGCATACTAAAACCCAGAGAGCTTGCTAGTTGTAGATCAGTTGTGTCTCAGTACTATCCAGATGAAATTGCCTTTACAAGCGAAGAAATAATTTCTATGCCTTTGACTATGAAGCATAATATTCAAAGTGCTAAAAGACAATTTGAGATCATAGATATGGTTTCTGAAATGTTGCAAATAGGTGAATATCGACATCGAAGATATTCTTATCTATCTGGAGGTGAAAGACAGAGAGTGCAGATTGCTCGTGCTCTTGCTCAATACTATGCAGCAGATAATTCTAATGGTTTTTGCTTGTTTTTAGATGAACCTGGATCAGGTTTGGATATAGCAGCTGCTACTATTTTTGCTAAGCTCATTAAAGAAATAATGGCTCCTGATCTGGCAGTATTTTGGGTACTTCATGATATAAATATGGCTATTTCAATAGCTGATAATCTGATTGCTGTTAATCAGGGGAAGGTATATTCAAATCTGAATCCTAATGAAATTCTTGATGGTAAATTGATTTCTGAGATTTTTGGAGTAGCAATGGACATTTATGAGTCTGATCTTACCGGTAAGAAGATGATGCAGCCTAGAATATAAGTAGATAAATATTGATTTAAATATTTTGTATTCTCAAGCAATTGGTCTATCTATTTTGTAAGCTTTTTAAGCATTATCACAATATACTTGGAATAAAAAAAGCTCCGATTAATTTAATCGGAGCTTCTAAAAAAAGAGTATAATAGATTTACTATTTTGCTTTCTTAACCCTAGGTGGAATTACATGAGCTACTAGAGCATTATTCTTAATTTTGAAATCAAGAGCGTCATCACGAAGAGCATCTAATTTGATCGATTCTCCAATAGCAAGATTAGCAACATCAACCTCAATAAACTCAGGTAAGTCTTTCGGCAGGCAAGTTAATTTGATACGATGTATTACTTGAGACATAATACCACCATTTCTTACACCAAGTGCAGTGCCTTTTAATTTAATTGGTACTGTAACAGTGATCGGGTTGCCCTCAGTTAAGCCTAAAAGATCAAAATGAATGATATTATCAGTTACTGGATCTAACTGAAAATCCTTCACGATACAACTTTTAGTACCATCTATGCCTTCTATCGAAAGATCAATCTTTTTTGCAGTATCAGTATATATAAGAGATCTCATGTCCAAGAAGTTAGAAGATATAGCAACGGGTTGCCCTCCATTCTCATAAAATACACCTGGTATTTGCTCACTATTACGAGTTGCTTTAGCAGCCTTCTTGCCTGTTTCTCTTGTGGCAACTGTTAATTGTACAGCTTCCATTTTAATCTATCCTGTTAGGTTGATTTATATTAGCTTACTGCTCGATTATCTTTCAATATCAAACAATGTGCTTATCGAACGGTTGTCATGAGTTCTTATAATGGCTTCAGCCAATAAATCTGAAACTGAAACAACCTGTATCTTATCTGATTCCCCTCTCATAGGGATTGTATCAGTTACAAGCATTTTATCAATACCGTAACTATTATTTATCTTTTCTAATGCTTTACCAGAAAATACTGGGTGTACACATATACCAACAATATATCCGGCTCCTCTATCTTTAAGAGCTTCGGCACAGTTGACAAAAGTAGTACCGGTATCTATCATGTCATCTACTATAATGACATTTTTACCATCAACATCACCAATCACATTCATTACAACAGCTTCGTTATGCTTAGGTCGGCGTTTGTCTACTAATGCGAGATCAGTGCCAAACCTGGCGGCATAAGCTCGGGCTGTTTTTGCACCACCAACATCAGGCGCTGCAAAAACAAGATTGTCAAGATTCAACTTATCAATGGCCTGAGTAAGTGCACCTGAAGCATACAGGTGATCAACCGGAACATCAAAGAACCCCTGAATCTGCGATGAATGCAAATCTACAGTAATCACTCTGTCTGCACCAGCTCTTTCTAGTAGATTGGCCATGAGTTTAGCAGTAATCGAAACTCTTGGTTGATCTTTCCTATCTTGTCTGGCATATCCAAAATATGGAATAACCGCAGTAACTCTCTTTGCTGATGCCCTTTTAGCAGCATCAATAAGAATAAGAAGTTCCATCATATTATCAGATGGTGCAAAAGTTGGCTGAATGACAAAAAGGTCTATACCTCTGACATTCTCTTCATACTTAGCCCAGATTTCACCATCCGAAAAACTCTTGATTGAGGTAGTAGCTAAATTGACGCCTAGTACTTGCGCTACTTTTTGGGCCAACTGTCTATTAGCTCGGCCTGAGGCTACTTTAAAAGAGGCCATTTTCCTCAACTTCTCATCCAAAAACTGTTTTAGTTGGGATGGAAGGATTCGAACCCTCGAATGACTGGACCAAAACCAGCTGCCTTACCACTTGGCTACATCCCAATCCTCTGCCGTGGCAGAAATGGATTACAAAATTAAGAACCTTTTCTATATTATACAAAATCTTAAGGTAAATATTTCTTCCCCCGCTATGAAATGATAATGACAGTATTTCCAAAGCTACCTTTTTGTTAAATTGCCAAGATGAAGGTTCAAAAAAATACTCTGATTACTACATTAATATGGTTCGGATTGATGAGTCTGGCTGTACTAGAGTGGGGATGTGGTGTTTCGTCTTTCGTTGGTGGAGCTGAACACCTTGACTCTTTGTATAGCAGTAGTTCTGTAATTAAACCACAGTATCGTATTTTTACTGCTGATACTGCTAGAATTAGAGAAAGGTATGAAGCACTTAAAGCTGAGTATACCCAAAAAATGGATAGTATTAAAGAGTTAGTCTCTAACGATCCGAATTTTGATACCGAAAGAGTAGTTTTACCAACAGATCCTGATTCATCTATTCATATTGATGTATTGTTTATTGATGATTCTTATTGGCCTGATAGTGTCACAGTAGGTGTAAAAGTATATAATCATCTTGGTGAGAGTATTATTGGTCTTGCGCCTCCGTATATAAGTCATGATGAGGCTTTAGAGAAGTATTGGAGAGAAGTTACTGATTTATCTGATGAAAAAGAATGTAGCCCAAATCCCAGGATTATAGAACCCTTCTCAGTTACTGAAATTCGAAAGAATCAAGCACCCAACCATGCTATTACTTATGTACTTGATTATTCGGGTTCGATGGGCGGGAATCGTGATCTATTTGAAAAGCTAATTAGAAAAATGGTTATTTCAAGTAGAAGTGGAGATATGTTTTCATTTGTGCCATTTGCTGGAACAAGCCACATTGCGCAGCCAATGACTTATGACCTTGCTAAAGTAAAAAGCTTATTTGATAATAAATATTATCTTGATTCTATTGAATCAGGTACAGCAATCCTACCGGCTCTTGAGGAAGCAATCATTGAGACATCTAAGGCTAATGATTCTCTAACAAAAGCTATCATGTTACTTACCGATGGATTCGATGGTTTTTCGGATTATGAAGAAAAAAGTACACTAGCCAAAGCTTCGTCAAATAATATTAAAATCTATGCTATAAGTTACGGATTGGGTAATAATTCTTCGTTACTAAAAAAATATGCCGAGGATACAGGAGGTAGATATTATTTAGTTACTAATCCGGCAGAGTTTAAATTTGCTTTTGCAGATATGTACCTGGATCTTAGTGCATTTTATAAAATCACTTTCAAACCAAATCAGTGTCGTGGCCATCATAATGTAAGTATTGATTTGTTACTTGATAATCTAGATAATATGAAGCTAAGTGCTGATGCGGAATACAGGCGTGCTATTTTACCAAAAAAGGAACCTGGTGTCACTGTTACTTATCTTGATATCCTATTTGAAACTGGGTCTGCAGAAATAGATACTTCTTCCAATGAAATTATTAAACAGCTAGCTACTGAATTAAAAAAACGTAGAGATATTCGGATTGAAGTAATAGGCCATACTGATAATATTGGTTCAGAAGAAGACAACCAGAAGTTATCAGAGGAGAGAGCTGAGGCTGTGATGGAGAGTTTGATTGAATTTGGTATAAGACGCAGAGATATTTCTTATAAAGGTGAGGGAGAAATAAACGCTGTAGCGACTAATGCAACGCCTGAAGGTAGAGCAAAAAATCGTAGAACCGAACTAAAGATTACAGCGAAGTAGATTTTGATTATATAGTAGTTTGTGCTACAGTTGAGGCTTGATAAGCCGTACCTATTTATTCATTACGACTCTCATTTTAGCGACGTATAACTGGTAATCTACCATTGAATATCTTACTTTGTTAATTTAATATTTGCCTCGATCTGGACTGTACGGCTGAACACTCTTTCCTGAGGAGAATTATAAGAATATATTCCAATAGGTCTGCCTTCTGTTTTGTTTAGCTTAATATTGATATCAGGACGAATTGATGATATATAATTGATAACTGACTCTGCTCTTTGAATTGCCAAGTTTGCATTTTCATCAATATCTCCAATATTATCGGCATATCCGGTGATATTTAATTCAGTTCCGGGTTCGAGTCGGGTTGCAAAATTTGTTAATTCTTGTCTGGCTAATTTTGTTAGGGAAGATTTCCCAACCGGGAATAACACTATCGAAAGACGCGATTTACTTATAGCTGAAGTATCGTAAACAATTGGGATATTATAAGATTCGTTTAACATCTGTCCTGATATAGTTTCCATCTCTATTCCTAATATTATTTCCTCAACTCCTAGTCTCATTCCTGCTGACTGACCAGGCCAATCAAAAGTGATTTGATTATTTTCATTGTCTCTAGTATTAAGTTCCCAGAGACCATAAGGACTTTTAATATCTTTTGGGATAGATTGAAATTTCTTTCCTTCAATAATTCCAAAAGCACTTGCCCGAACAATGTCGTTTTCTTCTAATTCAGAAATGATTTTGTTATTTCCTTCATCGGTTAATTTGTATTCAAGATTGATTTGTTTCTGCTCAAAATCTGTAATATGGGGTTGGCTTGAGATTACAAATGATTCAAATAAGCTTAAATCATCACTTCGTATTTCGACTCTTCTATTTTCAGTATATGCAGCCTGAGATTGGGTTTTGGTCATGTCTTCTGGAGCACAATTTGCAGTTGTAGCATTTCTAATAATAATTTTATCAGGCTGGGCACCTCGCTCTACAAGGAGGCTTTTTATTTTTTCAGCTCTCATTCTTCCAAGGGAACAATCATCTTCAGTCGATGGATCAATATAACCTGTAACAACAATTCCACCATTGCTATTGTTGATTCTATTGCTCAGGAGAGTTAACAGATTTTGATAAAGATACATCTGTCTACTCTTCTGATTGTTGATATCTTCCTGCCAGTTAACCGAGTTTATTTGAACTGTGCTTAGTTGGGTATTGCCCTTTTCAAAGAAAAAATATGGTAATACAGGAATCGCTTCAGTATATATTTCTACGGGTATAGTAAGAGATCTAGGTTTAGTATTAAGTTCTAGATTGATAGTCTTTGATTTGTATAAAGTATCAGTTCTCTGTCTTGTGACTGTGGTAATTACCGAATATTCTCTGTTAGATTTTTTGATGGTATCAGTATGTATCTTTTCTTGATAAAGGCCTTTCTTAACTAAATCGTGATTATCCTGATGTACTTTTATGCTTTGATATATAATAGTATCAATAATTAGTACTGTATCACTGGTTAGTATATAATCATCACTTCCCAGCTCAATACCATGTTCAAATGTTACTCCTATTCCAACTTTATAGAAATCATGATCCCATTGGTTATCAGTTAGCAGACTTTCACTTGTTTTGCCATATTCTCCAAAGGGAGTAAGAAACAGTCCCCATTCTCTAGACATTGGAAGATTATATGATATTCCACCATAATAGAAAAAAGGATCTGCTATGTTGATAATTTCACCATTCTGTGGATTTCTGCTTCGCTTATCTTCTTCGGCAAAAACACCAGTTTTAGGTTCTTCTAGCTTCTCAATGTAGTCATATTGCGTAGTCTGATGTAGTATTTTGCCAATCCCTCCATACAAACGTAAATCAAAAATGGGATTGATACCTAAGCTGAGCGAAGGCATAAGAAACATGCGTTCTGTATCTAGATTATGGGAGAAAACGCCACTGACTTCTTCACGTTGGTTATTAAGTACTGGTTCGGTATCTTCTCCATAGAAGAAATTATCTAACCTACCATATCCAACTGAGAGATTCAGATCCAACACCCAATATCTTAGTCCGGTTTCCAGAGCAATGATAGTACCGCTGCCCACGCTTTGGTCATAACCATTGCAACAGTCTTGCATGCCTTCAAATCTTTCGAAACCAGGTATATCCTGAGAGACAACATAGCTGCCTGATATGTTCGTTCGCCAAAAGATGGTATCTTGGGCTTTAGAGAATGATAAGGTAGATAAAACGATACACACGAAAGTCAGATATCTCAAGCTCAAACCTTTAATTCTGAAATATTTGATTACTTTAGCCCAATAGCCGTTATCTGGCTAATTTTGGAACAGAATGTGCTTAATGTTTGAAACACATTGAACCTATTAATTCTTAAAGTTAGAAAAACAGCACTTGAAAATCAACCTTATATTAGTCAAGGATATATTTAAGATCATTGGCTCAGTATTCAAAGAGCAAAATATGATACCTATTTCTGAGAAGTGGAAAGAGAGTATTATGCAGAAGCTCTATGCCTTGTTCTTAACAATGGGCTTGCTGGCTTATACTGTTGGCATGGTTGCAGCCTATATGGAGAATATAGATGGCCTGATGGTTTTTCTTACAATTATTTATTGCTCCGGAGCCATTATCTTTTTAAACAAATGGAGTAATAACCAAATCTCCATTAATCTATTGATCTTTTATCTCTATCTGACTGGCAATGGTTTGATGTTTTTCTGTACTGATGAGCTATTTGGGATCTTCTGGTTATTTACTGCCCCTGTTTTAGTAAGTGTGTTTAGTGGTAAATATTTAGGCTTGATGAGTTTATTGCTCAGTCTTGCAATGACCGTTTTTTGGGGCGCATTAGCTTCTTTAGGTTATCTAAGATGGGACCTTGGTACTTCTGCTAATCCTACTATTTCATGGATAGCTATCTTATTGATATTTACATTGACAGCCATGGCCTTGATAACTAATATGACATCTTTGATAGAAGCATATGGCGAGGCAATTACTATAAAGGATTTGGAACATGAAGAGTTGGAGATAAAGCAACAAAAACTAATTCATGCTAATAAGCTGCTTGAGCACGAGATTGAAAATGTAGTAAGATTGGAAGAAGAGAAAAGACAAAGTGAAAAGAGATTTGATTCACTGTTTGATGCGGCCCAGGATCTCTATGTGCTACATGATGCTAATGGTAATATAGTTGATGTTAATAAAGAGACTATAAATAAGTTAGGTTTTACTAAAGATGATTTACTTGATAATTCCGGAAGGGCAGCTACATTATCGAATATCCAGTTAACTGCAAAGCAACTGGATAAACTAAAAGATAATAAGGCGCTGATTATTGAGGGTAATATTTTTGATTATGAAGGTAAACCACTGCCTGTTGAGTTCAATAATAAAAACATACAACTCAATGGACAAACTTATACTTTGAGTATCATTAGAGACATATCTCATCGTAGACAGTCAGAAAAGGAAATTGAAAAAATTAATAAAGAGCTGCAAGTTAAGGTTCTTGAAAGGACGGCTCAGTTTGATGATGCAATGCAAGAACTACGCCTGGAAATAAAAAATAGACTGAATACTGAGAATGAATTAAGAAAGACTAAAAAAATTCTTGAAAAGAATCTACAGGAAGAAAAGAAACTGTCTGAGATGAAGACAAGATTTGTTTCGATGATCTCCCATGAATACCGTACCCCTCTAACAATTATTTATACCTGTACTGATATTTTAGATTTTGTTTTCCAGAAACAGGATAAAGAAATGTTTGATAAGAATATTACTCGGATTAAACGGTCAGTGAATGCAATGATTAATCTTCTGGAAGATGTTCTTGTGATAGGTAGGAGTGAAGTAAAAGAGATTGAGACTGAATCTGTTGCATTCGACTTGAAGGAACTTATAAATGACACCCTTGAAGAACTTTCAATTACGGATAACTATGAACATCAATTAGTCACTGATATGCCTGAACATCCTATTTCAGTTTACAGTGATATGAAGCTAGTTCAATACATAATTCGTAATTTAATCACTAATGCACAGAAGTATTCCCCAGTCGGCTCCCAAATTGACATTAATGTGGTAAGAGTGGACGACCAGTATGAGATCTCTGTGATGGATAAAGGGATTGGTATTCCTGAAAATGAGATAGGAATGCTTTTTGAACCATTTTATCGTAGTTCCAATGTAGATGCTCGTTCTGGCACAGGCCTTGGTTTGGCAATTTGTAAGCAATATGCTGATGCAATAGGTGGAAGTATATCTGTAAAGTCGCTGATAGATAAGGGTTCAATGTTTACCTTAACCTTACCAGCTTGATTTCATTTAACAAGTAATAGAAATAATGGCTGAGAATAAAGAAGGCCAGGAAAAAACAGAAGACGCCACGCAGAAACGTCTTCTTGATGCAAGAGAGAAAGGGCAGGTTGCTAAATCAATGGATATGACTACTGCAGCTGTAATTCTTTTCGGTGGACTTTCTGTATTTGTATTTGGTTCTTATGCCGTGACCTCTTATCGGGGGTTTATGGATTATATTTTCTCCAATTCTTCTCAAATAACACTTAACGATACTAATTTTCTTGCCTATTATCCTGGGTTACTATTCTTTTTAGCAAAGATACTCATGCCGGTTTTGTTGGTAGTTTTAGTGGTGATACTGACCACTGAGATTAGTCAGGTTGGGCTGAAAGTCGCTTGGAAAAAATTTACACAACCCGAAGACTACAAAAGGATTTTCAAGCTAGGGTCCGGACTCAAGAGAATCTTTTTTTCTTCACGAAGTATTTTCGAACTACTTAAGAGTATAGCTAAGATATTTGTTATTGCTGCAGCTATTGCATGGAGGCTAAATTCTCGTATTGATGAACTGGTAGGATTAAGTCAGAGGCCACTGTCCGACGTTGGAGATTTACTTTTTTCGCTAAGTCTTGAAGTTGTTTTGACAGTGGGCGTTGTATTTATCTTAATTGCTATTTCCGATTTCTTATATCAGAAGTATAAGTTTAAGGAAGATATGAAGATGACTAAACAGGAAGTCAAAGATGAGTCGAAGCAGATGGAGGGTGATCCGAAAGTAAAGAGTCGATTACGTCAGATGATGCGTAGCCGTATTCGTAATCTTATGCTTCAGAATGTTACGAAAGCCGATGTTGTTATAACAAATCCTACCCATTTTGCGGTCGCTCTTCGGTATGACCGTGATAGTATGGAAGCACCAATTTGTTTGGCGAAAGGACTTGATTATCTTGCACTGAGAATTCGGGAGATAGCTGCTGATAATGAGATAGCAGTAGTAGAGGATCCGCCTCTTGCCAGACAATTATATCGCGAAGTAGAGGTTGATAATCCTGTACCCGAAGAGATGTACAAGGCAGTAGCAAAAGTTCTTGCTTATGTTTATTCACTTTCAGAGAAAAATAATTGATATATTATGGCCAAAGAACAGTATCTGGTTTTTGATATTGAGACAGCTTCACTTCCATTTGATGACTTTTCCGAGTCGCAGCAAGAGTATCTTATACGAGGAGCCAAGACCGAAGAAGAAAGAGAAGACAAGATCTTCAAAATGGGGCTTTCGCCTCTTACTGCTAAGGTAGTTTGTATTGGACTTCAACTAATGGAAAGAGATTTTGAGAACTTTCCGGATACCGATAAGATTACTGATGAGGATTTGCTGAAAAACGAGGGTTGGGAAGTAGTTAATAAGGCTGCCTTTGTTACTGATGATCAATTGCTGGATGGTGAAAAGCATACATCAGAACTTATTGACGGAAGTACTTGTGTGGCAATGAATGAGAAGACCCTTATTGCTACATTTTGGGATGTCTTTCGCAAGTATAATACTTGTTGCCTGATATCCTTTAACGGGCGAAACTTTGATGCTCCCTTTCTGATGATGAGATCTGCCCTTTTTAGGATACGTCCTTCAAGAAATCTTATGCAGGGTACGAAATTTAATTATTCGCAGCATATTGATTTGATCGATGAACTGACTTTTTTTTCTGGTTCTTTTTATGGAGCTACTCGTCGGTATAATTTTGATTTTTTTGCCCGAGCTTTTGGGATAGTTTCTCCTAAGTCTGAAGGTGTAGATGGCTCAATGGTTACTGAACTATACCAGCAGGGCAAAGTAGATGTTATTGCTGAATACTGCCTAAGGGATGTAACAGCTACTTGGCAACTCTATTTATTATGGGATAGGTATCTTAGGTACTAGTTTATTGATCTTAATGGTTTACTGCAAGGATTGATTTCCTGATATTAATATAGCTAGAGAGATGTCCTATTATAAGTAAGAATGATCCAGCATGCAGAAATAAATCTGTGATATTATATCCTTTGGCTAATATGCCTGCTGAGAATAGGATCAGTCCTGCAATAAGGATTGATCTTATTACCATGGTACTATTACTAATTATTGATTTTATTGAGGCATATACAGCTATGGCAAGGAATGTATAATCAATAATAATCATAAACAGATTATGGTCATGTATATGATCTGTATTAATTTTACTACCGTACCAGATACCTAAGACTAAAGGTACTGTTAGACAATGGACCAAGCATAACAGTGAGGAAATCATTCCTACTTTATCTGTTCTTATTTTGTTCAATGCAGTCATTTTTTTGTTTTTGTAAAAAAGCTATTTTGCTTATCTCAAAAGTAATGAAAACGGCTCTTATTGCGAACTGTTTGCATTAAGGAAGGTGTATGAAGAAAAGAAATACTATTGCAAAGCAGAGTGTCCTGGAAGTATTAGAAGAAAGCAATTCTCCCATGACTCAGGATATGCTTGAGTCAAAAATAAAATCCAGTGGTCGGGATTTACCAGATCGAAGTACTATCTATAGAGTACTAAATAGCTTCTGTGAGGATGGTATGGCTCACAGAATAGTTTCGGATAAAGGGACAGCCTATTATGCATTATGTGGTTCATGTGAAAATAATAATCATATACACGACCATATCCATTTTCAGTGCCTCTCTTGTAATAATATAGAGTGCCTAGATGAGCAAACGAGTATTTCTCTACCGAATAAATATGTAATCAAGGAAGCAAATCTATGGGTTAAGGGTTATTGCCCGGCATGTGGATAGTCTATTTGCTTGATCTAAATATCATTCAGTAAATTGCTCTATATGGGTAAACACTATTTTATATCCGATATACATCTTGGTTTCTTTGAAAGAGCAAAAGATCGAGTTAGAGAAGATTTGTTGCTTGAATTTCTCACTGCTATTAAACAAGATGCTGATTCACTATTTCTTTTAGGAGATATCTTTGACTACTGGTTTGAATATGATACAGTCGTTCCTGCATATTTTTATAGAACCCTGGCAAAAATTGCTGAACTAGTGGATTATGGAATCCGAATTGAGTACATTATGGGTAATCATGATTTTGGCCATCATTCATTCTTTAAGGATGAATTCGGTATTGATATAGCAAGAGAAGATAATGAGTTGGAACTTGAAGACTATAGAATATACCTTTCGCATGGTGATGGTAAAAGTCATTCAGACCGTGGATACCTTATTTTAAAAAAGCTCCTTAGGAGTAACTGGGCTAATTATCTATTTAGGAGAATTCATCCGGATTGGGGTATTAAGCTTGCTGCAGGCAGTTCCCACAAAAGTAGAAAACATACAGATCAGAAGAGTTATGGTGATTCTGATGGGATAAAAGATTTTGCTCTAGAAAGAATAAATGCTGGTTGTGATATAGTGATCATGGGACATAAGCACGAATTGATCGATTTGCATTACGAAGGAGGCAGATATATTAACCTGGGCGAATGGATTAGTGGAGACCCTTACTTTGCTGTACTAGATGGTAAAAGTCTGACTGTTGAAAATGTAAAAAAATATCTAAAGCAGAGAATCTAGATGCATCATATCACTCCGGTAGCTGGAACTATAATGATTATAACAATCTTAGTTTCGCTTCTTGCACTTTATAAACGAAACGATCTGCTGGGTATGTTTCTTTTCTATCCTTATAGAATAAAGCGTCGGAACAGTTGGTATGAATTTATCACCCATGGTTTTGTCCATGGTGGTCTTGGACATCTATTTTTTAACATGCTGACAATATTTTTCTTTGGTTTCTTATTGGAATCAACCATAGGTCCGGTTTGGTTCTTATTACTTTATTTCTTCTGTATGATAGTTGCGTCGGTGCCAGATTATGTACGCAATAAGGATAATGATAATTATAGATCTCTTGGTGCTTCAGGTGCTATTTCTGGTATTCTATTCTCTGCAATTGTTTTCTATCCTCATATGGATTTGATGATGATTTTTTTGCCGATACCAATCCCAGCACCTATATTTGGGCTTTTGTATCTGGCCTATTCGTGGTTTGGAGAGCGTTATGCTGATGATAATATCGGTCATACGGCCCATTTATGGGGTGCTCTCACTGGGCTGGTTGTTACGATTCTGGTCTGGCCGGGAGCTTTTCAAGATTTCCTGGACTGGATATTTAATTAACATCAAAAATGGCTTCAGTTAATGTCTGAAAATAAAAATGTTTCACAGCCAGCGTCTGGTCTAATAGATAAGTTTTTACGAACAGTTGAGACTATTGGCAATAAATTGCCACATCCAGCTACTTTGTTTGCGCTCTTTGCAGTAGCGACAGTTATTCTTTCCTATATTTTCTCGATGATGGATCTTTCGGCAATTAATCCAGCAACTGATGAGGTTATCAAGCCGGTGAATCTAATATCAGAGGAGGGTTTGCATCTAATGCTTACCAATATGGTAAAAAACTTTACGGGTTTTGCTCCTTTGGGTACAGTGCTTGTAGCAATGTTGGGTATCGGTATTGCAGAGAGTTCGGGGCTTATAGCTGCAGTAATAAAGACAGTAGTATTTAATGCCTATATTATTCTTATTGCATTACTTGCATTGCTTGGCTTAGGTGCGATTGTTTTTCTCGGAGCAGATATCATTGCCCTCTTGGTAACAGTAGGTGTTATTGCACTCGCAATTGCGATAGTTGTATATGTGAATAAGAAACATCCTCGAATTATCTTGACTTTTATTATAGTTTTTGCTGGTGTTCTTTCCAATACTGCTTCAGAAGTAGGTTATGTACTATTGGTACCTTTAGGTGCTATAATGTTTTTAGGGGCTGGCAGACACCCGGTTGCCGGGCTGGCAGCTGCTTTCGCTGGTGTCTCAGGTGGATATAGTGCTAATCTATTATTAGGTACAATTGATCCATTATTAGCCGGACTTAGTCAGGAAGCAGCTCGTATTGTTGATACAGGATATACTGTTAATGCAGCTGCAAATTATTATTTCATGATGGGTTCCACTTTTTTCATTGCTATTGCAGGGACTTTTGTTACTGAGAAAATAGTTATTCCCAGGCTTGGTACATACAAAGGTGATGCTGTTGTTGATGAAACCGAAGATGTTATTGAAGAGTCTGCTAATAAGCCATTGGCAAAAAATGAGGTCAGGGGTTTAGTGTGGGCACTTATTGCTGGTTTGGCATTTAGTTTATTTTTAATTCTGGCAGCGCTACCGGAGGGTTGGTTAGGTGGGTTAACAGGTTTTATGCGTAATACCGAGACAGGTGCGTTGCTTAAATCACCCTTTATGAGTTCAATCGTCGCTTTTATTTTCTTAGGGTCAGCAATAACAGGTATAGCTTATGGATTTGGTTCGAAAAATTATACATCCGATTCAGATATTATGAACGGAATGGGTAAGGCTATGGAGACCCTTGGTATCTATATTGTCTTAGTCTTTTTTGCAGCTCAGTTTGTTAAATATTTTGAGTGGACAAACCTTGGTCTGATCTTCGCGATAGAAGGTGCTGAGTTTCTCGGATCACTAGATCTTCCATTTGTTGTACTGATATTAGCATTTGTTCTGTTATCAGCTGTTATTAATCTTGTGATGGGGTCGGCTTCAGCTAAATGGGCAATCATGGCACCAGTTTTTATACCTATGTTTATGTTGCTTGGATATTCACCAGAGTTAGTACAGTGTGCTTATCGAGTAGGGGATTCTGTAACAAATATTATATCCCCAATGATGTCTTATTTTGCTCTTATTGTTGCTTTCCTTTCACAATATACAGGTAAAGATTCTGGTATAGGTTCTGTTGTTGCTACTATGCTTCCATACTCATTCGTTTTCTTGATTGTTTGGTCAGTATTATTAATAATATGGCTTTATTTGGGTATTCCGATTGGTCCAGATTCACCTCTGTATTACTCTGTAGGTCAATGATGGTTTATCCAAATGGATAATAGATATCATACTTTAATACCACCGATTTTGTTTACTATTCTGCTAGTTCTTGTTTGGTCTGGCTGGTCAGTTGAACTAGAAGATCCTTGGTACAGAGCAGCTGGTGTCATTGATTCAGCTGCTCGAAAGATTGAGGATCCATTACTGAAAAAGCAGATGATTGAAAGGGGTGGTTCGGATATATTGAGACTGCATGAACAACATCCGTATCATCCTAGGGTTACTTATCTTGCTGCATTTTATTATCTGAATGTTGGACAGTTGGATAGGGCTATTGAATTAGCGGATGATGCAATTGATAAAGGTAAAGGTGGACTTGTAAATCAGATAGAGTTTGAGGCCATTGAACTATTAGCTTATGCAATAATTCGCAAAACAGATTCACTATATTCGCTTGGGGCAAAGAAGCAAGCTCTTTCCCTGTTTGATATTGGATTGAAGTACTTCCCTAATCATAAGGATTTAGCTTTCAAGAAGGGTAGTATCTACCATAGTATGGGGCTGATTGATTCAGCTTTGTACTATTATGATTGTAGCTTCAAAGGTGGAGGAGATAATCCAATATTACTTAATAATGCTGCTTTGATATTACTTGATAAAGGTGTTGAGATAGCAGATTCTGATCCCAAGTTAGCTTTGGATTATTTTCAGAATGGTCTTAATCTTCTTCCCGAGAATATTGAATTAAATTATAATACTAGTATGATGCTGATTAGGTTAGATAAGTTTAATGAGGCTAGATTTTTTCTGGAAAGAGCTATCAGCCTGGCACCCGATAATAAAAGCTGGATTGAGCAGCTTAATTATCTGCAAAATTTTGATCCGGAATCGGAGCAGTAACAATGCTTTGCCAGTGTCGTATATTTAGTCCATCTGACTTGGATATTCATCAATTGTTAACTGCCAACGCACTACTTTACCATTATTACCCTCAAATAAGTTTTATAGATGATGCTAAGCAGTAAATTCAAAGTAGTTCGTTATACCCCTGATCACATTGATAAGTGGGATAGCTTTGTTCGAAAAGCAATTAATGGTACTCTTTTCCAAGAACAAACTTTTATTGGATATCATCCTGAAGGTAGATTCGAAGAGCATTCTTTGATGATATTCTATAAGAATCAACTCAGAATGGTTTTTCCGGCAGCTGAACAGTTTAGAAAGCTTCCTGATGGTTCGGAAATAAGGGTATTACGGTCCCACCCCGGTACTTCGTATGGTGGACCTGCAATCGGAGAACAAACTTATTTTGAAGAGTGTATGGCTTTGATGGAGGCATTAGAATCACATGCTGTTCGCGAAGGTTTTGATCGAATTGAATTCCGTATGCCACCAGCTATCTTTCAGAAGAGACCCTGCGAACAGCTTGAATATGCTATACATCATCAAGGATATCAGCAGGTAAACAGGGAAATTGCAACTTGTTATGACTTGGAGCAATACAGAGGTAGAAATCTTAGATATTTTTTAAGAGAAGGTGACCCTCTACTTGATCGTAGAATTAGAACTGGAGTTAAGCGCGGTCTTGATTCTGGTATGGAACTTAGAAAGATCTCTAATGAGGATATAGCAGTTTTTCATGAGCTACTTTCTAGAAATCTTTTAAAACATGGTGCTACTGCTGTCCACTCAGTTCAGGAGATTGAGAAAATAAATAACCTGTATCATGATAGATGTGAGTTGCTTGGGGTTTATATTGGTGATAGGCTTGTAGCAGGTTATTATGTGATGACAATTAATGAAGTTGGTAGAAATCTTTTTTATATTACAATGGACTATGAAGTTCAGCACTTGAGACCCAATACCTTTGGTATAGCATCGCTACTTCTGAAGACGGCTGATGAAGGATTTAGATATATGAATATGGGTATATCCACTGAAGATGGTGGAAAGATAGTGAATACCAATCTTCTAGGATACAAGGAATCATTTGGCGGATTAGGTATTATCCGTACGAATTGGGCTAAAAATTTGCTCTGAATAATTTTCTTTTTAAATTAATTATACTTTGTTTGATAATCTCACATTACTTATTTAATGAGATATTTATTTTTATGCTTTTTCATGTCATTTGTGGCAGGAAAATCCTCGATAATAATTACAGAGATACAGCCTGCTCCCCAATCACCGGAACCAGAATGGGTTGAGTTATTAAATTTCTCAAGCATATCATATTACTGTTCCGATTGCATGTTTGGAGATGCAAATACTCTCAGGCAGCTTCCCGAATTCGAGCTTCATGCTGGCGAATATCTTATAATAACTAAAGATTCAGCCGCATTAAAAAAATCATACCCTTATCTAGAGCTACTAAATATTATTCAGATATCTTTACCCTCACTTAACAATACAGGAGATGAACTAAGACTTTATAGTGGTGACAAGCTATTAGATAGTATTGTTTATGGAGGGTCTTATGTTAAGGGTAAATCTATTGAAAGAATCATCAACGAAGAAGCTTGGTCTATTTCTAATACTTCTACTACTTCATCAGGCAATGGTACACCAGGGCATATTAATTCTAATGCCCCAAAGGAAGTTGATTTAGACATTGATTCAATCATTCAGAAAGACAATAAATTCGAACTATATCTTGTTAATAATGGAATAAAAAATCTAGAATTAGGTAGCCTACAACTCAATAACTCTATCAGCGGAGTAGAAACTATATATGCGATTGAAGAGATTATTCTCTCAAATGAGAATAGAAAATATGAATTTGATATTCCTAACTCAGATAAATATGGTTATAGTACTTTTGAAATCAGAATTGATTCTCAAATAGATCAAGAAAGAGATAGTATGGTTATTCATGATACTATTTTCGATTTTTTTTCTAAACCAAATAAAGACTTTGTATTTTCTGAGATATTATTTGAACCTGTAGAGGGTATGTCAGAATTTTTTGAGATCTATTATTCAGGTGATAAGCCATTAAATTTGCAGGGTTTCATAATTGCTGACGCGGCAAGTAATGCCGCTCCGATAGCGGCCGAGATTGAATATGTTATCAATCCAGAGACCTATCTTGCTATTGGTGCTGATAGTACTCTATTCGACTATCCAAATATTGGTAATGCTGTAGTTTCGAATCAATTTCCAGCTTTGAATAACGATAAAGATGATATTATTTTTTCTTATCCGGATTATGGGCAAAGAAATAAAATCATCTCAATTTTCTATGATTCTGATATGCATGATGGTCGCTTGGGTGAATCTAAGGGTATAAGCCTGGAGAATATAGCCCCTAAAACTGGTGGTGTTGAGTTTCGTACTTGTTCTGATGAATTTGGAGCTACCCCTGGCAAAGCAAATTCATGGGAATGGTCTTCTGAGATAGAGATGGACTTAATCATCGAACCTAACCCATTTGACTATGATAATCCAACAGTTATAAAATATGATCTTTTTGAGGGGCAAGGATATATTAGAGCATTAATTCTTAATGAAGAGCTACAGATTGTTAATCGATTAATACCGGGGAGGCCTGGCAGTGGAATAGGTAGACTTAATTGGGATGGAACAGATTCTGAAGGTAGGAGATTACCTGTGGGTATTTATATCCTGGTTATCGAAGGCTTAGAAGACAAAACTGGTCAATCAAAAATATTAAGGGAAATTGTGGTTATTGGGAAATAATTCTATTGGTGTATGATTATTATATTTTTTATAGCTACCCGATGAATTGCTAAAGGAGTATATATAAATAGATTTCTGATTAGTATGGATAGTTTTCATGTTTGAGTCTATTTGTCTATTAATTTCAATAGTATCAAGAGTATCGTTCTGATCATAGCTTGTGTGATTAACTGCAACTTTCATTTCTATATCAGGTTTATCTACATTAGAGAGACCCATTAGTTTGTGTACAAATTGCTGTTTACCAGATAGCATGGCATTAATTCCATTTATCCGTTGGGGATAACCAAGGATAAGGATTGAGTCAGCTCTGTCAAATAAAAGACCATCTGAATCTGAAAAGCTTTGATGTATCCATTCAGATGCTTGTCTTGAATTATCTGCCTTTTGGATATCTATCCATCCGATGCATATTATTAAGACACTGATCAGAATAGAAGTCAGGATTGTCTTTTGTGTATTCAGATGCAGTAAGATCTTATTAATTATCAGTACAGCTATTCCAGAGAGTGGTATAGAGATATAGAGGGAATACCAAGGCATTAAAAGTGGTAGAGCTGGCAAAGCAAATAGTATTGTGATTAACCCCAGGTTTATTAAGACCTTATCAGTAAAAAGTTCTTTTATAGTATTCTGAGATATCCAAATCATCAGTAGTGTAAATAAGATAACAACAATAGTAGCTGATATAAGAATCAGAATATATGTTGATCCAGCTTCTAGGGCTCGATGATCAATAAATCCTAGAGGCAGTGCTATAAAGAAGTTCCAAATTGAGGAGAGTATATCTATCGATTGTAAGTTCCCACTTTCGCTAAGCGAGCTTTCACTTATTATGCGTGATATAAACAATACGATTGATACTGTGATAACTGAGGATATACCAATTTTTAAAATTCGATTTTTATTATTAGACCATGCTATGAAAGCAAATGGGGATAAGGCAATCATGTAGCCATGTTCTTTACTCAATGCTGAACAAAGTACACAGATCAAGAACAAATAAAGATTTTTACTCTTATCAGATTTTAGATATTCGATTAAAGAGCCAAGACCCAGACAAGCACAAATACCAATCAAAGTGTCGCCTATCCCTGCTATCCATCCAACATAATACCAATGACTAGGTAATACTAAGAATACAAGTGTAGTAAATATTCTGATCGTGGTACTTGAAGTAAGCTTTCCTACAAAAAAGAAAAAAGATAATACCAATAAGCAATAAGTAGCAAGTGAGATGATACGAAATGCTAAAATTGATTCACCAAATAGGTATATAATTGTTCGGTGAATAGTATTAGGTAGGGGGCGATAATAAACAGAGGAGATATCTTGCTGATAAAAAGGAGCAATGATATCAGATATTTTATCTATTTCTGTGGCATGGTAGCCAATAATTTGATAATCATCATTTATTGCCCCAACATCGGTAAAGCCTGACCATACAACTATAGTCGCTATACACAGTATCAAGACGGCTGTTAGATTTTTCAAAGCACTAGCTTTATTTATTCACAACGGCAAATTTGACAACTTCTGCATTATCCGTACTTTCAGAAGTAGCTATCAAGATATAAACACCAGGCCTCACATTGGCTCTGGTATTATCACGGCCATCCCAGATAAATGTACCGGATGTAGTTGTGAAGCCGGCTATGTAGTCACCTCCTGGTGTCATTATCCTTATATCACTATCAGGTGCGAGCCCATTAATAGTCAGACCTTCATCAATTAGCGGATCAAATGGTTGGGGGTACATTTCAATTGAATAAGAGTTTGATGGTTCGGTAAAAGAACTACTAAGCGAGTATAGCCCGGATTGTGTCCCAATGTATATGGTACCGTCATCTGATACTTTGATATCAGTAATTGTATTGGTAAGTAACTCACTATTTTCTGCATTTATAGTACTAATAATATCTTCACCATCCGGACCATATATTGATATACCCTGGCTTGTCCCAACCCACATATTATTTACCGGATCAACAGCCAGTGCAGATATTGGGAAATTGACAAATTCTCTTTTTTCAACAAATACCGGATTGTTACCATTTGCAACTCCACCAGGATTGAGCAATACGGTAAGGCCTTCATTTGTACCAATCCAGAGATTTCCATTATTATCCATTTCTAGCGCATTATGCTGGTTAGAAAGAAGTAAGGGGTCATCAGATATTGATAAATTTCCCCATACATCATCTTCTGTATCTTCTACATTCTTTTCATTATAATAGATCAGTCCACGGTTATTGGCTACATAGCCTCCTAACCATTTATTGCCTAGATCATCTATTTCTACCAGATTATTCCATCTGTCGTTTGTAGCCTTATTTTCTTCTCCTATCCATGTCTCAGATGTTTCATCATAGTATGCTATTATTGTTCCCGGAACTACTTCTCCTGGAACTACTGCCCATATCTTACCGTCCACATCTTGTTCCAGGTCTGTAACTAATAAGAAATTTGGTCCGAATTCAGTCAGATTGGTATTAGCTCCGGTGAAATGTTTTTCTATTTCAGCAGTATTCGCATTTATTTGAAATATTCCGCCTCCAAAACTTGCAACAAATATTTTATCACCAAGCCGTTCTACATCCTCGGTACCGCCATTATTGAAACCTGCCACAGTTCTTGAATTATAAGTTATCCATCCATCTACAGTTAATCGCTGTACTCCGGCAGCTCCTACATCACCTGTTGTGTAATAAATATCATTATTTATATCATCAATATATATTTTCTTGACAAAATTTGACTGAGGAGTTTTCGGACTTATATAGGTAGTATCTCCACTCTCGATGTCATATAGTATTAACGAATTCTTCCTGGTACCTAAAAGTAGTTTTTGTTGATAATATTTTAGCGTTTTGCCTTCGAAGTTGTACAAGGGGAAGCTCTTTTCCGAAAAAGCTGATGTAATATTAAATGAGTCAAGCACATATACTTCTCCTCCACTTGCACTTATATCAAATTGTGCTAAAGTTTCATTTGCTTCACTAACAATTAAAGTATCACCCTCTAGTCTGAACAATTGTTTCCCATTACTAGCCAAAACTATTCCATTCAATTGTTCAAGTTTACCAAAGTTAGCATCAGTATCTTCTTCCTGCTTTGCTCTAGTCCACTGGCTAGGGTCTGCCAGACTTTGCTCTATTTCAGCAAATACAATCCCTCTTTCAGTGGAAACATGAACTCGATTTCCTAAAATCAAGATATTATTGACAGCTGTTCCTACAGGTAAATCCGCAAATTTTTTAGTGTCTTCTAAAAATATATTTTGATCAGGTAAAAGTGTAGCAAAACCAAATCCACCCCCCACATAGACGCGGTCATCAGCAATCTCAAAGGAATTTATTCGAGGTAATGCAGTTCCCGCTGATATTATATCAGTGTTGTTTGTAATTTTATTAATAGCCAGACCATCATAGCCTACAATATTAATCCCACCATTGCCAAACCCAACAAACATTCTTGAATGCTCATTATCCCATCGAAGTGCTGTAACATCGTTTTCCATTAATTTGGCAGGACCTCTAAGATATTCGAAACTATCAGTATCAGGTTTATAAATATATAGACCGCCAGTAGTACCTACCCAGTAGTGCCCAAAATCATCTATTTCAATTACCTGAGTATCATACATCGAACTATAGCTCTGCCAGTTATCAAAACGAGTTATTTGAGCATCGGCCAAATGGATATTTACAGTAACTAATAAGGGGTAGAGGAAAAGTATTCTAATAATTGCAGACCAAGGTGATATGCTTAGTGGCTTAATTTCCATAAAGTTGTAATGAGCTTGTGTATGTAGAAATATTCAGTAGCAATATAAACATCTACGTCTGAATGAGAATAGCAAAATAGTTAGAAATCCTCATTGACAACTATCTGACATTATCTTTTACGAGAGGTGTAGTGTTATGTTGTGCTTCCTTTATCTACTGCGTTAGAGGTGGCAGTTGGTTTTTCGTTATCAGTCTGTTCTTTGAAGTATGAAAATACTTTTTTTGCTGCTACTGATCCGATAGCTGTTTTAAGTTCAGCTTCACTTTTTTCTTTTATATTTTTTACTGAACCGAACATATCCAGGAGTTTGTTGCTCGTAGCTTTCCCAATACCCGGAATATCAGTTAGTTCGGTTTTGAATGTTCTTTTGCTTCTTAACTGTCTGTGGTATGTTATAGCAAATCTATGGGCTTCATCTCTAACCTGCTGAATTAAGCGAAGACTAGAAGAAGTTTTAGGCATTATATGCGGTTCGGATTCTCCGGGGAAAAATACCTCTTCCAATTTTTTTGCTAATCCAATAACTACGATCTGATCTTCAATGCCAAGCTCTTTAATTACTATATAAGCTGAAGATAATTGTCCTTTACCACCATCAATGATCAGCAAGTCAGGATATTTTGGCTGGAGCGATGGATCGGGTGGGGGAGATCCTTCTTTTTTAGCAAGTTTAGTTTGGGTTTCAAATTCGGAAATATCTTTTTTGAGTCTGGAATATCTCCGCCTCACAGCCTCTCGCATAGCAGCAAAATCATCGTTCCTGAGTACTTCCTTATTCTTAAACTTACGATACTGGCTTTTCTTAGGTTTGCCATCGGCAAAATGAACCATAGAGGATACCAATTCACTGCCCTGTAAATGCGAATTATCAAAACACTCAATAGTTCTGGGTGGTTTATTAAGTCTTAAATCTCTTTGCAGTGAAAGGACAGCTCTGGGAACTACTTGTTCTCTTTTTTCAAGAGCCAGATTATGCTCCATTATTATGAATTTGGCATTTGTAGAAGCCATATCTGTCAGCTTTTTCTTATCGCCGATTTTTGGCAGATGTATATGGACATTTTTTCCTTTCTGTTCAGCCAGATATGATGTTAAATACTCAATTTCATCAGGTTCTTCAGCCAGATATATTTCGTCAGGTATGAAATCACTTTCAAGGTACCATCTTTCCATCGAGCGTCCCATGATTGCTGAGTCAGTTTGCTCATGAGATCCCTGTATTAAATAATGTCTTTTACCTATTAGTTTACCATCTCTGATTTTCAGGATAAGAACGCATGCTAGTTCTTCTATTCTGGCCAGACCGAAAACATCTCTATCTTTCATGTCCGGGCTTACTATTTTCTGCTTAGAAGTGAATATTCTAAGATTCTCTAGCCTGTTTCTCATCTCGGCAGCCTTCTCAAATTCCATTTGCTCCGAGTACTCAATCATCATTTTTTCCAATTCTCTTTCCAGCTCTCGAGTTTTACCCGATAAGATCTGTTTCGCAAACTGGATATTAGAGTTATATTCTTCACGGGAGACAAGATCTTCGCAAGGCCCACCACACTTTTTGATATGATAATCTAAGCATACTTTAAACTTATTTTCTTTTACATTCTCGGAGGTTAGCTTTAGGTCACAGCTTCTTATTTTTAGAATTTTGCGAGTAACTTTCAGAAGACTTTTCAAATGGCCTACATCAGTAAAAGGTCCATAGTAAGTGCTTCCATCTTTTACTACCGTTCTTGTCTGAAAAACTCTTGGATAGTCTTCTTTGGTAACACGAACATATGGGAAACTCTTATCATCCCTAAGAAGTACATTGTACTTAGGCTTATTCTTTTTGATTAGAGTATCTTCCAGAATAAGAGCCTCAGCTTCTGAGTCTGTTGTGATAAACTCAAGATCTCTGATATTTTGAATGAGTACAGTTGTTTTGGCATCTCTCTTCTTAGTATTATTGAAGTAGGAGCGGACACGGTTGCGCAGCTTTATAGCTTTGCCTACATATATCACTTTGCCCTTGGCATTCTTATAGAGGTAGACGCCTGGCTTCTGCGGCAGAGAAGCAATCTTCTCACTCAGCTCGATATTGAGAGTATTTTCTGTGGTTTCATCTTTCATTGATAAGTATTACGAACAGAAGTGGGTGTTGGTGTAGGGAGTACTAGAACGAATTACTCCCGACTTCATTCTGCTTAGAATGAATAACCCTACTTATCCATAGAGCGCATTCTCTGCTCTGATCTAAATAATTGCAGAAAGCGACAAGCCTACAGAGTTCCTAATTAGGATTCAACTTTAGGTTTGTAGACAAGACTATATCCAGTCTTAGAATCTATAATTAGAGTATCATTGCTAATCTTGAAAGTATCTGCCTGATCGAGCCTATAGAAGTATTCATCTTCTCTTATTCCACGTTCTTCACCACACCATACCAAAGTTTTTCCGAACCAAAACGTACTAAAAGAATTACCTTCTAAAGTAAATGCCCCACCATAAAAATTACATACCGCATCTCCCGCGAATCTCCAATCACTTTTGATAATAAGATCAGTTTGATTTAGAGCTATTGGTAGATCCATTTCCTTGGTAGATCCATCAATAAAGCCCATAAATTGCCACCGACGATAAAGTGCAGAATAATCAGGAATGGTATCGGGAATAGTATCCTGTGGCGTAATCTCTATATTCCCAGTCGGCGCCGAATCATTACAAGATGATAGAAAAAGTAACCCGAGGAAAATTATAATGGGATAAAAGAATTTCATATTGTGCCTATAAATATATTTACTTTTACGACACGGTAACTCATATCTTGGTTACAAAGGGTAATATAAAGTTGCCCCTATCTTTTCTCCAGGTATAGCACATAGTAATCATAATCCTGATCCAATTCCGTAAGCATCATCTCCCTCGCATCCTCAGCGGAGTCATCCGTTCCGTCCCCAAACAGAATATCAAATTTCCAAACTTCTCCAAGTGTGAGTGTGTACTTCGGCACTGTGTGGAAGCCTGAGTTGACCATCTCTGTCGTCAGTTCCCAATCGGTAGTTCCCGCATAGCTGCTATCGATCAGAGTAAAGTTATATTCCACGGTCTCGCTGCTGAAATTCATATAGCCGATATTCTCTTCAGTGTAATCATCTTGCATGGCTCTCTCGGCCTTGACTATCGACCAGTTCCCTTGGATCGAGTCGTTTGCGTCTGCTTCGTCATCCGAGCAAGAAGTAATGAAGATTGAGATAAAAGGTAGCAGCAATGCGAATAGGAGTATCTTTTTCATACCAGCATATTTGATGTTTTGGATTACTACTATTATACGCCATCAACATGCAAATAGTTTGTTTCATACACATCTATCCACTTAAGTCCTATTTAAAATGGTAGCAGTCTATAGTTGATTTCATTTCAATGAAATCGCTGCATGTTCTGACTGCAGGCAGGAGCAGGGGTGGTCAACAAAGTCATCCTGAACAAAGTGAAGGATCTCTCCCTAATCTCATTCAGCACAAAGAAACAGGCATAAACGAAAAAGCCTCACCGGAATCAATCGGCAAGGCCTTTCTGTATTAATATACCTCTTTATTTTTCTAATTATTGGCTTTAATAAATATGGTATATTCTTCACCATTCAGATCTGAATAATACCGGAAGCCGACCAGTTCATCATTCCGGTCAGTGTCTAGT
>JGI12316J15310_10000038_pt17 | contig 149270 bp, 123 predicted proteins | sample MarCyaLeptolynsp_FD_15310 | JGI IMG/M metagenome (IMG submission 15310)
GCACCTCGTCCGCGACGACCGCAACCTCCCGCCCGACGCGCGCCACTACACCGACGTCAACGGCGACGAGGCGGTCGCCTACATCGAGCGACTCCACGCGACCGGCGACCCGTTCTTCCTCAACGTCTGGTGGATGGTCCCCCACAAACCCTACGAGCAGGCGCCCGAACCCTTCTGGGGGATGTACGAAGGCTGGGCCGAGGGCGACCAGCGCAAGTTCCGATCGATGGTCTCGCACATGGACCACAAGATCGGCGAGATCCTCGACAAGCTCGACGAGCTGGAAATCGCCGACGACACCTTGATCGTCTTCACCTCCGACAACGGCGGCGCCTATGAAGCCGACATCGGACCGTGGAAAGGCGGCAAGACCGACCTGCACGAAGGCGGCGTGCGCGTGCCGTTCATCGCGCGCTGGCCAGATAAAATCCCGGCAGGCGTCGTAAGCGACCAACTCGGACACTCCAACGACATGCTGCCGACCTTGGCCCAGGCGGCAAGCGTCGAGTTCACGCACCCGATCGACGGCCGGAGTCTGCTGCCGCACCTGACGACCGGCGCGCCGATCCTCGATCGCGGCATGGTCTTCTGGCAGATCGGCTTCTACGCGCGCCTTCAGCGCCACTACCCCAAGCCCGAACCCTACGCCACCGAAGCCGTCCGCGACGGGCGCTGGAAGCTCTTCGCGCGCGACGGCAAACCGGTCGAGCTGATCGACCTAGCGGCCGATCCCCGCGAGCGCGAAAACCTCGTCCGAGACGAGCCGGAAGTCGTCGCCCGGATGACGGCGGCGCTGCGCAACTGGCTGTCCGAACCGCGGCTGAGCCCGCTGCCGTAGCCCGTAGTCGATAGCCTATACTCAGCGCAGATGGCGACCCAAGTCCACGTCTCCTTGGAGGAGTACCTGGCCACCACCTACGACGACCTCGATCGCGAGTACGTCGACGGCGCCGTCTTGGATCGCCCCTTGCCCACACTCGATCACTCGGAGGCGCAAGCCGGCATCGCTTGGGCCCTCAAGGAGCAGAGCCGTCGCGCTCTCAAAGTCTGCACGGAACTCCGCTTGCGCGTCGGCCCCGACCGGGTACGCATTCCTGACGTGTGCGCGTTCACCGAGCGCCCCACAGAGCAGGTCCCCTCGACGCCGCCCTTGCTGACGATCGAGATCCTATCGCCCGACGATCCGTGGCGCAGGATCTTTGAGAAGTGCGCCGAGTACGAAGCCTGGGGCGTCACACACGTCTGGATTGTCGATCCGGCGAGCAAGCAACTGCACGTCTACGAATCAGGCGACCCCCGCCGCGTCGACGCATGGGAGATCCCCGACTACTCCGTCCGCATCACCGCCGACGATCTCGGCTGACCGCAGCGCCAACCTCCTGCGACCCGACCGCACACCCGGCCCGACTACAATGGGCCCTGAAGCTCCGTGCCGGCCGCCGTCTCTTTTCGCTCTGTTTCAAAGAGCTACGCGATCTACGAAAAGCCCGCCCACCGGCTCGCCGAACTGCTTTCCTTCAACCGAATTCAACGTCGACGCGAGCACTGGGCGTTGCGCGACGTCAGCTTCGAAGTCGCGCCCGGCGACGTATTCTGCCTCGTCGGCGAAAACGGCTCCGGCAAGAGCACGACGCTCCAACTAGCGGCGCAGATCTTCCCCGCCACCTCGGGCGAGTTGGAGGTGCACGGCCGCGTTTCGGCCTTGCTCGAACTCGGCGCCGGATTCAACCCTGAGTTCTCCGGACGCGACAACGTCTTCCTCTCGGGCGCCGTTCTCGGGCTCACTTCCCGCGAAATGCGGGCGCGCTACTCGGCGATTGAAGCGTTCGCCGAGATCGGCGACTTCATCAACCGGCCGGTGAAAACCTACTCGTCCGGCATGCTCGTTCGCCTGGCTTTCGCCGTCGCCATCAACGTCGAGCCGGACATTCTTCTCGTCGACGAGGCGCTGGCCGTCGGCGACTACTACTTCCGGCAACGCTGCATGCGCAAGGTCCACGAGTTGCGCCGGAAAGGCGTGACCATCCTCTTCGTCTCGCACGCCATGTCGGACGTGAAGGAGCTCGGCACGCAGTGCCTGTGGCTTGAGGACGGCCGTATGGTCGAACTCGGAAAACCGGACGAAGTGGTCCGAAAATACCTCGGCCGCATGGCCCACAAAGACGCCGCCTACGTCGAGACCGCCGAAGAGACGCGTCCAGAGCAAGACCAGGCGCCGATCGCGCCCGAGATCGTCGAGACGATCCCCAACGTCGACCACCGCCACGGCGACGGCGCGGCGGAGATCATCGGCATCGCGGCGCTCTCAGCCGAAGGACGCGAGCTGCGCGAGATGGAGCCCGGCCGGCCGTTGGTCCTGCGCATCAGCTTCCGCGCCAACCGTCCCCTGGCGGCGCCCAACGTCGGCTTCATGATGCGCAACCACTTGGGCGTCGACTTCGCCGGGACCAACACGTCGCGCGAGGCGGTCGAGATGGCTCCGATGCGGCCGGGCGAGATCGCGACCGTCGATTTCCACCTACAGATCCCCGAACTCTATCCGGGCCACTTCTCCTTCTCGCCGGCAGTGGCCGACGGCGATCACGTCTCCTACCGCATGGCGGACTGGATCGACAACGCGCTGGCGCTCGAGATGGGACACGCGGGCAAACCGGTCTACGGGTACATGCACCTGCCGTGCGAGGTGCGCGTCAACGCCCGGCTTGAAAGCCCGACGCCGCTGGAGAAATGAGAACCGTCGTCCGCGCATTGGCCGAGGCGGTCTTCTTGCTGCTTGGGGCGCCGTTGCTGCTCGCCTTCGAGTTGGCTTCGCTCTGGCTGACGGATTTTGTCGCACTCTTCAGCGGGCGGAAAGAGACCCCGCCGAGCCCCGCGCTCGCCGACGATCCCGCCCGGACACCGGTCTCCATCGTCATCCCCACCTGGAACGGGAAACACCACCTGGAAGCGAATCTGCCCTCGGTGGTCGCGGCGATCGCCGACCGGCCCGGCAGCGAGATTCTCATCGTCGAGAACGCCTCCGACGACGGCTCTGCGGAGTTCGTCGGGGAGCAATTCCCCTCGGTCAAAGTGTTGCAGCAGACGGAGAACCTCGGGTTCGGCGCCGGCTCCAACGCCGGTTTCCAAGCGGCGACCAACGCGATCGTCGTCCTGCTCAACAACGACATGCGCGTCGAGCCCAATTTCTTGACGCCGCTCGTCGAAGGCTTTCGTGGGCCGGACGTCTTCGCGGTCTCGGCGCAGATCTTCTTCTCCGATCCCGAAAAGCGACGCGAAGAAACAGGCCTGACCACCGGACTCTGGGAGCAAGGACGCCTACAGCTCGGCCACGTCGAAGACGAGACCGTCGACGAGCTCTTTCCGACCTTCTACGCAGGCGGCGGTTCGTCGGCGTACGACCGCGAGAGGTTCCTCGAACTCGGCGGCTTCGATCCCATCCTCCATCCCTTCTACGTCGAAGACGCCGACGTCAGCTACGGCGCCTGGAAGCGCGGGTGGAAGATCCTCTACGCGCCCGGCAGCGTCGTCTACCACGAGCACCGCGGAACCATCGGCAAGAAGTTCAACGCGCGATTCATCGAGCGCACGGTCCAGAAGAACAACCTGCTCTTCGTGTGGAAGAACATCCACGAGCCGAGGCGCTTGGCGGCGCATTTCCTGTGGACTTGGGCGGCCCTGTGGACGCGACTGATCGCAGGCCCCTCGCCGACGCGACCCGACTCGGCGACCCTGCTCAAAGCCGTCTCGCAAACGCTCGGCGCCTGCCGAGCCCGCCTCCGCGCTCGACGCCTCGCGACCGTCTCCGATACGGAGGCGCTAAAGCGCCCTTGGCCCGGCTACTACCGCGACCGCTTCCTTGAGCTCAAGCCCATAACCGGAGAAAAAGATCTGAATGTCGTTTTCTTCTCGCCCTACGGCCTGGAGCCGCCCATCCACGGCGGCGCCGTCTTCATGAACCAGACCGTGCGACATCTGGCGAAGCTGTGCCGACTGCACCTGTTCTGCCTGCTCGATTTCGAAGACGAGGAGGAGGCCAACCAGTCGATCAGCGAGCTCTGCGCGAGCGCGACCTATCACGTCCGCGACCACGCCCGAGCCAAGACTCCCGACGCTTGGCGCCCCTACGCCGCACAGCACTTCTGGGACCCGGCGGTCCTGTGGAAACTGCACTCGACCATCTACCGCCAGCGCGCCGACGTGGTCCAGATCGAGTACACCCAGCTCGGCGTCTACGCATTGGACTTCGAGCGGATCGCCACCTGCCTGTTCGAGCACGACGTCTACTTCCAATCGGTAGGACGCGGGATGGAAGGCGTCCAGAGCTGGACGCTGCGAGTGAAGTACCTGTTCGAGTACTTGCGCGCGCTGCGGTTCGAGAGACGCGCGCTCAAGCGGTTCGATTCCGTGCACGTCTGTACCGCCGTCAACAAGCGCTACCTGGAGAGCTTCGCCTGGGACGCGCCGCCGATCCACGACGGATTCCGAGCGGGAATCGACGTCGGCCGATACGCCTTCGCGGACCAGCAGCGCGAGCCCGATACCGTCTTGTTCGTCGGAAACTTTCGCCATCCGCCGAACCAGTCGGCATTGGAATTCCTGGTGCGCGAGGTCTGGCCTGAAGTGCGCGCGAAGCGTCCGCGGGCGCGGCTGATCGCGGTCGGCGCCCAAGCCCCGAAAGGCTTCGAGGAACACGTTGCAGCCCCAGGCGTCGAGTTCTTGGGCGAGGTGGAGGACATTCGCGAACCACTCGATCGCTACGCAGTGCTGGCGGCGCCGATCCTGACGGGATCGGGCGTACGAGTGAAGCTACTGGAAGCGTTCGCCGCGGGGATTCCGGTGGTCGCAACTTCGTTGGGGGCCGAAGGGCTAACCGAAGGCGACACGGAAGTAGTCCGACTGGCCGACGATGCGGCAAGCTTTTCCGCGCGCCTGACGGAGTTGCTGGAGGAGCCCGAGGAGGCTCGGGCGCTGGCGCGCAGAGCGCGAAGGGAAGTCGAGCGGGCCTGGGACATGGCGACCATTACGGGTCGACTAGCCGGGCACTACCGGGAGATGGCGGCGGAAAAGCGTGGACGGCTCTAGCTGCCGCCCATGGCGGCCATCAGTCGCTCGACCACCTGCTTCGCTTCGCCGTGGAGCTTCTTCGGCGAGCGATCAAAGTCTCCAAGAAACGTCGACCAAAGCACGCGGCGCGTTTTCGCGTCGACCAGAAAAAGCGTACCGTGCGGACGGCCCAACGGCCGGTTGCCGGCGCGAGGTTTTTGCAGCCCCGTCTCGACGCTGTCGTTCGATTCCTCCTCCTCCTCGGCCTCGCCTTCGGGCTTGGGCAGCGGGAACAGGTCGTCCATCGCCTCCAAAAACTTCGCGTCAATCCGATCGGTCAAGATCGCCTTGGCCAGCTTCGGATCAACGGTCACGCTGACGGCGCCGACGGCGGCGGCCTCCTGCGCGACGTATTGGTCGAGGGCGCTCTCCATCGGCCAGAAGTAGACCGGCTGCGCGCTAGTGAGGTCGGCGGCTACGGCCGAGGAGGCGCAGAGCATGAGGCTCAGCAGGAGGGTCCGCATGACCCGGAGTATATCAGCGGCGCAGACTGCTACTCTGATCGATCAACGCCGTGCTGGAGACCGAGAAAGAACTGAACCGCCGCGGGCCGTCGCCGGTCGCATGGATTCTGGGGCTGGCCGCGGTCGCGGCGGTCGGCGGCTATTTCTATCTCCAGCAGGAGGCGGCGGAGCGGCCGAACGAGGCGACTCTGAGCTTGAGCGAAGAGGCGCGGGCCTACTACCCGAACCTCGATCTGGCCGGCGTCGAGATGCAGGCGAAGGACGACGCACTCGGCCAAACGCTGCTTGAGATTACGGGCTCAATCATCAACAAGGGAGATCGTAGTTGTTCCGCGATCGGCCTCTACGTGATCTTTTTCGAGATCAACGGGGTCGAGATCGACCGGCAACCTTCGTGGATTGTGAGCCAGCGTACCGGGCCGCTGGAGCCGGGCGAGACGCAGGACTTTCGGCTGGCGTTTGACGAGGTGTCGCCGTACTGGAACCAGGCGTTTCCGCAGTTGTCGATCGGCGAGATCCAGTTCGACTAGCGAGCGGCGGCTTCTAGTTCACGCAGTTCCCCGTGGACTTCGAGGGTCTGGCCAGGGTCGACGGAGACTTGGCGCTCGAACGTTTCGTAGCCGTCTTTACGAATCACGATCAGGTAGTCGCCAGGCTTAACGGACTTGCCGCGGGGAGTCAGGCCGTTGAACGAATCGTTGATCTCGACCTCGGCGCCGGCCGGGTTCGAGCTGACCTTCAAGAGCGCACGGGCGGGCGGTTGCTCGGGCGCCGGTTCAGGAGTCGCCGCGGCCGCTTCGGGCTGGTCCCGTTCGACCGTGAGGCCGGTGACCATCTCAGCGTTGCGCAAAACGTTTTCGTAGTTGCTCTTGTGCAACTTAAACTCCACCGCGCCCACCAGCGACTCGTTCTCGAAGGAGACGGTCAGGAAATGCTTCTTGCCTTGCAGCAGATCAAACGGCCGCGAAAGAGGCGTACCGCTGCGCCGGCCTTCAACCGACGAGTAGAAGAGCTTGACCGCCGAGTCCGCTTGGATGGTGAACAGTTCCCCGCCCCCGTCCGTCAGAAAACGGATCTTCTCGGGCGAGAACTCCAAACGCCCCTTGTCGCCTTCGCGCGCGTTGGCGTAACCGGTCCGCACCTCCACGCGCTCAAAGGAAAACTGGGCGGCCAGGGGAGCCGCCGCTAGAAGTACGCTCAGCAAGAATCGCATGACGCCGAAAAACCTCTCGAGGGTTAGTATTCGGCGCTGGCTCGGGAAAGAGAACCGAAGCAACCCCCTAATACTCGTGAGGGTTTCGCCGTAAGCGCTTACCCGAGTCCGTCGAGCGTGCCCGTGCTGTCGCCGAAGCTCTCCTCCTCAATCCCCATCCGATGCAGCATGGAGAGATGCAGGTTGCACAGCGGCGTGTCTTCGCCGAAGCGCACGCGACGGCCGGGCTTGAGCTTGCCCTTGGCGCGCCCGGCAAGAATCAGCGGCAGATTCTTGTTGTCGTGGCGATTGCCGTCCTTCAACGACGAACCGAACAGTACCATCGACGAATCGAGCAACGAAGTCCCGCCTTCGTCCAGCGCTTTCATCCGCGTGAGGAAGTACGCCATTCGATCCATGTGCCAGTTGACGATCGCCTCGTATTGGTCGCGTTTCGCAGGGTCGTTGCGGTGGTGCGAGATGCCGTGAAAACTGCCCTTCACGTCGGGTAAGAAGGAGAAGTCCTTCCCCGACTGCGCGTCGCCGAACATGAAGGTCGCAATACGCGTCGTGTCCGTCCAGAACGCCAGAATCAGGATGTCGAGCATCAGCGTGACGTGCTCCAGATGGTCTTCCGGAAGTCCCGCCGTCGGACGATCCATCGGCAGCTTGCCCTCGTTGATCCAACGCTTCTGAGGCCGCATCGACGCTTCAATACGTCGCTCCACCGAGCGCACGGATTCGAAGTACTCGTCGAGCTTCACCGAGTCCGCCGCAGAACCTCGCTTGCGCAACGCCGCCGCTTGTTCGGCGACGAGATCGAGGACGCTCGTTTCATCGCGACGCAACGAAGCCAGGAACTCGGGGCTTTCGGGATCGACGCTCGACAGCGCCGGCCCGGCCGACTGATTCCGAAACAGCCGATCGAAAGCAAGCTGCGGCACGATCTCCTTCGGCACCGGGGTGCTCGGATCTCGCCACGATATGTACGACCCGTAGATCCGCGCGAAACCGCCGCCGATGTTGTCGATCCCCGTCCGCGGCGCATCGATGCCGAGCTCGAGCGAAGGCAACGGAGTCCGCGTACCGATGTGGCGCGCGGCCACCTGGTCAAGCGACACGCCGCCGGTATCCATGTCGCGGCCGGTCGAGCGCTCGACGAATCCGCCGGAGAGCCAAGCCGGCACTTTGGGCCAGTGCCCGTTGCGCCCCGTCGTCTTCTCATGCCACAAGTTTTCGAGCAGAAGGAAGTCGGCTTTGTGCGGTTCGAGGGCGCGGAGGTGAGGCGTAATCTCGTAGTCTTCGCCGTCGCCGGCGGGCGTCCAGTGGTCGGGACGGACGCCGTTGGGCATAAACATCGCCGCCATCCGCAGCGGAGGCTCCGGCAGCCGCAGCGAGTCCGTCTTCGGCGAAGCCGCCGACATCGCCTCCAACCAAGGCAACGCCATCGCCGCGCCGGCGCCGCGCAAAAGTGTCCGTCGAGAAATCGGCCGGTGCATAGCTCGAAACCGCGGTTATTCTATCACCGATATCGGGCTTTTCGGCCAAACGGAACCACGGCTCCGAAAGCTCGTACAGTCTATTCGGAGGGGAGCGACGCAGATGCAGCACGAAACGGCTTGGCGGGACTATTTGGACCAACGGATACGAAATTTGTCGCGGACGAATCGCCGCGTGGCGATCGCCTTCGGCGCACTGGCCGTCTCGGGGGGCGTCTGGGCAAGTGGTTGGCTGCTGCTGATCGGAGTTCGCGGGACGGAGGCGATGCGAGCCGACGACCTGATGCCGCCGATGGGCGCCTTCGTGTTGATCCCAGGTTTCCTGGCGATGGCGGGCGCCTTCTTAATCGCCAACTACCGCCGCCTAAAGCGCGTCGAGTCGGCGGCGGGCGACTCCCTGCGCGACCAAGCGCGGTTGGCGCTGCTGCTGACGCGCAATCGCATTCGACTCCTGCATGCGTCCCCCGTTCTGGCCGTCGGCATCACCGTCGCCGGCGCGGTCGGACTCACGCTCTCCCCCGAGTTCAATCCGCTCGCCGGCCTTCCGCCCCTGCTGCGGATCGCCGCGTTCTTCCCGGACGCGCTGTTCTTCGCGGCACTGGTCGCGTGGAGCCGAAGAGCTATCCGCGTCAAGCATCAAGAGCACGAGCGGGCGCTACAGAACTGGATGGCGACATCGTCGCTCCCAGCCTGAGAGCAAACCGCCGTTTGAGCGTCAGCGCAAGGCCTCGACGACCAGCACCCAATCCTGCCCCGAAGTCGGCGCCGTAAGCCGCACGTCGTCCCCGCGCTCAACCGCAAACGGGTCCCCGAACTCGCCCTCACGCGGATCAAACCACCGAGCCTGAAGCGCTCCGTCAACGAGCGTCGTAAGGTCGAGACGCACCGTACCGCCGTCGGCGTCATAGACGAGAGCGAAGCGGCCGTCTCGCGCCGCAGCCGCCTGGATGTGCGAGTCATAGCTGCGCGACTGCCCGGAGAGGACCATCTCTTGCCGCGGGCGCATTTCTAGCAGGCCGTCACCGAGCGAACGCAGCAGCGTCGCAACGTGCCCCACATCGTCGGCGCCCTCGTACTCCAAGGCCTGGACCACGTCGCCGCTGCACCCTTCCGGTTCAGTCAGCCCGTCCCAAGCGCCGCCCGCACCGTAGCTGTGCCCAAAGGCGCCGGCCAAGATCGTGAAGTAGGCGCGGCGTCGGACCATCAGCGGCGTCCCGCCGCAAAAATCCTTGTTGCGCTCGTAGAACGCTTCCGCGTCGAGCGTCGGCTTGCGACCGCTCGGCGTCGGATAGTCTTGCTCGTAGTCGTAGCCGATCGCTTCCCATACCGTCCATCGGCGCGGGTCTTTCCTCGGCAGATCGTCGCGGCAGCACCACTGGCTGGTCTGCCAGTTGTTGAAGTCGACCAGCTCGGCGTCCCGGTTGAGGCTGGTCCCGCGGCGAAAGTCGGCATGGACCGTCAGGAGCTTGTCGTCCTCATCGCCGTCGCGGATCCCGCGCACGATCGCCTCCACGTTCTCTCGCGGCAGGACCGTCTTGCGCTCATGCCCGCCGGCCTCTCCGGCCACAAGCCAGACCACGTTCGTCTTGCCGTTGAGCCGCCGAGCCGCACGCAACCCGTTGCGATAGAGCTTCTCGGGACCGTTACGAGCGACGTGCCCCCACCACCCGAGCGCGACGCCGACGTACATCCCGCGACGCCCTGCTTCGTCGACGTACTCTTCCAGGTACTCCCACCACGGCTCGTTGAAGCGCGTCACGTCCCCTTCGAGATAGGGCCCGCCCCGCCCGTCGTAGAGCGCCTCGCGAGCGGCGATGAACAGTACCGTGAATCCCTGTCCGCTCCGACGGTCCAGCAGCCGATCGCGCTTCTCGGGATCGACCTTCGCAAAAAACCAGTTCGTCTCTCCGATCCAGACGAATGGTTTCCCCGTCTCTTCGATCAGGAAGCGTCCCTCGGGACCCACCCGCAGACGCGGAAGTCCGGTCTCCGCCGTCGAGATCAGCGGCGCACAAACCGCAAGCGCAAGAACAAGCAACCAAGAAAATCGTCCCATCACGTGCGCTCGATGCATGTAGCCGTCCAAAAACGAAATGCCCCGCAATCAAGGCCTCTCGCTGCCGACGTCTCCGAGCAGCGGGCGAAAAGCGGACTCCTATGTCCGATTTCTTTACGCTCCTTCTCGGCGATGCGGAAGCCTCAGCGGCCGTTGATCTTCAGTAGTTCGACCTTGAAGATCAGCGGCGAGTTCGCGGGGATCATCCCCTGCGCTCGCTCTCCGTAGCCGAGCTCAGCCGGCAGATAGAGCATGTAGGTCGAGCCCTGCGGCATCAACTGTAGCCCTTCGGTCCAGCCCGGCACGACCCGGTTGAGCGGAAACGTGAGAGGCTCCCCGCGAGCATAGGACGAATCGAATACCCGCCCGTCCGTCAGCCTCCCCTCGTAGTGCACGGTCACCGCGTCGGTCGAGGTCGGCTTGGGGCCGGAGCCTTCGGTGATCACTTCATACCGGAGCCCGGAGGCCGTGGTCTCAACGCCCTCCTTCCCGGCAAGTTCGGGGAACGGGTCCGGCGCGGATTCGCCGCAGCCGATCCACAACACGGCGGCAAGTACCCAGGTGATACGCATGACCCGAGGGTAGCCAAAGCGCAGGCCGCAGCGGAAGGTCGACCAGCGTATGCGTACTCGTTCAGACCGCGGTTCAGGACAGGTACGGCTGCACTGCGGCGACCAACTTCTCCGGCTCCTGCGAGCCCAGCGCGAAGCTGACGCCGTTGCGGAAACGGAAGCGCACGGCTCGATTGCCGTAAGCGTTCCACATGTACTCGCCCTTCCCGCGACGCACGCCCCACCCGCCGTAGTCGCGGATGGGACGGTAGGTGAACGTTTCGACGGAAGCGATCTCGTCGAAGGTGATCTCCTTTGGCCGCCACAGCCATTCGAAGTGGATGAAGACGCGGTCCTCGCGCACCTCGGTGACGAGCCGCGCCTTCAGAAACCAGACCACCAGCAGCACGGTGAACACGACGCTGAGCCCCATCGTCAGGTCGAAGAAGAGCCCGAGCGATCCGCCCGCCTGCCTGTGTCGCGCGACCAGAAACACGCCGCCCAGGCTGACCCCAATCAGCAACAAGACGAACAGGTGCCGGCGAATGTACTGCTCTTCGCGGAAAACGGGCATCGCAGCCGTCCATTGTCCTACTGTTCGCCGCAAGGGACCAACCGGCCGGGTGAAAGTGCTACGCTGCGGCGGCCTGTTCCATGGAGTTCTCGCCGCTCGACATCGTCGCCTTCGGAAGTTTTCTCGTCCTCGTCATCGCCGTCTCGCTCTATGCGTCACGCAAAGAGGAGTCGTCGGAAGACTACTTTCTCGCCGGTCGCTCCTTGCCCTGGTGGCTGATCGGCGTCTCGCTCGTCGCCTCCAACATCTCGTCGGAACACTTTGTCGGGATGGCGGGCGACGGCTTCCGCATCGGCCTGGCGATCGCCTGTTACGAGTGGGTCGCCGCGATCGCGCTGGTGGTCGTCGCGCTCTACCTGCTGCCCCTGTTCCTGCGCAGCGGCATCTACACGCTGCCGGAATTCCTGGAGTACCGCTACGGCCCGACCGCGCGCTCGTTGATGGCGTTCTACATGATGATCGGCTACGTGGCGATCGGCATGGCCGGGGTGCTCTACGCCGGGGCGCTCACCCTTGAAAGCGTCTACGGCATGGACCTCACCCAAGCCGTCTGGCTGATCGGCTTGCTGGCCGGAGCCTACACGATCTACGGCGGACTCAAGGCCGTCGTCTGGTCGGACTTGATCCAAGGCCTGGCGCTGCTCGGCGGCGGAGCGTTCGTACTGGTGCTGGCCATGGAGGCGTCCGGCGGTCTCGGCGCCTTCCTCCAGTCGAACGCCGATCGGCTGCACCTGATGCTCCCCGCCGACGACCCCACACTGCCCTGGACGATCTACCTGCTCGGCATCTGGGTTCCCAACCTCGGCTACTGGGGCCTCAACCAATTCATCACCCAACGCGCGCTCGCCGCCCGCAGCCTCCGCGACGGACAGATGGGCGTACTCTTCGCCGCTTTCTTGAAGCTGCTCATGCCCTTCCTGATCGTCTTCCCCGGCATCGCCGCCTACGATCTCTACGCCGACCGCATCGGAACGCCCGATCAGGCGTTCCCAATCCTGATGACCGAGCTGCTGCCCGCCGGGTTCCGCGGCCTCATGTTCGCCGCCCTGTTCGGAGCGGTGATGAGTTCGCTCGATTCGATGCTCAACTCGGCGTCGACCATCTTTACAATCGACCTCTACCGCAAGCGCTACCCACGCGCCGATCCCAAGACGCTGCTCCGCGTCGGGCGGATCGCCACGCTCGTCTTCGTGGTGGTCGGCTGCCTGATCGCGCCGCTCCTGGTCGACATGGGCGGCGTCTACCAGTACATGCAGTGGTTCTGGAACATCATCTGGCCGGGCGTTCTCGCGACGTTCTTGGTCGGCATCTTGGTCCCGAAAGCGCCGCCCCAAGCCGGAACCTGGGCGCTGCTGATCGGGCCCGTCGTCTACCTAGCGCTCAACCTCGGTCTCGAGATCGCCCTGCTGAACGCGGCCGCCTGGTCCTTCCTCGCAAGCGCCGCAACCATCCTCCTCGCCGCGCGATGGGCGCCGATGAGCGCCGCCCGCGAACTCCCCGACGCGCAAGCCGTCTCGATGGAGCCGCACCCCGCCGCCAAGCCGGTCGGCGTGGTCGTGATCGCGCTCACTCTCGCCATCTACGCCTACTTCTGGTAGCTTCGTCGAAAGCCCTTCATGAAGACTCGAATCGCTGTGGTCGGCCTCGGCCGCATGGGCGTCGTACACGCTTTTCACGCCCGCGAGGCGGCCGCGGAAGACGCGTCGATCGAACTCGCCGCCCTCGTCGACGCCGACCTCGACCGAGCGACGCGGCTCGCCTCCGACCTCGGCGCCGAGCGCGTGTTCGCCTCCGTCGAGGAACTGGTTGCGGCCGATGCCGCCGACGTCGCCGTAGTCGCCACGCCGACCGCCATGCACCGCGCCCACAGCGAGACGCTCATCGAGGCCGGTCTACGCATACTGCTTGAAAAACCGCTGACCGATTCGCTCGAATCGGACCGAGCGTTTGCGGCTTGGCTCGACCAACAAGCCCCGCAAGCCGTCATGGTCGGGTTCCAGCGCCGGTTTGACGCGCCGCTGGCCGAAGCCAAGCGGCTGATCGACGACGGGGCGATCGGGCGCGTCTTCAAGATCGTCTCCGTACTCGAAGACTCAGGGCCGCTGCCGGACGGCTACGAGTCGTCAGGTTTGGTCGTCGACATGGCCGTGCACAACGTCGACGAGGTCCGATGGCTCACCGGACAAACGCCTTCCCGCGCAGCCTCGATCGGCTTCAACCTGTCGAGCCACAAGCTGACGACGGCGGTCGAGGATTTTGACGAGGCGCTCCTGCTGCTGTGGTTCGATCAGGATCTAGCGGCGCGCATCGAAGTGAGCCGCAACCATCGGCCCGGCTATCGCATCGAGACGCAGATCTTCGGCGAAGAAGGCGCCATCCACGTCGGGCGGTTTCGGCAGAACAAGTTGGAGGTCGTCTTGGAAGCGTTCGGTCGGGAGCGGCCGATCGTGCGCGAGACCTACCCCATGCGCGCCTACGAAGCCGGGATGCCGGAGTTCGTCGATCGCTACGGCACGGCCTACCAGGCGGAGCTGTCGGCCTTCATCGATTGCTGCCGCGAGGAGAAGCCGTTCCCCGTCACCCACCGCGACGGCCTAGCGGCGATGCAGATCATCGACGCGGCCGGACGCAGCAAGCTGACCGCCGCGGAAATCGCGTAGGCCCTACCGGCGCAGGACGACGTTTCCCGTCGCGTCCTCCGCAGCGTTCCACCCCGGCGCCTCAAACAACGTGGCGAACGATCGAGACTCGCCGCGCGCATCGAGCCGCACCTGATCCGCGTCGTCCTCGACCGCCGCGGCCCGAACCCGCACGGCCGCGGTTTCCACCGGCGCCTCATCGCGACGATAGCCGTACAGACGCTCATGAGCGGCGCCAAACCGGTCGCGCTCGCCCCACGGCAGCGTGATCTCAAACGACTGGCCTCGGTAGCGCAAGTCGACCGACCGCTCGATCGCAACATCGGCGAAACCGTCGTCGGCAAGTTCCCGGCGCGCGCGTTGTTCCAGGCGAGCGAAAGCCTCTTCAGGGTCGGCGTCGAGCACCGATTGCGAGTAGTCGCGGACGACCTCCGCCGTCAGCATGCCCAGCGCCGAAAGCACCCCGGCGTCGCGCGGCGCTAGGACCGTCTTGATCTCCAACCGCTCGGCAAGCTCGCAGGCGTGCATAGGCCCGGCGCCGCCGAAGGCCACCAGCGTGAACTCGCGCGGATCGAGTCCGCGGTCGACCGTGATGCGACGCAACGCGCGCTCCATATTCGAGTTGGCGACGGCGATGATGCCCTCGGCGACGCGCTCGACCGAGACGCCGCCTTCCGCTGCGAAAGCCGCCAGCACCGACCGAGCGCGCTCGACGTCGAGTTCCATCGCGCCGTCGAGAAACGCCGCCGGGTCGATGCGCCCGAGGGTCAGGTTGGCGTCGGTGACGGTCGGACGGTCGCCGCGTCCGTAGCAAGCCGGACCAGGATCGGCGCCGGCGCTCTCCGGCCCGACCCGCAACGCGCCTCCCGCGTCCCAGAAAGCGATCGAGCCGCCCCCGGCGCCGACGGTGTGAATGTCCAGCATCGGTACGCGCACCGGCAGCCCGCCGACTTGCGACTCCTGCGTCATCCCCAGGCCGCGATCGCACAAAGCGACGTCGGTCGACGTGCCCCCCATGTCGAACGTCAAAATGCGCTCAAAGCCAGCCTGGCGAGCGACGGCGGCGGCCCCGCGCACCCCGCCGGCCGGTCCCGAGAGCACGGTGTGCACCGCTTCCCTGCCCGCCGTCGCGGCCGACATCGACCCGCCGTTCGACTGGAAAACCCGCAAACGCGCCCCGTCGCCCAAGCCGCTCGCCAGACGCTCCAGATACCCCTCCATCAGCGGCGAAACGTACGCGTTCGCCGCGGTCGTCGCGGCGCGTTCATACTCGCGATACTCAGGCAGAATTTCATGCGAAAGCGAGACCGAAAGCCCGACGTCGCGCAGCGCTCGGCCCAACGCCCGCTCGTGCTCGGGCGAAGCGTAGGCGTGTAACAAACAGACGGCGACCGAAGTCGCGCCCGACGCTCGAACTTGGCCGACGACCCGGGCAACCTCGTCCTCGGTCAGCGGCCGCAACACGTCGGCGTCGAAAGTCACCCGTTCGCGGACGCCGAAGCGCCGCCCACGAGGAATCAGCGCTTCGCGTCCGCGCCCCGACCAGTCATAGAGCCGCGGCCGGTTCTGGCGGCCGATCTCCAGCATGTCCTCGAAACCGGCCGTCGTCACGAAGGCGGTCGGAGCGCCGCGCCGTTCCAGTAACGCATTGGTAGCGACCGTCGATCCGTGAACCAGGCTGCTCAAGCCGGCGCTTTCGCGCAGCTCCGCAAGGATCGCCCGAGAGGGATCCCCGGGCGTGGACGGCCGTTTCGCGCTGCTGAGCCGCTCGCCGTCCCAGAAAACGAAATCCGTAAAGGTGCCCCCGGTATCGACGCCCGCGCGCATTTGTCGGATTGTAGAAGGTTTCGGCTGGACAGGGCCCAAGGCCGCGTGGTACAACACTTCATTAACGTGATGCGGGACGCTTACGCCAGCTTTTGGCAATTCCGATTTACGGGCCGGTAGGCACGTAGGCGGGGCGTCGGTTTACACGTATCAAACCAACAACCGATGGGGAACCCGCCCGCTGATTCAAGCGGGCTTTCGTGTTTCTTGGGGCAAGAACAATGATCGTATCCATGAAGCTGGGGGCTACCCCGGACCAAGTCGACCACATTCGCAAGCGGATTGAGGGCTTCGGCTATAAAGTCCACTCGATCGAAGGCGACGAGAGAGTCGTCATCGCAGCCATCGGCGTCGGCGACATCTCCTACGCCCTGGATTCCTTGAAGTCTTCTGAGTACGTGGAGAGCGCCGTGCCGATTTCAGCCCCATACAAAATGGTGAGCCGCCAAGTGAAGGACGAAAGAACTCGCGTCGACGTGGGTTCGATCGGAAGCTTCGGCGCCGACGAATTCGGGATCATCGCCGGGCCCTGCTCGGTCGAGACCGAGGAGCAGATCATGTCGACGGCGGAGTGCGTCGCCAAGGCGGGAGCGAAGTTCCTGCGCGGCGGCGCCTTCAAGCCGCGCTCCTCGCCCTACAGCTTCCAAGGCCTGGAGGAAGAGGGCCTGAAGCTGCTGCGCAAGGCCGCCGACGCGACCAAGACCGCCGTCGTCACCGAAGTCATGACCGTGACCCAGGTCGACCTCGTCGCCGAGTACAGCGACGTGCTGCAAGTCGGCGCGCGCAACGTGCAAAACTTCCCGCTGCTCAAGGAAGTAGGCCGCGTGCAACGCCCCGTCCTGCTCAAGCGCGGGCTCTCGACGACCATCAAGGAGCTTCTGCTCTCGGCCGAGTACATCGTCGCGCACGGCAACTCGAACGTCGTCCTGTGCGAACGCGGCATCCGCACCTTCGAGACCTCCACCCGCAACACCATGGACATCCAGGCCGTACCGGTCTTGAACCAGTTGACGCACCTGCCGGTGATCCTCGACCCCGCGCACGCCTCGGGCAAGCGCTCGCTGATTCCGCCCCTGACGCGGGCGGCGGTCGCGGTCGGCGCCGACGGCATGATGGTCGAAGTACACCCGGACCCCGAAACCGCCTGGTCCGACGGCGCCCAGTCGCTGACCTTCGCCGAGTTCGAGAAGATGATGGCCGACCTCAAGCCGTACCTGGACCTGTGGAAGGCGCAACGCCAGGGCGAGCTGTCCGCCGCGGCCTAGTGGACCCGTTGCTCCGCCTGGGCAATCTCTAATCACTCTCCACCATTTCTCGCAAGCCTGCCAGCAGTCGAAGAACAGAAGAGCCGGACGCTTGCGCGTCCGGCTCTTCTTCGTACTTCGCATGAAGGCCCAGATCGAGAGTTCATCGACGGCAAGCTCGTCGAGCGATCGGCGACGGTCTTCGGCGCCCCGGCCTAACTGGCGATCAAGCGGTCATCGTCGGCATGGGGGCCGATCTAGACTCTCGCGCAGGTTCGGCGAGCCCTTCAAGCCGTCCAGCTTTCGCATCCGACTCGATCTGCCGATCCCACTGGTCCTCGTCGAACTCCGCAAACCATTCGCTGGAACGCCGCCAACTCTTCAGGCGGCAACTGTTGCACCTCGAGCTCGAGTTTCTCCAGCCGACTCATGCCCTCTACCCTAACCTCCACCCGTCCCCCATCCGCTCCAACCAGGGCTTCAGCTCCTCCTCCACCAACCGCTCCACGACCTCCGGCCGCTCTGCGGCCACGTCGTTGAGCTGGTACGGATCCTCCTCCCGATCAAACAGCACCGTGCGCCCGCGCTCGCCCTCTAACCGCTCGATCATCAACGTATACCGCTCCGTCCGCACCCCGCGCCGCCCTTGCTCGGGCGCCTGGAACGGCATCTTCAAATACGGCTGCGAACTCGGCCGCTCTCGCACTTCCCCGCCCTCTTCCGCGCGGAACAAGGCCGCCCGACTCTCCCCCTGCACTTCCGCCGGAATCCGCTCGCCCAGCCCCAGCAGATCGAGCAACGTCGGGTAGATATCGATGTTCGAGAACAGCAACGGATCCCGCCGCGCCGGAACCTCCCCAGGCCAACGCACCAGAAACGGCACGCGCATCGACTCCTCGTAGTGATTGTTCTTGGTCACCTGCCCGTTGATCCCCAAACAATCCCCGTGGTCCGACGTGAAGACGACGACGGTATCCTCCGCCAACCCCTGCTCTTCCAGCGCATCCAAGATCCGCCCAAACTGCTCGTCCACCCCGTGGATCATCGTCAGATAGTTGCGGATATTCTTGCGATACCGATCCCCAAACTCCGTCCCCGCCGGCGGAATGTTCGGCCGCGCAAACAGCTCCTCGTCCGTAGTTTCAGACATCGCGGTCTGATATTTCTCCGGATACATGTGGTACGGCGTATGCGGAGGATTCATCGAGACCACCAGCGCAAACGGCTGCTCGGGATCACGGTAGGAACCGTCGGCGTTCTCCAAAAACTCGATCGCCGTATCGGCCTCGTGTTCCGGCCCCCACTGCTCGACCTTCAGACGGTCGTCGCGCCCCATCTCGGTCGTCCAATACCAAGGCGCCATGTGCCGGTCGTAGGTGTTGTAAGCATGCCAGAACCCGAACCCGTGTCGACGCTCCGGCGGCGTCCACTCGTTCCAAGCCGTCTTGCCCTCGTTGTTGTAGCTCTCGACGTAAGGCTGCTTCGGTCCCTCCAGATGCCACTTGCCGATGTAGCCCAGCGAGTACCCGGCGTCGGCCAGCACGTCCGACCAGCAACGGTCCGACTGCCGGAGTTCCACGCCGTAGGCAAAGCTGTGGTTCGTGCAGTTTGAAACCACGCCGCTCGCCCGCGGATACTTCCCCGTCATCAACATCGCCCGATACGGACTGCACACCGGATAGATGCTCGCCGCCTGCGTCAGCGCCAACGACTCCCGCGCAAACGCATCCAACCGAGGCGTCACGACCGGCTCCTCGCCGAGGAATCCCATCGCCGACCCGCGCATCTGATCAGGAAACACGAACACCAAGTTCGGCCGCTTCGGCGCCGCCTCGTCCGCGCTCCCACAAGCGGCCGCTGACACCGCCGCGGCAGACAGAAACTCGCGCCGAGTCGCTTGAGACATGGCCCGAGAATACCAGGCCCGCCGGCCGCTCACCGGACCAGCTTCAGATCATCCAGCTCGAGCCAAAGCCGCTCGCCCGGCGCCCCGTCGAACCGAAACCGCAGCAACACGGCATCCTCAAACCCATCCGAGTCCGTCTCCAACTCCGCTAACGGAATGCGCACCGTCCGCCACTCCGCCCCGGCTCGAAAAGTCCGGAACGGATACGGGTTTTCGGCGCGATAGTTCCTGTCGCGCATCCGCTCGATCTCCAAGCGATACGCACCGTCGCCGCGCACGTCGAACTCGACCGATTCGTAGCCGCTCAAGTCGGCCGGCGTCACGCTGCCCGGCGTCAGCGGAAGCTCTACGCTCGACCAACTGGAATCTTCGAGCGACATCTCCGCCTGGACCGACATCGCGCGATCGCCCGGCGCTCGCCAGATCCGCGTGAACCGCGCCGTCGCATGGTCCAGCCCGCTGTCGGTCGAGTTCACCCAGTTCGTCCCCAACGACGACCGCCGCCCCGACGCCTCGAAGTCGTCCAGCAACGCCGCCGGAACCGTCGCAGGCAGTTTCGTCATCCCCGCCTCCGCCATCAACGCTCGCAGCGCCTCGCGATCGACTTCCTCGCCGCCTTGGAACACCCGCGCGATCTTCAGCACGTCGGCGATCTCGCGGTCCGGGCGCCCGTCAAAGAGAACCAAGTCCGCGAGCTTCCCCTTCGCCAACGTGCCGCGCTCGTCTTCGACGTTCAACGCACGAGCGCTCGTCCCCGTCGCCGCCGTCAGCGCCTCCAGCGGCGTCATCCCGGCGTGCACCATCAACCGCAGCTCGCGCAGCGTCGACCAGCCGTGCCACGTATTCGTCACCCCGGCGTCGGTTCCCGCGCCGATCGCGACGCCCGCCCGATGGAGCTTCGCCGTATTCGCAACCAAGTTCTTCCAACGCAGAGCCCGCGGCGATGCGGGATCGCGATACCCGCGCACCAACTTCGTCTGCTCGGTCGGAGGCGCCAACGGCGGCTTCACGCGCGCCCGCGAATCCGGGGGGACGACCGCCGCCAGCATCTCGTCCAAGATGTCCCGGCCCTTTGGGTGATAGACCGCGTGCGTCGGCGCATACGTCACGCCCTTCTCCAGGATCAGATCGATCAGCTCCCGAGGCGCCTCGCCGTCGGAGATGCCGTGATCGAGCACGTCCACTCCGCCCCCGGCCGCGTCCATCGCGCCCTCCACCGTGACCGTGTGCGTCAGCACCTCCCAGCCGCGCCGATGAGCCGCCTCCACCGCGGCCGCAATCACGTCCTCCGGCATCGACGCCATCGGCTCCGCATACCCGTAGCGCCAGCCGTCGGTAAACAATTTCAGAGCGTCGGGTCTGAATTCCTCCAGCGCCCGAACCACTCGCTCGGCCCCTTCGGCCGAGAACAGCTCCCGCGAAAAATAATCCCCGCGTCCCCCCTCCATCCCGTGCCCGTAAGGCGGAGCGATCCGCACCGCAAAGTGGATGCGCGGCCCCCGCACCGTCCCCTCCGCGAGCAGCTTGCGCATCGGCTCGAACTGTTCCGGATACGCGCCGAACTCCACCGCCGTCGTCACGCCCGAGTACAGATACGCCGCCAGATTCTTCGGCCAATCCCCGGCCAGTCCGCTGACCGCCGAATAAGTCAAATGCGTATGCAGATCCATCAAGCCCGGAGTCAGCGTCTTGCCGCGCGCGTCGATCACGCGATACGAAGACGGAACCGACACCTCGCGGCCGACGGCTTCAATCCGATCGCCGCTGACCAGCAGCGTTCCGACATAAGGCTCGCCGCCAAGCCCGTCGACGATCACTGCGTCCAAAAACGCGACGTCTTCCGCCCAAAGGCCCGTCGCCGAGAGCGAAACGAGTAGGGAGACCAATAGGGTACGAATCACCCTTCTAGCGTAAGCGTTCGAGCGAGGCGACGAGCGCCGGCAAACCCCGCGCCGCCGATACGTCCCCGCCAAAGCGAGCCGCATTATAGGCCGCCGTAATCCGCGACAGCAGTTCCCGCGCCGCGCTCTCCGATACCGACCGCTCGAACTCCTCGGCCGTCTGCGCCCGGTCGCGCTCGAACCCGCGTCGCTCCAAGGCTCGAAGCGCCTGTTCATAGAGAGCACGCACGTCGTTCGGCCGACCGCGTCCAGCCCTCACGCGCCCACGTCTACGCAGCCCGGACCACCACGTCCGCGAACGCCAAGCCGCATACGCCAGCACGAACGGCAACGCCCAAAACAGATACGCAACCCCGTCCGCCATCCAACCCAGCCCCGAAGCCTCGGCCGCCGCCGTCGAGATCGAATCGATCGCGCCCAGCACCCACAGCAGCGCGTCGCGAACCCAGTCCCGGAACGACTTCGCCAGCTCCACCTGACGCAGCGAGTCGTACCCGACCACCCACTCCGCCCAAGTCGCCTGCGCCGACTCCCACCAGCTCTGCACGTCCGCCGCCCAAGGCCCCAACGCCGAAGGCGGCGCCGGCGGCGTCGGGTCGAACTCCAGCCAGCCGTAGCCCGGGATGTAGGCCTCCACCCAACTGTGCGCGTCGTTCGAGCGCAACAAGTAGCCGCCCGAAAGCGGATTGCGCACGCCGCCCGCAAACCCGTTCACAATCCGCGACGGAATGCCCTCCACGCGCAGCATCACAGCCATCGCCGTCGCAAAGTACTCGCAATGCCCCTCGCGCCGATCGAAAAGGAAGTGCGCCAAAGGATCCGCGCGCTCTTGAGCCGGAAGGTCCAACGTGTATCCGTACGCCGTTCGAAAATGCGCCTCGAGCGCCTCGGCCTTGCGCAACGGCGCCTCCGCCCCGGCCGTCACCTCGCCGATCAACTCAGGTATCCGCGCGTCGTACTCGGGCAGTTGCAAATAGCGGCTCTGGAAGCGCTCGCTGAACAGCTCGATCACGTCCGTCGGCTGCAACGTCTGCCGATCGGGCAGCCAAGCCGTCGCCTCATAAACGACCGGCCCCGGCTGCAACTCCGCCACCTGAATCGTATCCACGTCGGAGACGTGCAGCCCGCTGAACGAGCCGCGAATCTGCTCCGGCTTGCCCGCCAAAAACAGTGCGTCCGTCGGCAGCGGCTCCAGCCGCACGCGATACTTCAGCCGAAAACCTTCGCCGATCCTGCGCCCGTGCCCCGGCCAAACGCCGCCGACCGCTCCGTTCAGCGGACGCGACCGCACCCCCGGCGCCGTCCAACGAACGCCGTCAAAGTGGAACAGCGTCACCGCCCGCCAGTAGCGACCGATCAGCGGCCCGCCGTCCAACGACTCGACGCGCATCACCGGCGTCGGGTCCTCGGTCAAGGCGCCCGTCTTCCCCAGATTCACCTCCGGCGAGAAGCCGACCGTCGTGCCGTCGTCCACCCATCCGCCGGTCGAGGCCTGCGGACGAGGCAGGGCCAGGAACAGCGCCGCCGCCGCCAACAACACGCCCGTCGTCAGCCCCGTCCCCAACCGCAGCAACCGGCGCGGCAAACCGGTCCGCACGTCCGCCGGGGCCACCACGCGCGGCGCCTCTCGCCAGCCCCTGCGCAGTTGATTGGCCATGTAGGCCGTCGCCGCTAGTCCCAAGAACAGCGCCAGCACGGCCAAGTAAGCGAGCCCGGCCAAATACATCGAGGCCGTCAGCAACTGGAAGAACGAAAGCAACCCGACGTAGAAGTAGTCCCTAGGCCGCTCGGCGATCAGCAGCTTCAACCCGACGAACAGCACCAGCAGCCGCACCGTCGATTCCATGAACCCGCCCGAGATCCACAGCGCGTCCAGCGGATAGAGCAGCACCAACCCGACCGCCGGGATCGCCGCCCAATTCCGGTTCAGCCGAAACCGCGTCTTGCCCAACGCCCACAGCACCCGCACCGCGACCGCCAACGCCACGACGGCGCCGGTATAGACGTCCACCGCGCCCGAGAGCCACAGCGCCAGAAAACCGTCCGCAACCAGCCCGGCAAAGCACAGCTCAAACAGCCGCTCCAATTCAACCGGCGGCCCCTCCGACGCTCTTCGTGGATCCGAAGCGCCCATCAGCGCTTAGTCTACGGCTTCGAGCGCATCCCGCAAAAACGCAGGCCGGTCCGTCGTCAAACCGGCGATCCCGTTCGCCTCCAGCCGCCGCGCCGACTCGGGATCGTTCACCGTATAGACCAGCAACTTCATCCCCTCGTCGGCGAGCTTCTTCGGCAGGTCCGCCCCAAAGGCGCCCTTGTAGTTCACGTCCAGCCCGTCCAGGCCCGCCGCCTTCGCCAGCGCAACCAACCGGTCCGGTCCGGGATTCCCGTAACGCAGCCGCTCCCCCACGCTGAACCCGTACAGCCAGTAGCAAGGCACGTCCGGCATGCGCCGTTTCGCCTCGCGCATCACGCCGTACCCGAAGCTGATCAGCGTCACCTGCGCGCGCTTCCCCGAGCGACCCATCGCTCGCTCCAGCTCGGGAAGAATGGCATCGTCGTCCTTGATTTCGACCACCAGCCCCTTTCCTGTCGGGACCGTCGCCAGCACCTCTTCCAACGTCGGAATGCGCGTCCCGGCGAACTTCTTGTCCTTCCACGACCCCACGTCGAGCGCCTTCAACTCGGCAAGCGTCTGGTCCTCGACCTTCTTGTCGACGCCGCCCGTGCGCTTCGTGTCCTCGTCGTGGATCGCCACCACCTGACCGTCCTTGGTCAGGAACACGTCCACTTCCACCGCGTCCGCGCCCTGCTCCCAAGCCAGTTCCACGGCGGGCAGCGTGTTCTCCGGCGCGTCGTACGAGGCGCCTCGATGAGCGATGATTTGAGCGGACATGGCGACGACCAAAAGCGCGGTCATGACGAAAGGATAGCCTGAAACTCGTCCTCGCGATCCTCGGGCACCTCCGCCCGCAGCACCACCGTATCCATCTCCCGAGGCCCGTCCGGCGGAGCGATCTTCGGCTTGCGGAAGAAGCGCGCCTGCGCCACAAACGACAGCACGACGCCCAGCACCGCGCCCGCCATCGTCGTCTCAAAAATCACCACGCCCACCGGCCAAGCCGAGACGATCGGCATCCCGCCCGTGATCAACGGATAGTCCCTCTGCGCCCAGAACATGAACGTCGTAAACCCGACGCCCACCGCCAACGCGCCCAACACCGAGACCAGCGACATCCGCCCCGGCCGGTCCAACAATCCCTCCGGCAACTCCACCGGCTTGCCCGAAAACAGCGCAATCTCTTCCGCAGTCAACCCCGCTTCGCGCAAGCGAGCAATCACCGCTTCCAGCCGTTCCTGATCGCGATACTCGGCCGAGACGATCATGACTCGTACTCCCAAACCGCGATCATCGGAATCAGCTTCGAGAACAACAGATAAAGCAGCACCATCATCGCGAACGTCGCCGCCGTCACCGTCAGCTCCACCCAGCTCGGGAAGTACAGCCCCGACGCCGACGCCAAGTGCGGCATCTCAAGCGTCGGAATCACAATCAAGAAACGCTCCAGCCACATCCCAATCAGCACGCAGACCGAGCTCACGCACAACGTCGCCAGATTGCGCAGCCGCTTCACGCCGATCAGCACGAACGGCACGAAGAAGTTGCACGCGACCATCAGCCAGAACCAAGCCGCGTATTCGCCTGACACCTTCTTGTGGAAGACCGCCATCTCCGCATGCTCATTGCCGTACCAGGCCGTCAGGTACTCCGACGCCGTGAAGTACAGCCACACGACGCACATCGTCAGCAGCAGCTTGCCCAGGTTGTTGAAGTGTTTCCACTCGAGGAACGCTTCCAGACGCAGCGCGCGCCGCAGTCCCGCCATCACCAAGATCAGCGCCGCGATCCCTGAGAAGATCGCCCCGGCCACAAAGTAGGGCGCAAAAATCGTCGAGTGCCACATCGGCGCGATGCCCATCGAAAAGTCGAACGCCACCACCGAATGCACCGACACGGCCACCGCCAGAATCACGCCCGCAAAGATCTTCATCGCACGCTCAAGCGCATGCCACTGCCGGTCGTCGCCGATCCATCCCAACGACAGCGCTCGATACAACCGGCTCTTCCAGCCCGTCGTGCGCTCGGCCAGCATCGCGAAATCCGGGATCATCGGCAGGTAGAGAAACAGCGCGCTCGCCGTCACGTACGTCGTAATCGCCGTCATGTCCCAGAACAGCGGCGAACGAAAATTCGGCCACAACAGCCGATCGTTCGGGTAAGGAATCACCCAAAAGAACAGCCACGCCCGTCCCAGATGGATGATCGGAAAGATCCCCGCAATCATCAGCGAGAACAACGTAATCGCTTCCGCTGCTCGCGTCACCGGCCGCCGCCAACCGGCGTCCGTCAAACGCAAAATCGCCGAGATCAACGTGCCGGCATGCGAGATCCCGACCCAGAAAACGAAGTTGACGATATAGAGGCCCCAGTAGGTCGGACGCCGTAGCCCCGTCACGCCCAGCCCTTCGCTCAACTGCGTGGAGACGGCGTACCCGGCGGCGCCGATCAGCCCCAAGCACAGCAGCACGCCCGTCAGCCAGGGCCCGGAGATGCGCCACAGCGGCCGCACCAACGCTTCACGAACGCCGTCCGCCGTCATCGTCTGCGCGCGGTTCGTCACGGCTACTTCGCACGCTCCAGGTAGAAGACCTTCGGCTTCGTGCCGAGCTCTTCGAGCAGCAACTCGGCGCGACTGCTCCCCGCCATCCGGCTGACCCGGCTGTCCGGATCGTTCAAGTCGCCGAACGCCATCGCCTCCGCCGGACACGACTGCGCGCAAGCCGTCTGGATCTCGCCGTCCTCGACCGCACGCTCCTCTTCCTTCGCGGCGATCTTTCCGCGATGGATGCGCTGGATACAAAACGTGCACTTCTCCATCACGCCCGACTCGCGCACCGAGACGTCAGGGTTCAACTGCATGTCGAGCGGCGCTTCCCACTTCGCTTCAAACCAGTTGAAGTGCCGAACCGAATACGGGCAGTTGTTGGCGCAGTAGCGCGTCCCGACGCAGCGGTTGTAGACCTGGACGTTCAGCCCCTCGTCGTTCTGGTAGGTCGCATAAACCGGACACACCGGCTCGCAAGGCGCCTCGTCGCAGTGCTGGCACATCACCGGGCGATACTTCACCTTCACGTCCGGGAACTCGCCCTCGTAGTAGCGGTCGACGGTCAGCCAGTGCTTCGCCCGACCCATCGCCGCCTGGTCCGGCCCGGCTGTCGGGATATTGTTCTCGCTGTGGCAGGCGACCACGCAGGCCTCGCAACCGGTGCACCGGTCGAGGTCGATCGCCATCCCCCAGCGATGAGTCTGTTCCCCGCTTTCTTGGGTCGTTTCCTCAGCCATGAGACTCCCCTTTCCGCACCAGCCGGTGCTCGCGATCGACCGTCGATTGCTGAATCAACCGCTCGCCTCCTTCGCCCTTCTCCAGCCGAACCGGGCCGGTCATCACCCGCGCGCCGGTCGCCGCGTCGGCCCCGGAGGTCAGCCCCAACGGCCTCGCCCCGCGAACGCCCAACGCCAAACTCGCCACGCCCGGAACCGCCGCCGGATGCACGTAGGCCGGCGCCGTCAACTCGCCGTCGGCCGAGACCACGCGGACGGCGTCCCCGTTCGCGACGCCCAACGCCCGCGCCGTACCCGGATCGATCTCCACCGGCTGACTCCACATCGCCGACGAGATCGGATCAGGCGCCTCCTGCAACCAAGGCAGCTCGCGCGCCGACCCGTCTCCCGTCAAAGGAGACAAATAGGTCTGAAATAGAACCGGCGGCCCGTCCTCGGCCGAATTCGTCGGCGCTTCCGACTCCGGCAGCGCGGCCCGGACCGCCGCGCTCGCCGTTTCGCGCTCCGACCAGCGCCCGCCGGCGCGCCGCTCGTCCCGACTCAACAGGTCGCTCAACTTCACCGGCTCAAACGTCTTCCCCGTCCCTTCGGCGATCGCCGCCAGCGTCTCCTCAAGAGCCCGCGTCTCATAGAGCGGCTTCACAAACGCATCCGCGCCCGCGATCGCCGGCCCCGGCGCCGTCTCGCTCCAAACCGCGTCCGCGCTCTCGAGCGCATCGTGCGCCGGCAGCACCACGTCGGCGCCAAACGTGAGCTGGTCCGGCGTCGAGTGGAAACTCACCACGAACGCCCGCTCCAGGACGTCCATGCTCTCAGGGGATAGATGAGGAACGTTCACGCCGTCGACAAAAAGGACCTCGGCGTCTGAAATATCGGCGCCGCTCTCCGGCCGCGCCCCGGCCAACGCCTCCGGCGCCTCGACCGGCGGAAAAACGCCGCCCGCGCGCCCGACCGCCCCCAGCAGTTCGTTCAACGCCAAGGCCGCACTCACCGCCTCGGTCGAATTCGCGTTCACAATCGACGCCCCGGCGATCACCACCGGGTTCCGCGCCGCCATGAGCCCGTCCGCCGTCTGCTCCAACCGCTCCACGGGGAAACCGCAAGCAGCCGCCGTCGCCGCCGGATCGCCCGCGTCGAAACGCGCGGCCAATACATCCGAAGCAGCCGCGCCGCGCTCGATCAGCAGCTTGCCGATCGCCAACGCCAACTCCAATTCCAGCCCCGGCTTCAGCGGCAGCCAACGGTCGGCGCTCCAGGCCGTCTGCGAATGCCGCGACTCGGCGTGGACGAGCATCCCGCGCACCGTCTCGCGCCCTTGCCGAAAATGGCCGAACCGCCGCGCGTAGAACACCGGCGACACCCAACCGCCGAGGAAGTCCGCGCACAGCGAAAGCGCATAGTCGGCCTCATGCAGGTCGTAGACCGGCAACCCGTCCCAGCCGAAAACGCGCTTCGCCGCCTCCCGCTCGACCGCGAAATCACCCACCCCCAAGGTCGTCGCCGGCGGCGCCCCGAGCGCTTCCAAGAACCGCGCGATATTCAACCCGCGCAAACTCACGCCCGGTTTCGCGACGAACCGAACCTTCGCCGGATCGGTCGCGGCGAGCTTCGCTTGGACCAGCGCAAGCGCCTCGTCCCAAGTCGCATCGGTCGGCGCGGAGTCTCCGCTCCGCTTCGGATTGCGAAAGCGCATCGGATGGTAGAGCCGCTGCACCGCCGCCTGTCCGCGCGCGCACAGCCGCCCGCCGGAGACCGCGTCCGCCGCATTCCCTTCGATCTTCTTGATCGCCGCCACATGCTGCCGATACGTCTGACCGTCGCGCAGCACCTGCCGTTCGGCCGCCATCACCCGCACTTCCGTTCCGCAACCCGCCGCGCACTCTCGACACACCGAAGGCCGCCGCTCTTCGACGCCCAGCGGAATCTCCGTCTCGGGGATCAACATCGGCAGCAGCTCGGCCGCCTGATCCGAGCAAGCGCCCGTCAGCGCAGCCCCGGAGGCCGTCGCAGCGGTCTTAAAGAAGTTCCGACGATCCATCGCTAGTAGTGGCACGCAGCGCAGTCTTCGCTCGCGCCCATCTCCCGGTGGCAATTCAAGCAGGTCCCCATGTCGTGATGGACGGCCGGTTCGGCCACCGTCATCTCGGAAAGCTCCCCGTGGCAAGTCGCGCACTCGACGCCCGCCTTCACGTGGGCCGCATGCCGAAAGATCACGTGCGCCTCGGGAGTAAACCCGTACACGCGGACCCACAGCGGCTCCTCACCGCGCTCCATGTACCCGGCCAACTTCTGCACCTCGGGATGCTCGGTCGCGATCGCCGCATGGCACAACATGCACTTCGTCACCGAAGGCAACTGCGCATGGTCATGGGTCGCCGCCGTCGTATGGCAAGTCGCACAGTCGAGTCCCTGCTCAATGTGGACTTGATGCGAATACGCAATCGGCTGCTCGGGAGTCTCCGGCGGGGACGACGAGAAGAAGAAGCCGAACGCCGAAACTGCTACGGCGATGAGTACGAAGCGAACCAACATGGGCCCACGGGCGAACCCACGATTGTAGCGGTCGAGCCCCTCGTTTCCTTGTTAAACCTGAGAATCGATTCCCGATCAGATCAAACGGCGATCCCGCCCCCCGCACTGGGCCGCAAGGGTCCGAGCCGCTACAATCGGCGGGAGCCGCGCCTCGTGTCGTCCCCCTCAGTCATCAGCACGCTCCGTTCGCAGCTCCGAGCCGGCGTGTCGACTCTGGCCGGATTCCTTTTTCCCGGAAGCGCCGAGGAGGATCCCGGTTTCCGCGAAGAGATCCGCCACCGCTCGCTGCGCGGGGTCTACATCATCGCCGGCGTCACCGCCTTGCTGCCCTTCTTGTCGCTGCTCTTGCATAGCGTCGCGAGCCTGATCGATCCCGAGCCGCAGATCTCCTCGCCGTCGCGCCTCGTCCTCGTGAGCATCGCCGCGTTGGCCCTGGCCGCGACCCGCACCGAGCCCGGACGCCGATACGCCCGGCCGCTGGCCTTCGCTCTCGCGGTCAGCATCACCGCCATCGTCACCTGGGCCAGCATCTTCGAAGACCCCGGCAATCCCGCCACGACCGTGCTCCAATCCATGATCGACGTCATCGTCGTCTTGATGGTCGTTCTCGCCGCCGTCCCGGCCCGCCCGCTGCAGATGCTGGTCCTGGGAGTCTCGCTCTTCTGGATCGATCTGACGCTCGCTTCCTACGCCGCCGACCAAGGCTTGATCCCGTCCCCGCCGCCGCACTACTACTCCGGCGGACACGTCATCGCCGTCCTCTGCGCGGCCCTATCCGGACTGACCTATCAACTGCTCCACAGCAGCTACCTTGGCCAACGCGAACGACTCGCCGCCCAGTCGCGGCTTTTGAACTCCGAGACCGCCCTGTCCTTCGCTCGTCTCTCGGCGACGCTCAGCCACGAACTCAACTCGCCCCTCGGCGCCCTGCGGAGTTCCCTCGCCTCGCTCAAGACCATCGCAGCCAAGGAGGACGTCCCCGAAGACAAGAAGGAGCGCCTCCGCGGACTCCAACACGACCTGCTCGACGGCTCCGAACAAGCGGTCGACAAGATGAGCAAAATGGTCGAACGCATCCAGCGCTTCACCAACCTCGATCGAGCCGAATCGACTGAAGTCGAGCTCGACGTCATGCTCCAAGACGTCGTACAGATGGTCCGTTCCGAGCGAGAAGGCGGGCCGGAAATCACCTTGACCACGACCGCGATTCCGACCATCGAGCTCAAGCCGCAAGTGATCAGCGGCGTCTTCTCGCGCCTCATCCACAACGCCGTCGCGGCGAGCGGCGACCGCGGACCAGTCGAGGTCAGCGCCCGACAGAGCGGCCAAGAGATCCTCGTCGTCGTACAAGACCAAGGCGACGGACTCAGCGATGAGGAACTCCGCGACCTCTTCCATCCCGGCTTCAAATCAAAGGACGGGCGCGTCGAAGCCTCCCGCTGGGGACTGTTCACCGCACGCCAAGCCGTACGCGATCACGGCGGCGACGTCAGCGCCGAACGGGCCGACCACGGCGGCACGCGAATCACCGTCCGTCTACCCGTCGACGGAGCGCCCGCAGCCTAAACGCCTACTCGTGGCGCAGCGCCTCGACCGGACTCAGACGCACCGCCCGCAGAACCGGCAGCGCACAGGCCGCAAACGTCACCGCGACCAGGAACAACACAACCAGCCCATAGGTGAGCGGATCCCGCGCCTCCACGCCGATCAGCAGCGGATCGACGAAACTCGCCGTCGCCAACGCCGCAGCCAGCCCCAGCGCCAGTCCGATCCCGGCCAGCCGCACCCCGCTGCCGAGCACCATCGAGACCACCGTGCCTCGGTCCGCTCCCAGCGCCATGCGCACGCCGATCTCGTTCGTTCGGCTCGAAACAAAGTAGCTCAGCGCGCCGAAAATCCCGATCGCCGCCAGCGCCAAACCCAGTGCCGCGAACGCCGACATCAAGATCGATCCCAGCCGGAACGGCATCAACCCCTTCCCGTCTCGAACAAAGCGATCGTAGGGAAAAACCTCGGAGACCGGCACGGCCGGATCCACCTCGTGAACCAGCCCGCGGAACGACGCCGCCAGCGCCTCCGGATCGCCGTCCGTGCGCAGATGGAAAGACATCTCCGTCCGAGGCCGCTGAGCCCACGGCAGGAAAACGAACGACCAATCTTCCTCGCCCAAGATCTGATACTTGCCCGTCGGAACTACGCCGACCACCTCAAGAACGCGATCCTGCGCATCGACAAAACGCCGACCCACGGCCGACTGCCCAGGCCAAAATCGTTCCGCCATCGCCGCATTGACCACCGCCACGCTCGGCGCCTCCGCATCGTCCCGCCGATCCAACGCGCGCCCTTCGAGCAACGGCGTACGCAGCGTCTCAAAGTAATCGTCGGACACGATCGCGTAGAGCGCGAGCTTCATGCGCTCGTCCGGTGCGAGCGGGACGCCCTCCGGGTGGAAGCGGCCGCCGCTCGCGCTAAAGCCCAGCGGGACCGTCGACGCCATGGCCGCGTCGCTGACGCCCGGCAACTCCCGAGCCCGCTCCAGCACCCGCTCCAACAGCCGCGAAGCTTCGTCGGATTCATACCCGGCCGCATTGGGAGAGACCGTGGCGATCAACGTCCCGCCGGGCTCAAACCCTAGGTAGGTGTTCTCGGCTTCCCGCAGACTGCGCAAGAAAAGCCCGGCGGTAATCAGCAACACGGCGGCCAGCGCAAACTCCGCGACGACCAACGCGGACCGCGCGCGTCGACCCGAACGGCCTTCGCTCGACCCGCGACCGCCGTCGTTCATCCCTTGCGCCAGGTCTGTCCGCGACGCCCGAATCGACGGCAGCAGGCCGAACAGCAACGTCGTCCCTAGCGTCGCGAGAGAAGTGAACGCCAGCACCCGTCCGTCCAGCGAATAGTCGAAGACGAACGGAATGTCCGACGGCGGCCGGATGCCCTCCAATCCGGCCGCGGCCCAACTCGCCGCGACCAAGCCGAGTGCACCGCCCGCCAGTCCGACGATCAAGCTTTCAGCCAGCAGAGGCCGAGCCAGCCGCCCGCGCGTGGCGCCCAACGCAGCCCGCAGCGCCATCTCCCGCTTTCGGCCCAGACCGCGCACGAGCACGAGATTCGCGATATTCGCGCAGGCGATCAGCAGAACCAATCCGACCATCGCCAAAAAGATCGTCGCAATCGCGGGCATGATGCCGTGGATTGCTACGTCAGGCCTTGCGCGCAACTCGGGGATGACGTGCAGACTGACGCCCTTGAGCCGTTCAGGATGTTCCTCAATCAGTCCCGCCGCCAGCAGGTCGAATTCCGCCTGCGCCTGCCCGGCCGTGACGCCCGGTCTAAGCCGCGCGACGACGCGATGGTTCGACGCCCCGCGATCCTCCAGCTGCACCGCGCCGACCTTCTCCGCCATCGACATCGGCGCGTAGAACTCCGGGTCGACCAAGACCTCGGCGCCCCGAAACCCCTCCGGCGCCACGCCCACGACTTCGAACGGTTCGCCGTTCAGCCGAACCGTTCGCCCGACGAACGAAGGGTCGCCGCCGAGCCGCGTCTGCCAAAACGCATGTCCCAGCACAATCTCCGGCGTCGAGCCGAGCGCCTCGTCGTCGTGCGGCGCAAAAAACCGACCGCGCTCGGGCGTCAGTCCGAAAAACTCGAAGAAGTTGCTGGTGACCGCCGCGCCGTTGATCTTCGCCGCGAACGCATCCGCCGCCATGCCCGGATAAGCGGTCTCGAAAGCGACGGCGTCTTCGATCGACCGGCTCCGCTCCAGCAAGTCTCGATAGTTGGGATACGAGACGTGACCGTTGTAAGGAACGTTCGCAAAGCGCGTCGAGACGACGACCAACCGCTCGGCGTCGCGCACCGGCAGCGGCCGAAACAGCAAACCGTTGAGCATCGAAAACACGGCCGTATTCGCGCCGATGCCCAACGCCAGCGAAACGACCGCCATGGCAAAAAACCCCGGCGACTTCAGCAGCCTGCGCAACGCGAACCGGAGATCATGGACGACGTCAAGCATCACGGCTTCCTCAACGTCAACCGAAAGCACTTCAGGCGCCGTTCATCCGCAAGCCCGTCAAGTCTCTGAAGACAAAGCACGCGAACGTCTTCCCACCTGTCGCCCACCATCCCAATCACGGCGAAGACCAATCCCAAAACAGGGACCACCAGCCCGATCCGATTGTGGCGTGGGCTTCAGCCCGCCCCAGGGCGATTTGCGAAGTAAGAGCCCGTTGCTTAGCCCGCGGGGACTCGGCATGCCATACGATCCACTCTTCTCTTGGGGCATCTCCTCCTCAAAATCCACCAGCCGCCACGACGCCACAACCAGTGCGTCAACCACGGAAAGCTCTAAGATCAACCCAACCGCTCGATGAACAACCTCGTCATCCGCCCAGCCCGCCTCTCCGACGCCCCGGCCCTAGCCGCCTGCATCGACGCCGCCTACGCGCACTACCGGGCCACGATGCCCGACCTCCCGGCCGTCTCCGAAGGATGCGCCCAGGAGATCGCCGAGCATCTCGTCTGGGTCGCCGAACTCGAAGGCGCCGTCGTCGCCGGGCTAGTGCTCATCCCCAGCGACGGATTCATGAAGCTCGCCAACGTCGCGGTCGACCCGAACCGCCGCGGCGCCGGACTGGGCCGCCGCCTGCTCGCACTCGCTGAAGAGGAATCCCTGCGCCGCGGGTTCCGCCAGATGCGACTGCACACGCACGCACGCATGCCCGAGAACATCCGCCTCTACTCGCGGCTCGGCTGGAAAGTCGAAAGCGAGACCGGCAACACCGTCTCTATGCGCAAGGAGCTCAGCAGCCCGGAATCCTAGACTCAGCCCAGGACTCAGCCGAGCTTCTCCGCCAACTCGACGATGATCCCCTCGGGCCCCCGCACGTAGCACAGCCGGTACTGGTCCTCGTACTGCTGCACTTCACCCACCAGTTCGCTGCCGCGCGCGCGCAGCCCGGCGACGACCGCGTCGATATCGTCGACGGCGAAGGCGACATGCCGGATACCCGGCGCGTTCGCGGGCGCCGCCGCATCTCCGCCGTCCGCAAGCGTCGGCGCGTGGTACTTCGCGAGTTCAAGCCGCCCATGGCCGTCCGCAGTCTCGAGCATCGCGATCTCCGACCGCACCCCGTCAAGCCCGACGATTCGGTCCACCCAGCGCCCCTCCGCCATCGCGGTCCCTCGCAGCTTCAGCCCAAGCTGCACAAAGAAATCGATCGCACCCGACAGATCGTCGACCACGATGCCGACGTGCTCCATTCGTTGGATGGCCATGGCTTCAGATCCTACGCGATCATCCCGACGTAGGCGCGGCCCCTTTCACGCTACGAGACCCCGGCCGGCTCTTCCGCCCGCGCGTAACGAGCCTCCACGTACTCTTCCAAAATCTCCGTAAACTCGCGCACGATGTGCTCGCCCTTGAGCGTCCGCAACATCCGCCCGTCCACGTAGACCGGCGCCTTCGGCTCTTCAAACGTCCCCGGCAACGAGATGCCGATATCGGCATGCTTCGATTCGCCCGGTCCGTTGACGACGCAGCCCATCACGGCGACCTTCAACTCTTCGACGCCCGGATGCTTCTCGCGCCAGATCGGCATCTGCTCGCGCAGGTACGTCTGGATCTCCTCGGCCATCTCTTGGAAGAACGTACTCGTCGTTCGACCGCAGCCCGGACAAGCGGTCACCTGCGGCGTGAAGCTGCGCAACTCAAGCGACTGGAGAATCTGTTGGCTGACCCGAACTTCTTCGGTCCGATCGCCGCCCGGCTGCGGGGTCAGCGAGACCCGGATCGTATCGCCGATGCCCTCTTGCAGCAGGATCGAAAGGGCCGCCGTCGAAGCCACAATCCCCTTCATGCCCATGCCCGCTTCCGTCAGCCCCAAGTGCAGCGGGTACTCGCAGCGCGCCGCCAACGCCCGGTAGACGGCGACCAGATCCTGCACCGCCGAGACCTTCGCCGAGAGGATGATTTTGTCGTGCGCCAGACCGTACGACTCAGCCGCCTCGGCCGCCCGCAGCCCGGAGACGACGATCGCTTCGCGCATCACCTCTTCGGCTTCAAGCGGCTCGGCCAGCCGCGCGTTCTCGTCCATCATCGTCGTCAGCAACTGCTGGTCAAGCGACCCCCAGTTCACGCCGATGCGCACCGGCCGATCGAACTCGATCGCGCACTCGATCATCGTGCGGAAGTTGTCGTCGTGCTTCTTGCCGATATTGACGTTGCCCGGATTGATCCGATACTTATCGAGCGCCCGAGCGCAATCCGGGTACTTGCGCAGCAGCAAGTGGCCGTTGTAGTGGAAGTCGCCGACGATCGGCACGTCGAAGCCGAACGAGCGAATCGTATCGACGATCTTGGCGACCTGCTGAGCGGCCTTGTCGTGGTTGACGGTGATGCGAACCACCTCCGAACCGGCGCGCGCCAGGTCCATGATCTGGTTCGCCGTCGCGCCGGAGTCCGCCGTATCGGTATTGGTCATCGACTGGACGACGATCGGATTCTCGCCGCCGACCGCAACCGCTCCGACCCGACAAACAACGCTCTTTCTGCGCAAAACAGCCATCACTCAAGCCCCAAACCGCAAGTGTATCAAGCAGCCCCCGGGGCTCGATCGCGGACGAGCTCCAGGCAACAGACGCTAGGCCAGAGACCGCGCAGACTCTCTAACGAGCGGAGTGGGCGCGGCGAGCGGTCATAACGCCGCCGGCACACGTTGCCATTCCGCTACGCGGGCTTCTGAAAGGCAGCCCGGAAGCGACGTACCGGCGGAGACTCCTGCTCGACGTAGTCCTCCAATCGGAGCTGGACGAGGCCTTGCGCAGAGACCTCTTCGAGTTCCGCTCGGGTGAGGGGCCACGGCATCTGTCCGCAGTCGCCGTCCTCGTCACGGGCGCGGCAGATGACGAGCAGCCAGCCTCCAGGGCGAAGAAAGGTTGCTAGACGGCGAATCGCTTCGCGCCGGAGGTCGGGCGGGAGGACCTGGAGCGTGTAGGCTTCGTGAACGAAGTCGAAGCGCCCCAGCCACCGCTGGGGCGGGTCAAGCAGGTTTTGGACTTGGTAGTCGACTTGGCTGTGCGGGAAGCGTTGTTCAGCGAGCCGGATCGCGCTGGGCGAAAGATCGAACCCGGTGACGCGAAAGCCGCGCACTGCGAGTTCTTCGGCGTCGTCGCCCAGACCGCAGCCGACGCAGAGAGCCGCACGGCCGGAGCCTTGGACATCCTCGCGGTCAAGCCACTCGACGAGGTTGGGGTTGGCGACTTGGTCGGCCCAGGGTACGACGTCGATGCCCTGCTCGACGGCTTCGGAGTAGAGTTGCTCGAACCAGGCCAGGGGTTGTCCTCGGCGGAGGGCTGCTTGGGCGAGGGCTTTGACCTTCTCGCGACTCATACCCTATTTTCTACCCTTGACCCTCAAGCGGAGCTTTGTAGTGGATGAAGCCGCGCGGGCGACCGCAACACGATGAAGATCGACGGGACGGCTAGCGATGCGGCTCCGGCTGCAGGATCTTCAGCCCGCCCGAACCGGCCAGTCTACGGGGTACGCAAGATCTTTTCCATCTTGCGCCCCTTCGCCAACTCGTCCACCAGCTTGTCGAGGTATCGGACCTGTTTGGTCAGCGGCGTCTCGATCTCTTCGATTCGGTATCCGCAGATCGACCCCGTAATCAGCTCCGCATTCGGGTTGAGCGTCGCAGCCGCAAAGAACTGCTCGAACGTCGCCTTCTCGTCCGTCAGACGCTTGAGCTCCTTCTCATCGAAACCGGTCAGCCAGGAGATGACGCGGTGCAGCTCTTCCACGGTGCGCCCCTTCTTCTCCACCTTCGCTAGGTAGTGGGGATAGACCGAGGCGAACGTCATCGTCGCGATTCGCTCGTCGTGTTTCATCGTAGTCGCCATGGCGGTCTGCCGCTCGGCGGGGCGGAACGGCGTCCTGTTCGATTCTACGCCATCGACGCCTTCGGACTCTCCCGCCCTTCGGGCCGGTTGACTATTCACTCGGATTCCGATATAACAACATCCGAGTGAATCCGAAAGACCCGCATTCTCATCTTCCGCTCGGGCCCGCGACGTTGCAGATCCTGCTCGCCTTGTCGGGCGAAGATCTGCACGGCTACGGCATCATGCTCGAGGTCCGCCGACAGACCGGCGGGCTCTATGAACTCGGGCCGGGGACGCTTTACGACAACCTACAGCGGCTCGAAGAGCAAGGCTGGGTCCGGCAGTTGGCGACGCGTCCCAAGGACGGAGACGCACGCCGCAAATACTTCCGCCTGACGGCCGCCGGAAAGCGAACGCTGGCCGCCGAGGTCGACCGGCTGGAGGGCGTGGTGCGCGAGGCGCGGCTGCGCGAGCGCGGACTACGCGGGAGCGAGACATGATTGTGCGCGACGTCTACCGCTGCTTGTTGCGGCTGCATCCGCGAGCCTTTCGCGACGAGTACGCCGAGGAGATGCTCTGGGTCTTCGACGAGGAAGCCCGCCGCGGTACGCCGTACTGGCTGCTGTGGGACGGAGCGCGTTCGCTGGTCCGTCGAAGGCTGTTACGGCACGATCCGGCGCGGCGTCGAGTCGTCGCCGGCCCCGGCTTCTTGACGCTCGAGGAGAACGGCCTCGGCACCGGCCGCTTGGTGGCCGGACTGGCGGCGGCGACGCTCCTGTTCGGATTGGTTTTCGGAGCGATCGTGGAATCGGGACACGTATCGGGCCGGCTGCGCGTACTGACGATCTACACGTTCCAGGACGCGGCTCGGCCCAAAGCGGCAGCGGCGAAAACGGAGAGCCGAACGGCTGCTTCTACCCCGGCGACCCCGCCGTTCGCGGAGCGAGCGCTCGATTCGAACGCATCCAGCGAGGGCGGCGACCCGACGGTCTACCGTCTGCACGAGACCGAAACGGACCGCCGCGAACAGGTGATGCGCGCATTGACCCTGCTGGACCTGAACGGCGACGGCTGGATCGATCGCGACGAGCGTTCTGAGCGTGCGGCGAAGCGCTGGGAGACACTGCTGCTGTCAGCCCCGGCCGACAATCAGGGGCGAGTCGCCCTGGCGGACCTGCGACACCTGACTTCCATACGCGTCAACAGGTAATTCGGGCGGAAACAGCGACGCTTGGCCCCGGTCGCACGCGAGCTCGGCTGTAGCTGTTCTCCGAACTAAGCTGGTCCTTCGTCGAACCCGTACAACCACTCCGGATCGCCAATTGGCGGCGTGTCGCGAGTCAGGATCAGGGCTCGCCCCTCTCGCTTGTTGACGACGTCAATGATCCCTCGCATCCCGCCCCAAATCATGACTCCGCACTTTGTGCGATCCCTGGACCAGACTACGCGTACATCGTCCTCTTCGACGCCCAAGGTTTCGGAGCCCCTGTAGACCTGGACGTACTGAGCGATCTGTCCTTTCGCCCGATCAGACACGTACAGGTATCCCGTTTCCCCGTCATCCTCGAAGAAGCCGACGTACTCCTCTGGACCATCAACATCGCCGGCGAACACTTTCACGTACTCGGAATCGTTGGACTGCTCCGACACGCTGACCTCCCAGTTCCGATTTTTGCCGAGTCCTAGTTCCGTCAAGATCTGGTGCGTACGCTCCGGCCTCACGGCGAACTGTGAATGCCGTCTCCATCCCGGTTAGGGCGCCGCAGCCACCATGTCCGCCTCGCCCTGGCGATACCGGAACGCCGTACTCAGAACTACCTCTCGAATCAGCGTCCGAGCCCGATACCCGTCCTCCTCCAGCTTCTCGGCAAGCCGCTGTACCAAGCACTGGTCAGCATCCAGCAGACTCCGGCCGAGCGCGTAGCCGAGCACCTTGCCGCTGACGTGGCGGACGAACTCGTCCTTCTTGCCCAGCAGCGTCTTGCGCAACTCAGCGGGCCCGTCAAAGGATTCGCCGGAAGGCAGCACGCCCTTCGCGTCCACCGGTTCGCCGTTCTCCGCCGTATCGCGCCAGCGCCCCAGCCAGTCGAAGTTCTCGAGGCCGAAGCCGATCGGGTCGATCAAGTTGTGGCACGCCGCGCAGCTCGGATCGGCGCGATGCTTCGTCAGCGCCTGCCGAACGGTCAAGCCGCTCTCGTCGTTGTCGCCGGTCTCAAGCGGCGGAATGTCGGGCGGCGGCGTCGGCACCGGCGTCCCGAGCAACGTCTCCAACACCCAAGCGCCGCGCAAGACCGGACTGTTCCGCTCAAAGTGCGACGTCATCGCCAAAACCGCCCCCAGGCCGAGCACGCCGCCGCGCCGAGCGTCGACCCAGTCAACCCGCCGGAACCCCTCGCCCTCGACCTCAATCGCCTCCTCCACCTGATAAAACTTCGCCAGCCGAGCCGTCATGAACGTATATTCCGAGTCCAGGAATTCAAGCAGGCTGCGGTCCTCGTCGATCAAGTGATGCCACATCAGCACCGGTTCCGCGCGCATGTCCGCCGCAACCGCCGGCGTATAGAAGTGCTGGACGGAGTTCACCGTCGGCGCGACCCGCCCGCCGATATCCTTCGTGCCCAGCCACTGTCCGATGAAGGCTTTCGAGAACGAGCGAGAGCGCGGATCGTCGAGCATGCGCTCGACCTGAGCGGCCAGGATCTCCGAATCCTGCAACCGTCCGGCGTCGGCCAGGGAGTCGAGTTCGGCGTCCGGCATCGTCGACCAAAGAAAATAAGACAAGCGGGTCGCCAATTCATGATCGCTCAGAGGATGCAGTCCGGCGGCGGCTTTCGGTCGCTCGATCCGGAACAGAAAATCAGGCGAAACCAGCACCGCCTTCAGCGCAAGCTTGATGCGCTCCTCGTACGGATCGCCGCGCTCAGCCGCGCGGTCATAGAGCGCAAGGAAACGATCGACCTCGGCCCCCGCGACAGGCCGCCGAAACGCCTTGCGCAGAAACTTCGCTAGAAACCGCCGAGCCGCTGGACGCTGGCGCAGCGGAGCGTCGCCGGGCTCGAACCCGAGCAGACGCTGATGCACCGCGCGGATCTCCGGGCTCGGCTTCGTCTCTTGCTGCTGGAGGCGCAGACTCAGAATATCGGCAGGTTCCGTCTTGCCCTCCGGCACGACGACCGAGATGCGATGCGCGCCGCGGGTCAGCCGCACCTTGGCCGTGCGCGAGCTCGGCAGCGCCTTCGTGTCCACCTGCGCGTGAATGCGTTGGGCCTCAATCCCGTCGACCAGGACCGCCAACTCGATCGGCGCCTCCGTCGGACGCAGCAGCGAGACCACCACATCGTACGCGTCGTCAAGATAGACCGAATAGGTCCACGCCAGCTCCTCCCCTGGGGACAACCGACGGGTCTTACCCTCCAGCGGCGCCGAGAGAGCCGGAAGCAGCCGGCCCGCGTCCACCTGGCGCACGTACGACGGCGTAATCACGGCGCGATCGAGGATCTGCGCAGCGGCCTCCAAGTAGCGCTCCATGAGCAGCTCGGGCACGAAGAGCGTCTCGCCGTTCGTGTCGAATCCTTCGCCGCCCGAGCCGTCGGCGGGAAAGAGCTCCGAAACCTCAAAGTCGACGCCCAGCAGATCGCGCACCGTATTGCGGTACTCGCGCCGATTGAGCCGACGCAGCGTGACCGGCCCGGCAAAGTCGCCCAGGTCGCAAGCGGTCCGGCGCAGTTCATCCTGGATCCAAGTGGCGATGCGAAAGCGGTCGCCCTCATCGAGACCGGAATCGACGGGCGGCATCGTCCGATTGCGCAACTGCGCGGCGACGTTCGCCCACAGACCACGATGGGCGGAGACGTCGCGCGCCGACGTCGCCCGCAGGAAGTCGACCTTCTGCTTTGGATCTTCCGGGTTGTGGCAGGCCGCGCAATGTTGCTCCAGCACCGGCCGGATCTCATCCGTGAACTCGTCGGCCCGCCCAACGACGAACGGCGTAAGAAGCAAGAAGGAGAGGACGAGACGCATTTCCCTCGGTCAGCCTAAGCCCGCAAGCGGCTGAGCGTCAATCCATCCGCGCAGCCGCACCAACCAGAACGCGAGGGCGACCCCGCCCAGAAACATCCAATCCATAGGCCTAGGCGCCGGCAAGGCGACCGCGCCGAAATCCCCCTGGAATCCGCGCACCGCCATCGCGCCCTGCACGCGCGCGGAGCGATCGTAGGCCCGCAGAAACAGCACGCCGAGCTGCTTGGAATAGAAATCGAGTCGCGGCACGGTCAGCGCGCCCGCCGAACGGCACGCCTGCGCTTGCGCCAGCCGTCGCCGTTCATCGGCCAGCAAGAACAGGTAGCGGTACATCAAGATGATCACGCCGCTGAGCGCCGCCGGGAAGCGCAGCCCGCGCATCGCCCCGGCCAGCCGATCCGGCCCCGCCGCGATCGTCAGAATCGAGAGCAGCAGAACCGCGACGTAAGCGCGCAGCAAGATCGAAGCGGACCACCCGGGACCGACTTCCACCGCCGCATTCCCGCCGAGCGCGACTCCCAGCCATGGGACCAGCGCGGCCGTCGCGATAAACGGCGTCGCCGCGGCGATCCGCCGGAACAACTCCCGCGGCCGAGCGCGCGCAGCCCAGGCGAGCCCGACGACGAACGCCAGATAGAAGGGAAACCCAACCAGCTCGCCCGAAGGCTCGGAGGCGACCGCCAGCACCGCCGAAAGCGTCCCGGCAAGAAGAGTCCGAGCGTCGCGACGCTCCAGCCAGGAGCCGCGCGGCTCAAAATCCAGGAACCCGCGTTTCACGACGAGGCGGTTCCGCCGAGCGCCCGAGACCGCCGCCAGAGCCACAGCCCCGTCAATCCGAAAATCACGCCGACCCCGGCCAGCGCCCGGTCGACCGGGTTGCGCTCCGTCCGCGCCACGAACGGCTGCGAGGCGCCCAAGTCGTCAACCGCGAGGTCGATCGACTCGCGGTGTCCGCGGCCGTCGTCGACCACGACGCGCCACGCCCCGGTCTGATCCGGCACGAAAGCGAAGACGCCGTTCGGGTCGGTGCGGCCCGATACGAACGGATCGCTCGAATCCCCGGGCGGATAGACCTCGACGTCGGCGTCCTTCGACTGGGCCTTGTCGTAGTAATTCGCCTGCACGATCGCCGACGGCGCCCGATACTCGGCTTCGACGACCAGCTCATGGGCGCCGACGACCAACGCGGAAAGTGTGAAGAGGACAAGTAGACGCGCGTTCATCTTGCGACCGCCTGCTGCAAAATGCCCGGTCGCGAGCGGGCGAGGAATCCGACGATTAGGGCGGTCGCGGCCCCTTCCATCAGAGCGACAAGTACATACACCCCGGCGACCGCGAAGAATCCGCGCCCGTACCCGGCCGCCTCAAACTGCAGCGCCATCAAGACGGCCGGAAGCAAGGTCCCGACAAATCCAGCGGCGAAAGCGCGCACGCCCGCCGGCCCCAATCGGCTCGCCCAAACCAGCCAAGCGGCCAGCGCGCCGGCCCCCATGTTGACCACGTTCAGCCCCAGCGAAACCACGCCCCCATGCCCCAAGAACAGCGCCTGGAATAGCAGGGCGGCGAAGACCACAGGAAACGCCCGCCGACCGAGCACGACGCCCAAAAGTCCCCACAACCCCAGATGGACGCTGGCGCCCGCCACGGGAAAGTGAATTAGCGACGCCACAAACGTTGCCGCCGCGAACAAGCCCATGCGCGAGATCTGTTCGGGAGTCGGTTTGCCGCCAAGCGCGTAGGCCCCGCCGACGGCCGCGACGTAGCCCGCAACGCAGAATTCAAGCGGCAGAATGCCGTCGGCGATATGCATGCGCGGGAGAGGCGTCTAGCGTGACCGGATAGCGCGATCTACGCGATACGCAAGCCGAATATAGCACGAATCTAAGATTCGTATGCCGACCGAGCGGCAGAGGGAACTATGCGCCGGCGCCGCTGGTTTGCGGGGCTTCCAGCAGACCGCTTCCCTGGCGACGGAGACCGGCGAGCATGTCAGCCATCTGCTCCAGATCTTGCTCGACCGACGACCACATCCCGGTAGCGGTGCGAACATGAAGGACGAAGAAGACTCCATGGAAGCGGACGAATTGGCCCATCAGCTTCATCACAAAGTCCTCGTCCCGGCTGACAGGAGCCAGTAGACGGCAGACGGACCATAATTCCATGAAGTCTTTACGGAGTTGAGAGAGATAACGACGCATCGCCTCTCGTCGACCAGCACTCAGTCGGTCGCGTAGTGCGGGGGAATTATCGACCAACTCGAGATCCTTGGCAGAGAACAGTCGACGGATCGGCTCGTACGAGGCTAGCCGGTCAAGAGCGGCGCGGAGCGAATCGGCATCGGCACTTTGCGAGGCGGCGGTCGACGTGCGCAAAATCTCCGCGGCAAGGCCGATTCCGGCCAGCAGAAGCACGCACAAGACTGCGAAAAATACGGTCATCGACATCTCGTGGACGGGGCGCGCGACTTACATCGCCCCTGCCCAGAACGATACGCGTAGAGAATAACACGGAAACGAGGCCGTGTAAAGACACCGCCAAGCAGAAACGCCCCGAACCAGGAGGACTCCTGGCCGGGGAAGAGGTCTAACGGAAAGCGCCGGGCCTTACCTAGCTGTTGCCGTCGTCTTGGTCTTGGTCTTCGTCTCCCCATGGCCTAGGCCAAAACTGCGAATCTGAGTCGGCGGCGTCGGTGACGCTCGCCTTCAGCGGCGCCGCAGCGGTAAGACTGATCAGGGCAGCCAAGCAGCTCAACAGGATCGCTCGCATCGTCTTCTCCTTGCGGTTCGGACCCGTCTTTCCATCTACTACTAGGGTCATACCACCGACTTACGAACCCAGGATAAGCGACATACGATTTTCGGTCAATAGCGGGGTCGCCTTTTGAGGTATAAAGCTTTTTCTATCCGCGATTCGGGCGGCCTGCGGACGTGGATGCCTGCATGCGCAAGGAGAGCAGGTTCGATACGCTGATTCAGTGACTTGGCAACAACTCGACACTCCCGCGCTGCTCGTCGATCTTGATCGAATAGAAGGCAACATCCGACGAGTGGCCGACTACGCGGCGCAAAAAGATCTGAATTTGCGACCGCACACGAAAACCCACAAGACGCCTGAAATTGGGCGGATGCAACTGTCCGCGGGGGCCGTAGGTTTGACGGTGGCCAAGGTGTCGGAAGCCGAGGTGATGCTCGCGAGTGGGGTGGAAGATCTGCTGGTCGCCTATCCGCTGGTCGGCCGACCGAAACTGGAGCGCCTGGCGGACATCGCACAAAAGACGCGCGTGACGGTAGCGATCGACAGCTGGGCGGCCGCCGAGGGGCTGGCTGAAGCGACGAAGCTGGCCGGGAGATCGATCGGGGCGCTGATCGAGATCGACGCCGGAGTGCGGCGGACGGGCGTTGACCCCGGAGGCGCGGCGGTAGAGTTGGCTCGGCGCGTGGACGGGTTAGCGGGCGTCGAACTAAGAGGATTCAACTTCTACCCGGGGCATATCTGGCTGCCGGACGGAGACGAGCCGCTGCACGAGCTCTCAGCGACGGTGGCGGCGCTGCGGGCGGAGTTCGAGCGAGCGGGACTGAACTGCGAGATCGTCTCGGGAGGCTCGACGCCGACGCTTTTTCGTTCGCACGAGGTCCAGGGATTGACGGAGATCCGACCGGGGACCTCGATCTTCTTCGACCGAATGCAGGTGGAGGCGGGAGTCTGTACGTTCGAAGATTGCGCGGCCACGGTACTGACTACAGTGGTGTCGACGCCGACGCCGGACCGGATCATCCTTGACGGAGGCTCAAAGACGTTCAGTTCGGACCCGGTGCGCCATACGGAGGATCCGACCTGGGGGCGGATCGTGGAAGCGCCCGAGGCGCGCTTCTACAAGATGAACGAGGAGCACGGGTACGTCGACGTTTCGGGCGTAGAACGAAGGTTTGAGATCGGCGACAAGGTACGCGTGATTCCGAACCATGTCTGCGTGTGCGTGAATCTGCACGAGCGCATGCACGTGGTGCGCGGCGACGAGGTGTTCCATGTCTGGCCCGTGGGCGGGCGCGGCAAATTGCAGTAGAATTCTGGTTCGGCTACGGAGAACAATGAACGACATGATCGAGCGAATCACGGCGCAAGGCGCGCCCGCCCCACAAGGCCCCTACTCACATGCGGTGCGCGCGGGCGACTTCATTTACGTCTCGGGGCAGGCATCGCTCGACCCGGCGACCAACACCTTTATCGTCGGGACGGTGGCCGACGAGACGCATCGAACGATCGGGAACATCGAGTCGATTCTGAAGTCGGCAGGGGCGTCGTTGGCGGATGTGGTGAAGTGTTCGGTGTTTCTCTCGGATATCCGCGATTTCGCCGAGATGAACGCTGTGTACGAGGAGCACTTTGGAGCTGCGAAGCCGGCGCGGACGACGGTCCAAGCGGTCTTGCCGGGCAAGGGGATCAAGGTCGAGATCGACTGCATCGCCTACAAGCCCGCTTAGTCTGTCCGGCTCTCTGCTACGATCTCAGGCGCCATGCGTTACGGGATCGCATCTCTTCTTGTCTCGGCCGCCGCGCTCGGCCTCTTCTTGTTCGCCTGCGGAGAGACCGCGTCGACCCGCGAGACGGTTGACGCGGCCAAGGTCAAGGCGTGGATGGAGGAGCTCTCCAACTGGGGTCGCTGGGGCGCGGAGGACCAGCTTGGTACGGTCAACCTGATCACTCCCGAGAAGCGTCGTCAGGCCGCTGCGCTGGTCGAGCAAGGCGTGGCCGTTTCCCTCGCGCGCGACGCTGAAAAGGAGAAGGCCGCTGATAACCCAGCCCCCTTCGGACACAAGATGCTTGCGACCGGGGCCGCGCCCGCGGCGGGACAGTTCGTCGGCGACGAGTACTCGGTCGCCTACCACGGCTACGCCCACTCCCACATGGACGCGCTCGCCCATATGTCTTACGAAGGCAAGTCGTACAACGGCTTCCCAATGGAGAACGTCGGCGACGAGGGTACGCCGCATCTGGCCGTCACCAACTACAAAACCGGCATCTTCACCCGCGGCGTCCTGATGGACATCCCCAAGCTCAAAGGCGTCGACTGGCTCGAGCGCGGGACGCCCATCTACCCCGAAGACCTCGAAGCGTGGGAGAAGGAATCCGGCGTAAAGGTCGAGTCCGGCGACGTCGTCTTGATCTACACCGGGCGCTGGAAGCTGCGCGACGCGGAAGGCCCCTGGGCGGCCTCGGAGAAGTCCGCCGGACTGCACGCCTCCGCGGCCAAGTGGCTCCATGAACGGGACGCCGCCGTCTTGGGATCAGACGCCGCTTCCGACGTCATGCCCTCAGGCGTGGACGGCGTACGGCAGCCGATTCACCAACTGACGCTGGTCGCGATGGGCACGCCCATCTTCGACAACCTCGACCTGGAAGCTGTCGCGGAGGAATGCCGGAAGCAAGGCCGCTGGGAATTCCTGCTGACCGCGGCGCCGCTGGCCGTCGGCCAAGGCACGGGATCACCGTTGAACCCGATCGCGATGTTCTAGGTTCCGCTGACCGCTGACTGTCGCTCCGCTGTCCGGAAGAAGCACGACTGCCGCCCCCTTCCGGACAGCGGAGCGACAGTCAGCGGTCGACGGGAGTTGACTTTCGACGTCCGCCCGCTCATACTCCCCTCACATGGCGAGGGGAAAAGAGATCCCGTCCTCGGCGCTGCTTTCGGGCAGCGTCGATCTACTGATCTTGAAAGCGTTGACCGGCGAGGCTCGACACGGGTACGCGATTGCTCAGTACATTCGAGAGCGGTCCGACGACGCGCTCTCGCTAGGCGAAAGCTCGCTCTACACCGCACTGCAGCGCTTGTTGCTCAAGGGCTGGGTACGGGCGAAGTGGGGCGCGTCGGAAAACAACCGCCGCGCCCGCTACTACACGCTGACGCGCGCCGGACGGAAGCACCTGGCCGCCGAGACCCGCCGGTTCGACGATCTCGTCGGCGCGATCCAACGCGTCCTGCACGCGACCTAGCCTTGCGATGCGATCACTCTGGCGCAGACTCCTCTATCTGTTCTCTCGCGAGCGTCGCGCGGACGAACTGGCCGAGGAGATCGAATTTCATCGAGCTCTAGCCGAGCAAGAGGCGCAACAAGACGGCCTCGCGCCGGACGAGGCCGCGCACGTCGCCCAACGACGGATGGGCAACGAGACGTTGGCTCGCGAGAACGCCCGAGCCGTCTGGTCGTTCACGTTCGTCGACGACCTCATGCAGGATCTGCGCTACGGAGCCCGCATCCTAGCCCGCAACCCGCGATCGACGCTGTTGACGATCATCGCCCTGGCCCTGGGCATCGGGTTGAACGCGGCCGTGTTCACCGCCTACAAGGCGATGGTCGCGCGACCGCTCGACGCCCGCGATCCCCACGAGCTGGTCAACATCGCCCTCACCTTCGAGGACGGAAACCTAACATCGCAGGTCAACTACCCGGACTACGAAGCCTATCGCGACTCGCTCCGCTCCTTCAGCGGCCTTATCGCCGTCCGAGGCGAATCCGTTGAGCTCTCCGAGGCCGGGGCGGAGCGGAGCGAGCTGCCGAGCGCGGCCGAATCCGCGCTCACCCGACTAGGCATGACCAGAACCTGGCTGATGAACCTCGAACTGGCGCGCTCGATGGTCGTCTCGGAAAACTACTTCCAGGTCCTCGGCGAAACGGCACTCCACGGCCGAACCTTCAACCAAGCCGACGCCGTGACCGTGCTCGAACAGCCGTCGGTCCTGATCAGCGAGAACTACTGGCGCCGACGATTCGACTCCGATCCCGACGTCCTCGGACGGACCGTTCGCCTGAACGACGTCGCGGTCAAAATCATCGGGATCACCCGGCGCAACTTCAGCGGTACGAGCATCGGTCCGCCCGCGTTTTGGATACCGGCAAGCCTCGATCCGCGGATTCGGCACGAGCCCGATACGCTCACCGACCGCGAGAACGCAGGCTACCGGATGGTCGGTCGGCTCGCGCCCAGAACCAGCCGGCTCGAAGCACAGGCGGAAGTCGAGTCCGTCGCCGACGGGCTGCGCGCCTTGCACAACCCCGAATCCGCTTGGGCGCAACCGGCGACGGCCGAGGTATGGCCGGGTTCGCCGTTCCCACGTCCGCTCGGTCGAACGCCCGGACTGCTCGGCGTCATTCTCGCAATCGTCGGAGCGGCGGCGACGGTCTTCGTCGTCGCCTGCGCCAACGTGGCGGGTCTGCAAATCGCTCGCGCCCGGGCGCGGCAGGGAGAGCTGCGGACGCGGCTCTCCGTCGGCGCCGGGCGAGCGCGGATCATCCGGCAACTCGTCACCGAAAGCGTGCTCGTCGCCGCGGCGTCCGGCGGACTCGCCCTGCTCGTCGCGTGGGCGCTGCTGAGGGAAGCCGCCGTGCAGTTCTCGGAGTCGATGCCGACAGGCGTTGGAGCCGTCGTCTTCGACACGACGCCGGACCTCGAGACGGTCGCCGTAGTGTTCGGGGCGTCCGTCCTCGCAGGCGTAGTGTCGGGTCTCGCCCCCGCGATGGAGAGCACGCGAGCGGCGCTGGCGGCGTCGGTCCGCGCGGGAGTTTCGGCGACCCGCAGCCGTCGATTGCAAGACCTTCTGGTCGGAGCGCAGGTCTGTCTGTCGCTCGTTCTGCTGATCGGCGCGGGCATCTTTCTGCATCTCGCAGCCCGAACCATCGGAGACCCGACAGGGTATGAGACGGCGCGCGTGCTCAGTTTCCAGTTCCGGTTCTCGCGCTTCATCGACTACAGCGAGGACCGCAAAGCGACCGTCACGCGCGAACTCCGCGAGCGACTTGAGGGACTTCCCGACGTCGTCTCCGTTTCGAGCGCATTCGCCCCGAGCAAGCAACGGTCGAAGACGGTAGCTGCATCGATGGACGTCGTATCAATGGAAGAACGCGGCGAGGCCGTTCAGTCCCTCGTTCGATACGACTACGTCGAGCCGAACTACTTCGAGACGCTGGAAATCCCCCTACTGCTAGGCCAGCCCTTCGAGCCCTCGGGAGGGGCATCCCTCCGCTCGGTGATCGTCAGCGAATCGGCCGCCAAGAAGCTCTGGCCCGAAGGCAACCCGCTCGGCCGCGGCCTCCGCCTCGGGCCGATCGACGAACAGCGACATCGTCGCGACGAGCTCGTCGCCGACGGCCCGGCCTATCAAGTCGTGGGCGTCGTCGCCGACAAACGCACCATCGCATTCGACTCGCTCGGCTCGATCGAGATCTATCTGCCGCTGCCCGAAGAGAAGATGAGCGGTCGGCCGCTGCTCGTGCGCACCCGCGGCGATCCCTCCGGAGTCCGGGAGGGTCTTGTGCCGTTGGTCAAGGCCGTCGACCCGGACCTGCAAGTGGTCGCCTCCACGTTGGAAGAGATGATCCGCCAGTCGTCCACGTTCGCCGCCTCGGCGATGGCGGCGGCGTTAGCGGGCATCATCGGCTCGTGCGGCTTGCTGCTGGCCCTGATGGGCATCTACGGCACGGTGCGTTACATCGTCGTACTGCGGACACGCGAGGTCGGAATCCGCATCGCCGTCGGCGCCGAGCGGAACGACGTCCTCAGCCTGGTATTGCGAGAGAGCATGCGCCCGGTGCTCGCCGGAATCGTGGTCGGGATGGCCGCGGCGGCCGGCGGCTCGTACTGGATCAGTCGGTTAGTGTTCGGAGTCGAGAACCTGGACGCGTTCTCGCTCTTGGTCGTCTCGCTGTTATTCACGGCCATCGCCGCAGCCGCCTCCTACGCCCCGGCCAGAAGAGCCACAACGATCGATCCGATGGTCGCCTTGCGGGAGGAGTAGGATCCGCTGACCGCTGACCGTCGCTCCGCTGTCCGGAAGAGGGCGGAGGTTTGTTTTCTTCCGGACAGCGGAGCAGCCGTCAGCAGTCATCGGAAAGCCACAGTTCCCTCTTCCGGACAGCGGAGCGACGGTCAGCGGTCGGCGGAAAGCGGTCAGCGACCATCAGCGGTCAGCGGATCCAAACAACTTCGGCCCACCGGCCTTCTTTGCAACCCGCTTCTCCAACCGCTCCAGCCGTCGCTGCTGCGGCGCTTCCGGCGCCAAATCGAAGGCTTCGCGAGCGTGCTCCAGCGCGCGCGGCAGATCCTTCGCGACGCGCTCGTAGTACTTGGCGAGTTCCACCTGGGCGCGGGCCTGAAAGTCGTTGCGCGATCCGGCCAGATCTTCCAAAAGCTCAAGCATCGCCGGATAAGCTTTCTGCTTCTTCTCAAGCAAAGCCCGCTCCCACAGCGCAGCGAACAGGTCCGGATCGCGCATCCCTTGGTCGACCGCGCGACGATAAACCGCGGTCGCCTCTTCCGGATCGCCCTTCCGGCGCAGCCAGCGCGCAAGCCCCAAAAAGTCCTCGCCATGATCGAGCTGCGCCTGCTCGGGCGAATCGAACGCCGGCAGCACCACGCCCGTCAGGCAAGCCAGCGAGACGATGTCGATCACGTTGTGGTGTAACAGCGGGACGAGCTTGAAGGCTTGTTTATTGCGCAGGTACTCGAAGTAGTAATAGGGGATCAGCTCGCCGGGGAGGTCGCCCTGGCGCTCGACGCCCAGAATCTCGTACTCGAGATGCGCCAACCGGCAGCTCTCCATCCGCAGCTTCCACAACGAGCGCGCGCCGTGCAGCAGGTCGAGATGCTGCAAACGCGGCAACGGATTCGCGACCCGGCGCAGCCGAAAGCGCGTTTCAAGCAGGGGCGCGTCGTACGATTTCCCGTTGTAGGTGACGAGCACGTCGTAGTCTTCGAGGAACTCGACCAGCCCGGCCAGCATCGCCGTCTCCTCGTCGTAGTCGCGCATGAAGAACAGCCGCACCCGAAACCCCTCGGGCTCAATCACGCCCACGCCGACCAGAAACGCGCACGTACCGGTCCCGCCCGAAAGCCCCGTCGTCTCCGTATCAAGGAAGGCCCAACGCTCAGGCGGCTTGCGCACCAACTCGCCCTTCGAGATCTTCTCCAACCACTCGCCCGGCATCTCGGCCAACCGCGAAATCTCAAAACTGCCGTGCCGTTGATGATTCGCGTAGAGCCGCTCCTGAACCCAGTACTTCCCGTGGACGTTCTCGCGTTCTTCGCCGTCGAGATAGTCTTCGGTCGCGTAGCGCTGAGGGAAATAGTCGTCCGCATCCCGCTCAGGATCGGCCTCGGCGTCCAGCCGCGGCGTCTCCGACGGCTTCATCCGCCCGCCCTCGATCTGCTCAATCCGCCGCCGCAAGCGGTCGATATCGACTTTCGTAATCGGAGTCATTTTCCGCGCCGTTGATCGGTTGATCCGCTGACCGTTGATCCGTCGGCCTCTTCGATCCGTACCACCCGGGAACAAGACGGGCATCGATACAGGCGTTTCCCTTCCGCGACCTCACAAGCTTCCGAGCATTCGCGGCACTGAATCCAGCCGTCTTCGATACGTTCGCCATGGACGGCGGGCGGCCAAAAATCAGTCTCTATCCAGAGATGCTCCCGAACCTTCGCGACGATACGCTGGGTGGTCTTCCCGAAGACGCCTCGGTCACAAATTGAACAGGCGCCGCCGTAGATCGGGATGTCGTCCGCTCGCGCCAGGCGGAATGCTTCGAACCGGGCATCGTCGACGCGGGCTTCGTCGTCGACTCGTTGCTCGGAGGGGGCGAGACGACCTTGCCGCCAGAGCAAGAGGGCCATTCCCTCGTCGTGCTTACCTTGCCAGCCCTCCAAGACGCCCGTACAAGATGGATCGAGACAGTCGATCGGAGGTTCCGGCTCAAAGTAATCGAACATCCCCATCAGCTTGGCTCCGCAACGGCCGCGGCACGCGCCTGCCTATCAAAACAAGCCAGCCTCAACGCCGTCTCCTTCGCCTTCTCCCCCACCTCCCCCGGAGGTCCGACGCAGCTCGGACAACCCGCCTCGCACGGACAAGCCGCAATCAACTCCCGCGCCTTCTCTAAAAGAGACTCGCGCATCCGAAATAGCGGCTCGCTCTGGCCGATGCCGCCGGGATAGTTGTCATAGAGAAACAGATCCGGCTCGTCCAGCTCAGCCGCCTCCGGCTTCTCGCTCGAGATCGCCACGCCCAAATCCCGCGGATCGCACATCAGCAACAGCGCCCCAACCGTCCGCAACACATTCCCCAACCCGACGACCCCGTTGCGCCGATCCGTCGGCGAACAGTCCTCCATCTTCGTCATGAACTCCGCCGGAAAATGCAGCCAGAACGAGCTGGTGTGCCACTCCTGCTCGGGAATCTGCAAGTCCCCCGCGCCGACGTTTTCGTTCGTATAGAACTTCAGCTTCTTGAATCCGACGATCTGCCGATTCAGCCGAACCTCGCCGTGATTCGAGACGTACGGCCCCAGCGTGCGATCGTCGAACGCGTCCAGAATCTTCACCTCCGTATAGTCGATCGCGTCCGTGTAGTAGTCGCACTCGACGCGCTTCACATACGCCTTCCGCTCGTCGTACTCAAAGCGCTCGACGTGATACTGGCGCCCTTCGTGGAGGTAGATCGCCTTCTCGTGCAGCGTGGTCAGCGCCGCCGTAAAGGCGACTTCGCCGATCACCCGCGCCTCATCCGTCACGTCGACGACCACGAAGTTGTCCGACGAGATCGACCGCAAGCTAATCGCGTCGGCCGGATACGTCTCCGACGTCCAATGCCAAGCGCCGCCCGAGCGGTGCACGACGCCCACCTCATCCAAAAACTTCATCATCTCGGCCGTATCGTGCGGACCGTATTTCTCCCCTTCATGGAGCGGCAGCTCGAACACCGCGCACTTCAGATGGTTGATCAGAATCTCCAAGTTGTCCGGATTCAAAAACGCGCTTTCAGGCGGCGAGTCGAAGAAGTACTCCGGGTGCTCGACGATGTATTGATCGATCGGCGCCGAACTCGCAACCAACACCGCGACCGAAGCCGATCCCCGGCGCCCCGCGCGTCCGGCCCGCTGCCAAGTGGAAGCGATCGAGCCTGGATAGCCGGCCATCACGCAGGCTTCGAGCGAGCCGATATCGACGCCCAACTCGAGCGCCGACGTCGCCACCACCCCCAACGTCTCGCCCTCGCGAATCTGGCGCTCGATCTCGCGACGCTCGCGCGGCAGATAGCCGCCGCGATAGCCGCGAATCGTCTCCGCCGGCGCCGCCGAACGCTCCATCGCGTCTTTCAAGTAGCGAACCAAGATCTCCGTCGCCAGCCGATTGTTGGCGAACACCAACGTCTGCTTTCCGCGATCCAGAAACACCTGCGCCATCCGCCGCGTCTCGTTGATGTAGCTGCGCCGGATGCCCAACTGGCGATTGACCACGGGCGGGTTGTAGCAGACGAAGTACTTCTCGCCGGCCGGGGCGCCGTTATCGTCGATCAACTGGAACGGCTGCTCGGTCAGCGCCTCGGCCAGCTCCTTCGGGTTCGCGATCGTCGCCGAGCAGGCGATAAATTGCGGCTTCGAGCCGTAGAATTCACAGATCCGACGCAGGCGCCGAAAGATATTCGCCAAGTGCGAGCCGAAGACGCCGCGATAAGTATGCAGCTCGTCGACCACGATGTAGCGCAACCGCTCGAAGAAGCGCGCCCACTTGGTGTGGTGGGGCAAAACGCCCGCATGCAACATGTCCGGATTCGTGAGCACCACATTGGCCCGCCGACGAACTTGGCGGCGCGCGTCGCCCGGAGTATCGCCGTCGTAGGTAAAGGCGCGAATATCCGATCCCATCGCCTCGACCGTCTGGTGAAAATTCTCAAGCTGATCCTCGCTCAGTGCCTTCGTGGGAAAAAGATAGAGCGCCGTCGCGTCCGGTTCGGCCAGCAGCGTATTGAACACCGGCAGGTTGTAGCAGAGCGTCTTCCCCGAGGCGGTCGGCGTCACGACGGCGACGTTTCCGCCCGCCGCGATCCGCTCAAAGGCCTCGGCTTGGTGCGAATAAAGCTCAGCGACGCCGCGCTCGGCAAGCACGGCTTTCAGCCGGTCGTCGACCGCATCGGGGATCGGCGAGGTACGAGCTTCGCGCGCCGGACGGCGTTGGATCGCAGTGATCGGGGACTCGTCGGCGGCCCGCATCGCCTCAAATGTTTCCACGACGCGCTCGATCGAACCGTCAGTACGTACCAGCGGATTGCGGGCGACGGCGACGGTTTTTTCGGGCGGAGGTTCGCCGAAGCTAAAGGTCAGATTCACAGGGAGGATGGTTCTCCTTTTGTTCGCCCGATTAGGTTATCGGAGGCCTGCTCGGAAAGTCCAGTTTTGGGACGACGATTCGGAAAGATTGGCCGCCAGAGGATCGGGCGGCCGGTTCGCTCACGCCTTTTCGCTTCGCACCCCCTGATAGCCCAGCGCCAGCACGCCTAAGTAGGCCGCCAAGATCTCACTGTCGCCCAGGGTTAAATCAAAACACCCGACGACGATGACCGCCAGCGTCGAGGCGGCTAGGCCGTGTAGCAAGAAGCGCTCCTCGGAGCGGCCGGAGGAGAGGGCGCGTAGGCCGCGGCGGGCGTCCCAAAGCGGTTGGGCGAGCCACCAGAGGAGGGCGGCTAGGATGGGCAGGCCGCGTTCGGCTGAGAAGTGGACGTAGATGTTGTGGAGGTGGCCGTAGTAGGCCGGGGGCAGCTCTTCGATCTCCTCGGGCATGTAGTCGGTGAAGAGCAGGCCGACGCGTTGCGGGCCGACGCCGAAGACGGGTTTCGCCTCGATCATGTTGAGGCCGGTGCGCCACATGATCAGGCGGTTTTCGTTGCCCTTGAGGTCGCCGATGGAACGGACGCGTTCGCGCAGCGGCTCGGGGCCGGCGAGGTAGAGCGCGGCCGCCGCAACCGGGACTAGCCAGAGCAGGCGCGGCTTCCAGACCGCGATCACATAGAGCGCGACGACGATCATGGCGAGCCAGACGCTGCGCGTGAACGACAAACCCAAACCGGCCGTCATCGCCGCCGCCAGCGCGATCCACAACGCTCGTCCGCGCTCGGCCGACGGCGAGAAGAAGAGGTAGCAGACGAGCATGACGAAGATCAGCAGGGCGGCCTGGCTGAAGGTCATCCAGTGGCTGAAGAAGCCGGTGATGCGGTCGGGCGTGTAGAAGGTCATGAAGTCCTGACCAGCGGCGCGGGCTTCCAGCCATTTCTGGACGAATTGCGCCGCTCCGAGTCCGGCTAGGACTCCGCCGGCGACGAACCAGGCCTCGAGCAGTCGTCTGGCTGAGCGGGCGCTCGGCAACAGCGTGTAGAGCAGCGGCAGGAACAGGAAGACGTAGAACTTCTTTAGCTGCGGCCAGGCTTGGGACGGTTGGTCCGACATGGCCGTAGAGACGAGCGTCCACGCAAGAAAGGCCAGTATCGGCCAGATGACCACCGGGGCGCGCCAGCGGATGCGCGCGACGAGAGCCGCAGCGAGCGTCGCCCCGAGCAGGATGTGCGAAACGGCGATCGAGAAGAATCCCGTGAGCGAGGCCAGGAAGGCGGCCGAGGCCGCGGCGCGGCGGCTTTGCGAGGAAGCGGGCAAAGCACCAGAGTATTGCAGTCGCGTCTAGGGCTGCGGTTTGGTGACGTTAACAATTTGGCTGCGGCGGGAGCGTTCGGGGAGCCATTCGTGTGCTAACCTTCAGCGTTCGTGCTGCTTGAGCTCTCTGCGATTGAGAAGCGTTTCGGGGGCGTTCGCGCCCTTCGGCGGGGCGAGCTGCGTGCGGATGCGGGACAGGTGCATGCGCTGATCGGCGAGAACGGCGCGGGCAAGTCGACGATGATGAAGATCATCGCGGGCATGCATCAGCGCGACGGCGGGTCGATGCGCTGGCAGGGGTCGGAGGCGCATTTCTCGAAGCCCGCCGACGCGCACGACGCGGGCGTGGCGATGGTGCACCAGGAGTCGCTGCTCGCCTCGCACCTGACGGTCGCCGAGAACGTGTTTCTTGGGCGGGAGCGGACGTCGGGGCCTCTGCTCGATCAGTCGACGATGCTCGAGACGACGCGTCGGCTGATTGAAGACAACCGTTTTCCGTTGCAAGCCGACTGGCGGGTGGAACGGCTGTCGCCGGCGCAGAAGCAACTGGTCGAGATCGTGCGGGCGCTGCACGGCGAATCGAAGTTGATTATCTTTGACGAGCCGACGTCGTCGCTGTCTGAATCGGAGACGGTGGAGGTTTTTCGGCTGGTCAAGCAGCTGCGTGCGTCGGGCGTCGCGATCCTCTACATCACGCATCGTCTGGCGGAGCTGGACGAGATCGCCGATAAGGTGACGATTTTGCGCGACGGCGAGACGGTCCACACGGAGGACTTCGCCGAGATTTCGACCGACCAGATCGTGCATCACATGGTGGGCCGCGAGGTGGAACACATCTACGAGCGCGAGCCGCTGGAGCCAGGGGAAGAGGTGCTTTCGGTCGATCTTCCGGGGGCGAAGTTTTCGATTCGCGCGGGCGAGATTTTGGGGATCGGCGGGCTGATGGGCGCGGGGCGCACGGAGCTTTGCCAGACGCTGTTCGGCGTCACTCCGGCGACGGAGGGCGAGATTCGGGTCGACGGCCAACCGGTGGTCATTCGTTCGCCGAGGGAGGCCGCGCAGGCGGGCATCGCGCTGATTACGGAAGATCGGCAGCGGACCGGGCTGGCGCTCGACCTGCCTTTGCGCGAGAACGTGACGTTGGCCAATTTGACCGGGGTGACGACGAAGGGTTTCTTGAACCGGCGGGAAGAGGTTCGCGTCGCCAAGAACTCGATCGAGCGGCTGCGCATCCGCACGGACGGGACCGAGCAGGCCGCGGGGAAGCTTTCGGGCGGCAACCAGCAGAAGATCGTGATCGCGAAATGGCTCTATGCCAATCCGCGGGTGATGCTGTTTGACGAGCCGACGCGCGGGATCGACGTGAACGCCAAGCGCGAAGTCTTTTCGTTGATGGAGGAGACGGCGCGCGAGGGCAAGGCCGTATTGATGGTGAGTTCCGAGTTGCCCGAACTGTTGCAAGTCGCCGACCGCATCTTGGTAATGCGCGAAGGCGCGGTCGTCGCCGAGTTGCCGCGGACGACGACGCAAGAAGAGATCATGCATCATGCCGCCGTCGGCTAGGAAAGTCTTCGAGGGACCCAGCGACTCATGAAATCCTCCGCGCTCCAGCGCCTTCTGCCGTTCTTCAGCCTGATTGCGCTGTTTGTGATCCTGGCGATCGCCTCGCCGTACTTTCTGACGGCGACGAATCTGTCGGCGGTGGTGCGTCAAACGGCGGTGATCAACATCATGGCGCTGGGGATGACGCTGATTATCGTGTCGGGCGGCATCGATCTGTCGGTGGGCGCGATTCTGGCTTTTTCGGGCACGGTGGGTGCGATGGCGATGGCCGGGGGCCAGCCGATGTGGGTGGGCATCCTGGTGGGCGTCGTTTGCGGCCTGGCCTGGGGTTGGCTGAACGGCTTTCTAACGACTTGGCTGAAGATTCCGCCGTTCATTGTGACCTTGGGAACGCTGGGCATCGCGAGAGGTTTGACACTGATCATCTCGGGCGGGCTGCCGGTGGTGGGGTTGCCGAAGGAGCTGGCTTTCTTGGGCGAGGGGCGCGTGTTCGGGTTGCCGTTCGTCTTGTTGGTGCTGCTGATTTGTGCGGCGATAACGCACGTAATCCTGCACCAGACGAAGCTGGGACGTTACACCTACGCGATCGGCTCGAACGTCCATGCCGCCGTCTACGCGGGCATCCCGGTCTCGCGCTACACGATCTCGGTCTACGCCATCTCAGGCGCGTTGTGCGGGCTGGCGGCGATGATCGAGACTTCCCGTTTGATGACGGGACAGCCGACGGCCGGCATGGGCTATGAGCTGCAAGTCATCGCCGCCGTCGTCATCGGCGGGGGCAGTTTGACGGGCGGCGAGGGCAGCGTCATCGGTACGCTGATCGGCGCGTTCATCATGGGTCTGCTCGCCAACGGCAGCGACCTGCTCGGGATCAATCCGTACCTTCAGCAGGCCATCATCGGCGCGATCATCATCCTCGCGGTCGCGCTCGATGAGGCGCGCAAGCGCAGATTCAGTTCCTAAGTATCGTCGCTGAGGGCCGATACGGGCGAGGATGGCCCGTTGGGAGATCAAGGTACGCCTCGGTTCGACCCCGGACTCAGGCGATCCCCTGAGTCGATCTCGTCGCCAGGCGCCGGTATACTGTGAAAGCTCGCTCCTTCCCGTGCCCCAATCCCGCTCGATCTCCGGCCTGACCGCGGTCCTCGTCATCGCGCTCGGCGCCGCTGTCGGCGACCGATTCGGCGAAGACTTGGGGAGACTCGGCGGCGTCGCGGTGGGCCCCGCCGCCTACAACGAATCGGAACGTTTTGAGCGAGCGCTCGATCTGATCGCCGCCAACCTGCCCGACCCGGTCGACTCAGCCGACGCCGTCTACAAGGGCGCCATCCCGGGCATGCTCGCCGTCCTTGACCCGCACTCCCAGTTCTTCGATCCCAAGGCGTTCAACTCGCTCAGGGAAGAACAGCGCGGGAGCTATGCGGGCGTGGGGATGCAAATCCGCAGCTTCCGCAGTCAAACCATCGTCGACTTTCCGTTCCCCAACACGCCGGCTTTCCAGCGCGGAATCCGCCCCGGCGACGTCATCAAGAAGATCGACGACCGGCCCGCCTCCGAACTGGACGTGGAGGGAGTCGCCGATGCCGTGCGCGGCCGGGAGGGGAGTACGGTCCATCTGACGCTCGCCCGCCAAGGCGTGGAGAGCGAGATCGAAGTCGATCTGGTCCGCGCCAACATCCCTCGGCCCACCATTCCGCTCGCCTTCGAGATCGAGCCCGGTATCGGGTACGTCAAGATCACCTCCTTCGGCGAAACGACCGCCAACGAACTGGACTTAGCACTAGAATCGCTCGGAGAGAATGACCTCTCCGGCATGATCCTCGACCTTCGCGACAACTCCGGCGGCCTGCTAACCGCCGGCGTCCACGTCGCCGGACGGTTTCTCGATGAAGGAACCAAAGTCGTGTCCCACAGCGGCCGCCGGTCCCGCTCTCGCGACTACGAGTCTCGAGAGGGTCGCCGCGGTCCTCTTTATCCGATGACGGTTCTCGTCAATTGCCGCTCCGCTTCGGCGTCTGAGATCGTCGCCGGGGCTTTGCAGGACCACGACCGTGCGCTTGTCGCCGGCGCGGGCACCTTCGGCAAGGGCCTCGTCCAGAGCGTATTCGAGATGCCGCAAGACACCGGCATGGTACTCACGACCGCTCGCTACTACACGCCGAGCGGGCGTCTCATCCAGCGCTCTTACGACGACGCCGACCTCGTTCGCTACTACGCCGATCCTTGTAGCGAAGGCTATGAGCCCGAGCCCAATGAAGTAAAGCTGACGGATGCGGGACGTCGCGTCTACGGCGGCGCCGGCATCTCGCCCGACGTGCCCTTGGCCGGAGCCGATCTGGACGATTTCCAGGGTCAGCTGATCGCGAGCCGGAGCTTCGAGCGATTCGCCGCCTCGATCCTCGATGAGATCGGTCCTGGGTGGGATCCCGACGACGAGGATTACCAGCGCTTTGAGCGCTTCGTGCAGAGTGAGAGCATCGTCGTCGAGGACGGCGAGTTCACCCGTCAGCGCGGGTTCATTCGACGTATGCTGCGGACGGCCGCTTACACCGCCGCTTTCGACGTGGACCAAGGCGCTCGCGTCAACGCCACGCTCGATCCCGACGTGCTCCAAGCCGTCTCACTGCTCTCGGATGCCGCCCGCTTGATCGAGACCGCTGAAGCCCGTGCCCTAGCCAGCCAAACCGCTGGGGATCGTCCCGCCGTCGCCGTCCCGTAGCCGCTCCGAATCCTTTAAGATGGCGAGGCTATGCAACGCCTCGCCGTACTCCTGATCGCTCTTGCGCTCCCCCTGCCGTCCGCGGCTGAACGCGGCGTTACGTCCCAGCCGTTCGGCTCGACGCCCGAAGGCGAGCAGGCGCATCTGTTCACGCTGGTCAATGCGAACGGGGTCCGCGCGCGCATCTCCAACTTCGGCGGCGTCGTCGTATCGCTGGAGGTTCCCGACAAGAACGGCAGAATGGGCGACGTAGTCCTCGGCTTCGATTCGCTCGACGGCTACCTCGGCGAGCATCCCTACTTTGGCTCACTGATCGGTCGCTACGGCAACCGGATCGCCAAGGGTCGCTTCACGCTGGACGGCCGCTCCTATTCGCTCGCGGTCAACAACGGCCCCAATGCGCTACACGGCGGCGTCCAGGGCTTCAGTCGCCGGATTTGGGGAGCGAGCACGTTCGTCGGGGAGGCGGGCGTCGGCCTCCGGCTGAACCTGATCTCGCCCGCCGGGGAGGAAGGCTACCCGGGCACGCTCGCCGTCCGCGTCGACTACACGCTCGGCGACGACGATTCCTTGCGTATCGACTACCACGCGACAACCGACGCGCCCACCGTCGTCAACCTCACTAACCACTCGTATTTCAATCTCAAGGACGGTGGGGCAAGCCCGATCCTCGACCACCAGATGCGGATCCAGGCCGCCCACTTCACTCCAGTCGACGAGACGCTCATTCCGACCGGCGAGTTAGCTCCCGTCCTCGGGACGCCTTTCGACTTCCAGGCCCCGACAGAGATCGGCGCACGGATCGACGACGACGAGGAGCAGATTCGCTTCGGCGGCGGCTACGACCACAACTGGGTCTTCGACCGGCGAACCGGCGGAGAGCTCGAACACCTGGTCACGGTTCATGAGCCGACCTCTGGCCGAGTCCTGGAGGTTCACACCACCGAGCCCGGCGTCCAGTTCTACACCGGCAACTTCCTCGACGGTTCGAACGTCGGCAAGAGTGGAACAGCCTACCGGAGGCGCCATGGCTTCTGCCTGGAGACGCAACACTTCCCAGACTCACCCAACCAGGATGCTTTCCCGACCACCGTCTTGCGGCCCGGCGAGACTCTTGAGTCGACAACCGTCTATCGCTTCTCTGTGCGATAGAGCGCGTCGCAGGCTGCAAGCGGCCCCCGTCCCAGAGTCGCCGGCCGATACGCCCGCAGTACCAGAAGACCTAAGGCAAAAGCCTTATTCGAGCGAGAGGCTCAACCTCCTCGAAAGACAACGTAAACCAATACAATAAAAGGGCTTATAATTCTCCAAGAGCACTCTGCGCAAGAGATCGACCGCGTCCGATCCGCCCGGTTCAAGGCTTGGCGGACCAGTACGTCCGGGGTTCGCCCTACGGTTCTTTGTTAGGGAATTCAGGCTTCCCCCCTATCCACCGGGGTGCGGCCCCGATGGTACGGTCGGGGCATCACGTTCGATCGTGCCCTCACGCTGAGGAGTCCTGCTGGCGGCCCGTGGATCGTGACCTATAAGACAATGGGCTTCTCTACGCACCTATCGACACTCGCTCGCATAACGCTGTTGGGCGCGCTGGCGATCATGACCTCCCCGGCCGCTCTCATCACGTTTGACTCGCTGGATACGTCCGGAGGGCCCGTGGAGACTTACACCGAGTCCGGCGCGACCTTCTCAGCCGGCAACAAGGACTTCACTGTTACGACCGGCGTGCAGACAGCTTCTGTTTTCGCAGACGAGGGACGCTCCCTGCGCACAGCGGGTTCCCCCATGCCGACCATGCGCGCCGACCTGACCGGCTTGGTCGGCTACGTCTCGGTCGAGCTAGGCGATATGGGGTTCGACGCGGATCTCCTCTTTCTCCGCGCCTACGCCGACGACGGCGGTCTGCTCCAGGAAGCGCAACTCCAAACGGACACGAGCAACGCGATGCTGAACGAACTGTTCGTATTCGTTCCCAACATCTCCTACGTGGTGTTCGGCGGGATAGTGAACGGCAGCAGCTCGAGTTCGGTCTACGCCGACAACTTCTACTTCGGCGCCGCCCCCCCGGGGGTAGACGGAGGAGAGATTCCAGAACCGGCCACCATAGTCTTGTTCGCGGCTGGCCTCGGCGCTATCGGCTTCCTTCGTCGCCGTCGCTAGTCCCCTCTCGTCCTACAAAAACGACGCCCGTCAGGTACTCCGCCGGTCGGGGAGCCGGCCGCTGCGCCGACTGGTAGAATCGAGTCTCCGATGCTCGGCCGAGTTGAAGCCACGGGATTGGTCAAGGAGTTCCGTAGCTTCAAGCGCCGCGAAGGCCTCTGGGGCGCCGTTCAAGACCTCTTCCATCGCGAATATACGACCCTCCGTGCCGTCGATGAGATCTCGTTCACGATCGAGCCCGGCGAGATGGTCGGATATATCGGCCCAAACGGCGCCGGCAAGTCCACTTCGGTCAAGATGCTGAGCGGAATTCTTGTCCCCAGCGCGGGCAAGGTCGTCGCGAACGGTTTCGTTCCCTATGAACAGCGGATGGCTTATACGCGCACGATCGGTGCCGTGTTCGGACAGCGGACGCAACTGTGGTGGGACATCGCCGTGGTCGAATCGTTCCGTTTGCTCAAGGAGATCTACGAAGTCTCCGACGCGGACTACCGGGCCCGCATGAAGCAATTCAACGAGATCCTGCAGCTCGACGAGTTCCTTCACCAGCCGGTCCGTAAACTCAGCCTCGGCCAGCGTATGCGTTGCGACATGGCCGCCGCGCTGCTCCACAATCCGCCGTTACTCTTTCTGGACGAACCCACGATCGGCCTCGACCTTCTGGCCAAGGAAGCCATTCGCAAATTCCTGAAGGAGATCAACCGCGAACTCAACACTACCGTTCTGCTGACCACCCATGATCTATCCGACATCGAAGAGCTCTGTGAGCGACTGATGATCGTCGACCACGGCCGCATCCTCTTTGACGGTCCGTTGGGTGAGCTGAAGCGAATGCTCTGGCGTCAGATCGGCGTGCGCTTTGAAATGACCGACGAGACACAGGCAGACCGGCTCGCCACAGTCTCGATGGAGGGCGTCACCGTCGATCGAGTCGACGCGCTCACCTGTCGCCTCGCGTTCGATCGTGACGACTACGCTTCAGGCGAGGTCATCCGACGGGCCGTCACGGCGGCTGAAGTCCGCGACATCGTCATTGAAGAGGAACCGATCGACGATATCATCCGCCGGGTCTACACCGGCGGCGCAGCAGCCGAACTCGCTCGGAAATGACCGCCGCCGCTATCCTGCCGCGCCCGCTGCGCCACTACGCCGAGTTCGCCCGTATCGGCTTCATCAATATCCTCGCTTTTCGCCTGCGCTACTACACGGGCATCGTCACGTACCTGATCAACGTCACCGTCTATTACTTCATCTGGAAAGCGCTCTACGCGACCGATCCAGAGTTCGCCGCCGGGTTCAACTTTCCAGAGATGGTCACCTACGTCGCGGTCGGCTGGGTCATCCGCTCGGTCTACTTCAACAACATCGACCAGAACATGGCCACCGAGGTCCAGAACGGCAATATCGTCGTCAACCTCCTGAAGCCCACTCGCATTCAGGCCGTCTACCTTGGCCAAGCGATCGGCGAAGCCGGATTCCGGCTGTTCATGCTGACCGTCCCCGCGGCGGTCGTCATCTCGCTGATCTTCCCCGTCCAACTGCCCGCCTCTTGGACCGCCGCTGGAGCCTTCCTCCTCTCGCTAGCCGGATCAGTGTTGTTGGTCGGCGCCTTGAATTTCATCATCGGATCGCTCGCCGTCCGCATGAAGACGATCCTCGGTTTGCTGCGAGCCAAGTACTACGTGCAGGAGTTGCTGTCTGGCCTGCTCATCCCAATGACGATGTTTCCTCCCGCGCTCGCGTCCTTCTTCGACTACTTGCCCTTCCAGCACATCGCATACACTCCGCTCCGCATCTATCTCGGAAAGCTCCAGGGCGCGCAGCTCGCTCAAGCGCTCGGCGTGCAATGGGCCTGGACAGCCGGGCTGCTCCTAGGCGGGGCTCTCTTTTGGAAGTGGATGGCCCGTCGCCTAACGATCCAGGGCGGCTAGCCCACCGACTGCAGTTCCACCAACCGGCGATAGGTCTCCGAGACCGCCAACAGCCGTTCGTGCGAGCCGACGGCAGTGACTCGGCCGGCCTCCAAGACCACGATCTTGTCCGCGTTACGAATCGTCGACAGCCGATGCGCAACGACGATGACCGTACGGCCTTCCATCAGGTTCGCCAGCGCCTGCTGGACCAGTTGCTCCGACTCCGCGTCCAGGTGCGAGGTCGCTTCGTCCAACAGCAAGATCGGCGCGTTCTTTAGCAGGGCCCGGGCAATCGCCAGGCGCTGACGTTGGCCGCCGCTCAAGCGCAAACCGCGCTCCCCTAGATCAGTCTCGTAGCCTTGCGGGAGTTCGGAGATGAACTGATCGGCGATCGCCGATCGCGCGGCCTCTTCGAGCGTTGATCGGGGCACGTCCGGCCGTCCGTAGGCGATGTTGTTGGCGACGGTGTCGGCGAAGAGGAACGTCTCTTGGGTGACGAGCGCGATCTGCTCGCGCAGCGAGGCGAGCGTGGCTTCTCGCAGGTCGGTTCCGTCGATCAAAATTCTTCCTTCGGTGGGGTCGAAGAAGCGCGGAAGCAGATTCATGAGCGTCGACTTTCCGGCGCCTGACGGCCCGACAATCGCGACGACTTCCCCGGCTTTGACGGTGAGGTCGACGTCGGATAGCGTCGCCTCGTTGCTTTGCTCGGAGTTATCGGCGGACGCTTCGGTTTGGGGGTAGGAGAAGCCTACGCCTTCTAGAACGATCGAGTGCGAGAAGGGCTCCAACTTGCGTCCGCTCGGTGCGTCAGCGACATCGTGGGGATGCGACAGATACTCAAACACGCGCTCCGACGATCCCAGCGCCTGTTGAAAAATGTTGTAGATCCCGTTCAGTCGCTTGACCGGCTGATAGAGCATCAACAGGGCGACCACGAAGGTCGTGAACTGGCCCGCCGTCATCTCGCCCACCATTACCTGTCCGCGTACATAACTCAGTAGCGCCACAATCGTGAGCGCCCCAAAAACCTCGATCAACGGCGACGAGATCGCCTGCTGTTTCACGTAGCGTAACCCTGACCGGAATAGACGATCGGCGGCCGCCCGAAAGCGGTGCTCCTCGAAGGCCTCCATTCCGAACGCCTTCACCACTCGGTTGCCTGCAATCGTCTCTTCGAGAATCTGCGTCAGATCGCCCAGCTGATCCTGGGCCGTCCTCGTCGTTCGGCGGATCCGCTTGCCGATCCGCGAGGTAGGAATTAGCACAGCCGGCAGCACCGTCAGGCTCACGGTCGCCAGCTTCCAGTCCGTTTGCATCAGCACCCAGAGCAGCGCCGTGACAATGAAGCCTTGCCGCAGCAAGTCCGCCAAGATGTGCGACAGCGCAACCTGAATCCGCTCCACGTCGTTCACCAACGACGAGATCAGCTTGCCCGTGTGCGTTCGCTGGAAGAATGCCGGCGACTGATTGAGCACCACTCGATAGACGTGATTTCGCAGGTCACGGACCCCGGCGAGACCGGCGTAGTTGACCAAGAAGTTGCCGAGAAAGTCGCACAGCCCCTTGATCAGGAAGACGCCCAGGATTGCGGCCGCGATCATGCCCCAGTCCGAACCCAGCGCGTCCGGCAGCCAGTCGTCCAGGTAGATCGCCTCTTCCGTGAAAGGAAGCTCGAACAATCGAATCGGTTCGGGCGTCGTGTCCGGTTCGAGGACTCGGTCGAACACCGGTTCGATCAGTACCGCAGTTAACCCGTGGCACATCCCGACGATCGCCATCAGCGCGATCGCCGCGACTAGCTTTGGCGCGTGCGGCCGGACGTAGCCCAGCAACTGCAGCAGTTGTCTCATTGCATCAGCGGCGGACGCGGTTGCTCGCCCAGCACCCGCCGGACGGCCGCTTCGACCGCCGCTTGCTCTATCGACAGAATACAGCGCGGCTGATCGTAGGCGTAGCAGCGGTCGCCAGGGCAAGGCTTACAATCCCAGGCCGTCTCCACCACCTCGTGGCGATTCTTCCAAGGTCCCCAGATATGCGAGCTCGACGACCCGAAGAGCACCACCGAGGGGACCCCGCAAGCCGCGGCAATATGCGCCGGCCCCGAGTCGTTGCCGACGAACAGGCGAGCGCCCCCGATTAGGGTCTTCAGTTGCTCGATCCGAAGGTTCGGCCGCGTCTCGATCTCGCGAGAGAAGGCCTTGAGCAAGTGATCCATGCCCGGTCCCGCCACAATGACCGGACGAATCCCCAGATCGGAATTCAGCGTCTGCGCCAGCCGAACGTAGCGCTCGACCGGCCACGCCTTCGTCTCGTAGGCCGCCGCCACGTGGATGACCGCGTACCTTTCGGGCCTCTTCGCTGATGAAGCGTACAACCGTGCCGCCGGAATCTCGCTGCGCTCCACGCCCAGGTAGAACATCGCCGACGCGTGATGCTCCGCAGTGTGTACGGGAGCGTTCTTCGCTCGTCCTAGAATCTCCTGCGCGCGCGGGATTCGCAGGTTATAGACGTAGCTCTTGGAAAAATGGCCGTATCCGGCCCGCAGCTTGGCGCCGGAGAACAGCGTCATCCATGCGCTCGACGCTCCGCCGTGCAAGTTGAGGCATAACTCCGGGCATTCTTCGCGTATAGCTCGAATCGCGGCTCTGGTCTGACCACGGTCTACCGGGACGACCCGACCCACATCCGGCGCCCCCTCCAGCAGTCCGGCCAACGGGCGGTCCATCACCACCGTAATATTGAGATCAGGACGAGCCGCCTTCAGCAGCCGCAGCGCCGGAGTCGTCAAGACCGCGTCTCCAACCGAGCGCAAACGGATGACCACCACCGACGCTTCAGGGCTCAACTGCTGTAGGGGCGTCATGTGGCCGGCTAACGGCGCTCTAGCCGCATTCCTTCTCGGTCAGCTCGTACGCGCGTCGCGAACGGCCGCTAGGAACGCGCGAGCAGCCTTTTCGATTTCCTCGTAGCGACCTTCGCGCATCGCTTTCTGGTTCATTAGCGACGATCCCACGGCGACCGCATCGGCGCCCGCCGCCAGAAACTCTCCGACGTTTTCCGTGGTGACGCCCCCGGTCGGGCACATGTGGACCTGCGGCAGAGGCGCCTTCAGCGCCTTGATGTAGCGGGAACCGCCCATATTGTCGATCGGGAAAATTTTCACCAAGTCCGCCCCGGCTTCCCACGCGGTCAGCACCTCGGTCGGCGTCAAAGCGCCCGGCAGCACGGCTTTCGAGTAGCGCTTGCAAATCTCGATCGTCGGCAAATTCAGCCCTGGCGTAACGATAAACTCGCAACCCGCCAACATGCAGGCACGCGCCGTCTCGGGGTCGAGAACCGTTCCCGCGCCCAGCAGCAACTGGTCGCCGAATTCGTCCGCAAGCGTTTGGAGAATCTTCAACGCCCCGGGAACGGTCATCGTCACTTCCAGGACATTGACGCCGCCACGCACGACTGCCCGCGCCGACTCCAGCGCCTGCTCGCCGTCGTCGCAGCGAATAATCGGCACAATGCCGACGTCCAAAATTCGATCAATAGGCCGCTTATCGCTCAAGCCGATAACGTAGCACGCCCAGGCTCGCATCGGCGTCGCGGCGGAGAGCTCCTAGCAGGCCCCAGCGATACGCCCACGCGCCTGCGGACCAGCCGTTCCGCCTCACGCGAAGCCGAAGTCTCGCGGAACGAGCTAGGCGCGAACTTCGAGCGGGAAGTGAGGGGAGTCGACGCGGGCTTCATTGAAAATTCTCTTCACTTGCGCGACAAGGTCGGGCTTAGACGCGGCGAGGTCGTTCTTTTCAGAAAGATCCGTCTTCAGGTCGTAGATCTCGACCGGCGAGTCCGCTCCGTAGCGAACGCCCTTCCAGCGCCCCAGGCGCGCGGCCTGCATCGCCTTGCCGCTAATGGTGATTTCCCAGTAGAGATACTCCGGCGCCCGCTGCTCCCGACCGAGTAGTTCCGGCAGGAAAGACAATCCGTCGGTCTCGGGCGCCTCGACCCCGGCCGCCTCGCAAGCCGTGGCCAGAAAGTCCCAGTTCGCCCAAGGGTGCTCGGAGACGCGGCCCGGCGCAATCTTCCCCGGCCAACGCGCCAGCGCCGGCACCCGAATGCCGCCCTCATAGAAGTCCCGCTTGATGCCGCGCAGCCCGCCCTGGCTCTCGAAGAACGTCGGCCGGTGCCCGCCTTCGCGGTGCGGGCCGTTGTCCGACGTAAATAAGACCAACGTGTCCGAATCTACGCCCTTCTCCCGCAGCAGGTCGAACAGCCGCCCGATGTCGCGGTCCATCCGCGTAATCATCGCCGCGAAACCCTTCTCGGGATTCGGCCAAGGCTCGGTCGCGTATTGGCCGTAGTCGGGGACCGGTTGCCCGTCCCCAGTATCGCGTCCAAGCTCATTGTCGGCGTGGGGAATGGTCGGCGCGAGATAGCAGAAGAACGGGTCGTCGCCGCCCGCCGTCTCGTCGATCCAGTCCAGACACCGCTCCATGATCAGGTCGTGCGAGTAGGCCTCCTGACTCGCGCCGCGGTTGCCGCGGATCAGCGCGTAACGCTCGTCCTCCCACAGATGCGTCGGGTAGTAAGTGTGCGCATGGGTCTGGCTCAAGAACCCGTAGAAGCGCTCGAACCCTTGGCGGGTCGGCAGGCCCGGCGTATGCGCTTCACCGAGCGCCCACTTACCGAAACAGCCGGTACGATAACCCGCGTCGCGAAGCAGCTCCGCGATGGTCACGTCGTCGTCAAGCGGCGGCCGATTGCCGTTGCCGCGCACCAGCGCATGGCCGGTATGGAAGCCCGTCATCAAGCAGCAACGCGAAGGCGCGCAGACGGTCGAGCCCGCATACGCGTCGGTGAAGCGGACGCCCTCGGCGGCCATGCGATCGAGGTGCGGCGTGGCGATCCGCTGCTGGCCGTAGCACCCGAGGTCGCCGTAGCCGAGATCGTCGGCGAGGATGAAGATGATGTTGGGCCGCTTCGACTGCGCGGGCAGGAGCGCCGGCACGGCGGCGGAAGCAAGAAAGGCGCGGCGAGTGAGCGACATCACTCGCATAGCGTAGCGCCCCGATACCGCGTAGCGCTCCTGTACTGCGTAGCGCCCGTATACTGGGGACGCCATGAAGCCCGCCGTCCTCGCTCTGTTCATCACCGCGTCGCTCTTCGCGCAATCCTCCACGCAAACGACGCTCCGTAATCCGCCCGCCGACGCTGACCGCGCGCTGCTCGTCACCCTCGGAATCGGCGACCGCTCCGAGGTCGACTGGAGCGGCGAGATCGACGTTCGCAGCGGCGAGCTGACCGGGCTGATCGGTTATGAGATGGGCGCCGGCGATCGCACCGTTCCGCCCGCTTCCTGGGAGATGTCGACGCGCCCCGCCTTCCCGTTCGATCGCCGCAACCACGACGTCGACATCCTGGTCGACTTGGAAGAAGGGACCTACCTCACGCCCCGCTTTCATCTCTACCTCAAGGGCTCGACCGCGACCGAGGCGACCGTCACAACCCGGCAGGGAGAGTTCACTTTCCGTTTAGGCGAGATCCCGGCGGCGGGCGCCAAGACGTTCCTGGGAGGCCGTGCACGGGTATCCGATTCGGCCCTCGCGACCTTGATCGGGCGAGGCGATACGGGCGGGCCGAGCGAGCGCCTCACCGACAACGACTACCCCTCGATCACGGTCGCCAAGGACGGCGCGACCTGGGTCGCTTGGCAAGGATTCGACGGCCAAGGCGGAGACCGGATCTTCGCCGAGAAGCTCGCTCCGGGCAAACTGCAACCGTCCGAGGCGCGACCGTTCGCCGTCAGCCCCGAAGGCGGCGACGTCTACCGCTCGGCGGTCGCCGAGGACGCGGAAGGCAAGGTCTGGGTCGTCTGGTCCGAGCGCGTCAACGACAACTGGGATCTGTTCGCGCGCAGCTTCGACGGCGAAAGCTGGTCGCGCATCGAGCGGCTCACCAAGGCGTCCCAGCCCGATACGCAGCATCGCGTCGCCGCGGATTCCGAAGGCCGACTGCACGTCGTCTGGCAAGGCTTCCGCAATAACCGCGCCGGCATCTTCCACAAGAGCTATCAGCCCGAGGAAGGTTGGAGTTCAGAGAGTCGCGTCAGCGGCGAGGGCGGCAACGCCTGGGAGCCGGCGATCGCGATCGATTCCCAAGACAACCTCTGGGTCGGTTGGGATCAGTACGGCGACAACGGATACGACGTTCGGCTGCGCGGCCGCGTCGAAGGCGCTTGGCAGGCGGAGCGCGCGGTCACCGATACCGCTCGCTTTGAAGCGTACGTGTCCTTGGCGGTCGACAAGCAAGATCGCCTCTGGCTGGCTTGGCACGAGTCGGGCGTGAACTGGGGCAAGGACTGGGGCTACCCGTTCCACATTCGGGCCAACGCAACCGGCCTCTACAACTCACGCGAGATCCGGATGGCGGTCTTGGACGGCGGCACGCTGCGCGCACCGGCGTCGCTCGCAGCGGCCTTGCCCGATCCCGGCCCCGGCAACAACTTCTTCGAATACCCGCGACTCGCCGTCGACGGCGACGGCCGCGTCTGGTGCTTCTTCCGCCACCGCCGTCCCGCGCAGCACAACGTCTATTGGCGCACGCCCGCGCACCACGCGCTGTGGGAGATCCAGGCCTCCTACCTCGATGGAGACCAGTGGTCGGCGCCGGTCCTGCTCCCCTATTCCACCGGCCGGACGGACATGCGCGTCGAGTTTGCACGAGGCCAGGACGGCCGGTTGACGGCGGCCTGGCCGACCGACCGGCGCAACTTCCGGGACTTCGTCAACATGATGCCCGACGTCTTCGCGGCGCGCATTCCGCGCATCGCCGGGACCCCGCGCGGGCCCGCCCTTGGCGAGTTTCGTCTGCCTCCCGTCGAGCCCGCACGGCAACCGCCGAATCGCCCGGCTCGGGAGATGGCCGCCGACGAGCCCGTCCATCCCAATGAAGCCGAAGACGTGCGCCGGATCCGCGCCTACGCCTACGAAGCCGGCGGCAAGAAGTACCGCATCTTCCGCGGAGACATGCACCGCCATACCGACATCTCGTGGGACGGCTACAACGACGGTTCGCCCGAGGATACCTATCGCTACGCGCTCGATGCGGCTTCGCTCGATTTCCTCGCCATCACCGAGCACAACTTCGGCGTCGCGGACGAGTACGACTGGTGGCGCAGCCAAAAATTCACCGACGTCTACCGGGTCGGCGGCGCCTTCGTCCCGCTGGTCGGATACGAGCGATCGATCAAGTACCCGAACGGTCACCGCAACGTGATCTTCCCCTATCGCGGCGCGCCGATCCTCGACTATCAACACTACGAATGGAACTCAGGCGAAGAGGGCTTCGCCTACACGCGCCAAGGCCCGGAGCGCTTCTTCGCCTATCTCCGGAAGTACAAGGCGATCGCGATGCCCCACACCTCGGGGACCTCGATGGGGACCGACTGGTCGGACTACGACCCGGAAGTCGAACCGATCGTGGAGATCTATCAGTCGGACCGAACCAGCTACGAATGCACCGACTGCTGGCGAGCGGCGCCGCCCGACGACGTGCCCAAACAGTTCGGCGGCTACAAGCCCGAGGGCTACGTGAACGTGGCCTGGGAGAAGGGCTTCCGCCTCGGCGTCCAAGCGAGTTCCGACCACTTGGGCGTGCACACGGCCTACTCCATGATCCTCGCCGAGGAGAACACCCGCGAGGCGCTGGTCGATGCGATCCGCGCGCGACGGACCTACGGCGCCACGGACAACATCATCGTCGATTTCCGACTGATCGACGGAGACGACGAGCACATGATGGGTTCGGACGCCGCCGTCTCGGGCCGGCCCCGGTTCAAGGTTCGGATCGAAGGAACCGACGTCCTCGGCGACGTGGAGATCGTGAAGAACAACGAGCGAGTCTACACCCAGCAGCCGGGCGCGAAGACGGTCGAGTTCACCTACGTCGACAACGAGACGCGCGACAACGAAACACGCAACAAGAGCGAAGCCGACTTCTACTACGTTCGCGTGCGCCAGGCGGATCGCGATGAACAGATCGCCTGGAGCTCGCCGATTTGGGTTACCGGCCGCTAGAGCGTGCAACCAGATCGGCGGCGGCGTGGGCCCATTGCGGGTGCTCGAAGGAGAAGCCTTCGGCGAGGAGTCGTCCGGGAACCACGCGCCGGCTCTTGAGCAACAGCTCGGTGTCGGTACGCAGAAAGAACGCGCCGACCTCCGTCATCCAGGCGGCGGCGGGCAGCCCGATCGGCACGCCCCAGGCCTTACGCAGCGCCGCCATGAACTCGCGCTGCGGAAGAGGACCGGGCGCGGCGAGATTGACGGCGCCTTCGACGTCGGCGCGTTCGACGAGGAAGTCGACGGCGCGCAGGAAGTCCCGCTCGTGAATCCACGAGACGTACTGGCGTCCGCCGGCGATCGGGCCGCCGAGTCCGAGTCGCGTCATGCGCGAAAGGACGTGGAAGACGCCGCCGCGATCCGGGCTCATCACCATGGCCGCGCGCAGAGCGACTTTGCGCGTCCGGGGCGTCGCCGCTTCGCTCAACTCACGCTCCCACGCTTTGGCGATCTCAATCGAGAATCCCCAGTAGGCCGGAGCGTCGGGTTCGGAGCCTCCGATCAGGCCGTCTTGCTCGTCGTTCGGAGCGTCGAAGCGATGCGCGTAGATCGTCGCCGTGCTCATCTGGAGCCAGACGGGAGGCGGCTGCGAGGCCCGCGCAATCGCCTGCCCGACGACGCGAGTGGAATCGACGCGCGAGCGCATCATCTCCTCAAGGTTCGCTTTCGTGTAGCGACAATCGACGCTGCGTCCGGCGAGGTTCACGACCACGTCGGCACCGTCGATCGCAGCCGTCCAATCGCCCAGCGTACGACCGTCCCACGGGAGTTCGCCTTCCGAGGCTTGCGCGCGACGGCTGAGGATGACGACCTCGGCGCCGCGTGCGCGAAACCAACGGGCGAGCATCGAGCCGATCTGACCGCTTCCGCCGGGAAGGACGACTCGCATTCCACGAGGCTAGCATTCACACGACCGAGCGAAGCCGTGCGCTACCTTAGCCGGTGATGCCCACCTCTCCTCCCAACGTCCTGATGGTCGGGACCGGCGAGTATACGACCGGCTACGTGCACGGCTCGGCGGCCGATTCCGATAAGGGCGCCGGAGTCGTCGCGCTGACGATGTTCGACCTACGACGGCAAGGGCGCGTCGGACGGCTGCTGATGGCCGGGTCGAACGGGACCAAGTTTCCCGGCATTCGCGCGCACCTCCAACGCGTCGTCGGCGACGTCTACCGCGATCTCGATCTCGCCTTCGAGAGTTTTCCGTCCGACTCGACCGAGCGCGATCCGGAAGCCTATCTGCGCGCGCTCGACGAGTTGAGTCCGGGCGACGCGGTGGTCGTCTTCACGCCCGACGACACGCACTTCGCGATCGCGGCGGCGGCGGTCGAGCGCGGCTGCCACTTGCTGGTCGCCAAGCCGATCGTGCAGAAGCTTGACGAGCATCTTGCTCTCTTGCAGGCGGCGGAAGAGCGCGACGTGCTGGTCGCGATGGAGGTCCACAAACGCTGGGACCCGATCTACGTCGACGCACGCGACCGCATCCGCGAGCTCGGCGACTTCAGCTTCTTCCAGTCCTACATGTCGCAGCCGAAGTCGCAGCTCGATACCTTCCGAGCCTGGGCGGGCAAGTCGTCCGACATCAGCTACTATCTGAACGCGCACCACGTCGACTTCCATTGCTGGGCCGCGGGCGGATTCGCGCGGCCGGTGCGCGTGCGCGCTTCCGCGGCGACCGGCGCCGCCGAGGCGAAGGGGATTCCGGCCGAAGATACGATCACCTTGCTAGTCGATTGGTTGAACGATTCGGGCAGTCGCGGAACGGCCGTCTACACGTCGTCGTGGATCGCGCCCAAGAGCGACGTCCATTCGCAGCAGCGCTTCTTCTACATGGGACACGACGGCGAAGCGACGGTCGATCAAGCGCACCGCGGATACACGCTGGCAACCGACGCCGAGGGGTACCGCTCGGCGAACCCGCTCTTCATGAAGTACGCGCCGGACGCGCAAGGGCGCTTCACCGGTCAGTCGGGGTACGGCTATCGCTCGTTCGAAGACTTCATCGATGCGGCGAGAGCGATCGGCGCCGGAGAGGCCGCGCCCAAGGACTACGTCGGACGCTTGGCGACCGTCCAGGAGACCGTCTGGACGACGGCGGTGCTCGACGCCGGGCGCCGTAGTCTGGACTCGGACGGAGCGCCGGTCGATCTCGAGTACGACGGAGGGGGCAAACTGGTCGGACTCGCCCTGTAGGCGTCGGGCGACAGTACACAATAGGAAGACGCTTGCGGCTGCGCCTGCTCACCTACAACATCCATCGCGCGATCGGAGTCGATCGCCGCTTTCGCCCGGGCCGGGTCGCGGAGATCATCGCGCACCACCGCCCCGACGTCGTGCTGTTGCAAGAGGTCGATGAAGGCGCCCCGCGCTCTCGTGAACTGGACTTGGCGCGCGAACTCGCGGCGATGCTCGACTTCGAACACTACGCCGTCGGACACAACGTCTCCCTGCGCAAGGGCCGCTACGGCAACGCGACGCTCAGCCGCTACCCGATCCTGCGCGAGCGCAACATCGACCTGACCATCGAAGCGCGCAAACGCCGCGGCTGCCAGCACACGACGATCGTGGCCGAAAAGGTCGCCGGACATCCGCACCGGTTGGAGCTGTTCAATCTGCACCTGGGCCTCTCGGCGCAGGAGCGCGGACGACAGATCGGCGAGCTGACGCGATCGCCCGAATTCGCCGGACTGGACTCGGGCAGCGCAACGATCATCGGCGGCGACTTCAACGATTGGCGGTCGCTGCTGCACCCGATCTTTTGGGAGATCCTGGACTTCAAGTGCGCGACCCAGAAGCGCGACGACTACCAAGGCGGACTGCGGACCTTTCCGTCTTTTTCTCCGCGCGGCGCGCTCGACCGCGTCTACTACCGCGGCCCGTTGCGAGCGCTTGAAGCGCGCACCTGCAAGCTGATGGCGTCCAAGGCGGCCAGCGACCATCTGCCGGTGATTGTCGATTTCGAACTCGGCTAGCCGCCGATACGGTGCAGCTTGATCAAGTCCGTGCGGCCGCGCACTTCGAACGGCGTGCCGGCGACGAGCACGATCAGGTCGCCTTCTTCGACCCAACCCAGGCGCCGCATCAGCGCCTCGACCGCGCTCACCAGCGAATCGAGATTATCGGGCTCGGCGATGATCTTGGAACGCACGCCCCAAAGCAGCTTCGCTCGGTGGCAGACGTCCGGGTGCGGCGAGAGCGCGAAGGTCGGACAGGTCGGGTGGTGCTTCGAGATCAACTGCGCCGAGTAACCGGTCTCGGTGTACGCGACGATGTACTTCGCCCCCAAACTCTCGGCCAGACGAGCGGCCGAGTGCGCGACGCCGACCGAGAAATCGTCTTGCTGCCAAGGAGCAGGCCCGAGGTCGAGGTTCGGTTTCGAGGCGCGCGACTCGGCCGCCTCGATGATCTTGGCCATCATCGAGACCGCTTCCACCGGGTAGTCCCCGGCGGCCGTCTCGGCCGAAAGCATAACGGCGTCGGTCCCGTCGAAGACGGCGTTGGCGACGTCGGACGCTTCCGCGCGCGTGGGCAGCGGATTGTGGATCATGCTTTCGAGCATCTGGGTGGCCGTGATGACCGGCTTGCGCCAGCGGGCGGCCTCCTCGATCATGCGCTTCTGCTCGACGGGCACTTGCCAGGGACTGAGTTCGACGCCTAGGTCGCCGCGGGCGATCATCAGACCGTCGGCGACGGCGAGAATCTCGTCCAGGTTCTCGAGCGCCTGCGGCTTCTCGATTTTGGCAATGAGGTGCGCGGTCGAGTTCTCGCGGGCGATGAGCTGCTTGGCGCGCCGGACGTCTTCCGCCGTACGCACGAACGACTGCGCGATGTAGTCGACGTTGAGCGACGCGGCGAAGCGTAGATCGCGCAGGTCCTTCTTGGTCACCGACGGGATGCTCATCCGAGCGCCCGGGACGTTGACGCCCTTGCGCTCGCCGAGTTCCCCGGAGTTGAGCACCTCGCAGACGACGTCCTCCCCGTCGACGCGGCGCACCTCTAAACGGACCGCGCCGTCGGCCAGCAGGACGGCGTCGCCGGGCTTCACGTCCTGGGCCAGCGAGTGGTAGTCGATCGAGACGATACCCGAATCGCCGACGACCTCTCGCGGGGTCAGCCGCAGCGACTCGCCCGCCTCAAGCGGAACGGGACCGCCGCCTTCGAGCTTGCCGGTGCGCACTTTCGGGCCCTGGAGATCGGCCACGATCGGCGCCATGCGGTCGGCGTCTCGGGCGGCCTCGCGAACCAGGCGGACGCGCTCGGCCTGCTCCTCGTGCTTGCCGTGCGAGAAGTTCAGGCGTACGGCGTTCATGCCCGCTTCAACGAGGGCCTGGATGGTCTCCGCCGAACTCGAAGCGGGGCCGAGCGTACAGAGAATTTTGGTTTTTCGCATCAGCTAGAGCAGTTTGCTCGCGATCGATTCGAGCGTCTTCGCTAGATCGACGTCGTATTGGGTGACGCCGCCGGCGTCGTGCGTGGCGAGATCAACGGTGACCTTGCCGTATACGTTGAACCACTCGGGATGATGGTTGGCCGCCTCGATGCGGGTCGCCGCCGCGGCCATGAAGCCGAAGGCGTGGGTGAAGTCGGCGAAAGCGTAGTCGCGATGCAGCTTGCCGTCCTGGAAGCTCCAGCCGTCGAGCCCGGCGAGGGCGGCTTGGATCTGATCGTCGTTGAGCTTGGGGGGGACGGGCATGCCGCTATTGTAGCGGCGCGCGCTGCGAGGTCCGCTTACGCAGGAGCACAATCAGGCTCAATGCGGAGAACGTCAAGAACAAGCTCCTCGGCTCGGGCACCTCGTTGAGAGCAACCCTTGTAACGCCATCGGCCTCGTACAGCCTAAACAGAACATCAGTATCTTGTCCCTCAAAGTCTTGGCGGGCTAGGGGAGAGCCCCCTTCGATTCGCGAGGACTGAGAGAAGGCGACGGGTACTCCCAGATCGAATGGGACGATCCCGAGACACACGGCTCTGGGCGTCGCGTCCAGCGAAGAGGTGCATCGAAAGGAGCCGGACTCGTCAGGACTCATACGGAAGCTCAGGTCGCCGAATACAAGCTCTTGTTCAAACTCGAAACCGCCTGGGGCGGACGAGCTTGTCCCTGAAATCAAAAACTCAAGGAACCCCGGACGCTCGGCGCCGAGCGCGCCTGCTTGCAACGATCTCCCATACTCGAGCATTCCAACGTGCCGGAAGGCATAGCCTGTGAAGTCATTGGAGTACGACTCCCCATAGACCGAAAATCCCGGACGCCATTCCAACCCGAAAGGCTCGAAATCGACCCGACCACTAACGGCCGCCGTGCTGCCCTCGGGTCCCGAGACCACGCAACTCTCGGCTTCCTCACCCGATCTGGCCTGGGTGACACGCCCCCATGGCTCGGACGGGCCGGACCTCTCCTCAACGGTGACCGTACAGACGCCATCCAAAATCATGCCAGCGGGCATCAGCGAGGCCGGAACGAGGAGAAGAAAGGGTAGGGAAAATCTGGTCAATATACTCTGCATGCGAGCTAGCCTATCACGCCACCCGACGTGTCCCGGCGCAATACTAGGCGCTTGAGGTCGGTCGACAGGAAAACAATCGTCACGCTGCGCGGAGGTCTGGGGAATCAACTGTTCCAGTACGCCTTCGCGTGGGCGCTGAAGGAGCGTACGGGGGCGCCGGTGGAGCTCGACTCTTGGCACTTCACGTTCGGGCACGCGCGTCCGCTCGACCTCCAGGACATGCCGATCGAGCTTCCGATCTCGCCGACCGTCTTGCCCTGGTGGATGAAGCACGGCGCGGCGACGCGGATCACCGATCGGTTTCCCGAGACGACCGGGCGCTGGCTCGACGTCTATTTCGAGCCCGACCGCCCCGGCTACGACTCCCGTTACCTGAGCCGGCCGAGGAGGATCTACCACGGCTATTGGCAGTGCCCGCGCTACTTCGACGAGCACCGCGAAGAACTACGGCGTCAGTTTCGCTTTCGCGATGAGCGGGACGTACTCGCCGAGCTTGCGCGCATCCGGCCCGGTTGGGATCGGTTCATCGCCGTGCATATCCGTCGCGGCGACTACCTGCATCCGGTGATCGCGGCGATTCACGGCATGCCGGAACTCGAGTATTACCGGCGCGAGCGGGAGCGGCTGCGGGCGGAGTTGGGCGAACGGCGGACGGTGTTCTTCACCGACGATCCGGACTGGTTGCGTGACGAGTCGGGCCTGCTCGACGACGAGAGCGTTACGGCGGCCGACTTCCTCAACGGCTCGCGCGAAGAGTTCGCCTTGATGCGCCGCGCGAAGGGGTTGGTGATCTCGAACAGCTCGTTCAGTTGGTGGGCGGCGTACCTCGGGGAGCCGGAGATGGTGATTGCGCCGGACTATTGGTTCCGGGACGTGACGACGGAGGCATACGAGATCCTGCCGGAGGGTTGGTTGACGGGGAAGAGTCAGCCTGAGCCGTTGCGGTAGGCGCGGCGGGCGCGTTCGCGGTGGTTCCAGTCGTCGCTGAGGGCGAGGATGCGGCGGAAGCAGGCTTGGGCGTCGCGGCGGCGGCCCAGTTCGTCGTAGCAGCGGCCGAGTTCGAAGTAGCCCTCGACGCGTGCGGAGGCGGTGATCTGCGGTCCGTCGAGGAAGGCGCGAAGGCGGCGGACGGCCTGCTCCGTTTGTCCCAACTTCCGAAGGTCCGCGGCCTCGCGGACGACCGCCATGGGGTGCGGTTCGGTCAGGCGGGCGGGTTCGGATCGCGTCAAGGCGCTCATTGTATCGAGGTGAGTCTTGGCGCTTCGCGGCGTCGCACAAAGGTCGCCGAGGTTACTCATTTTTCGAGGAATTTTACAAAAATCCGGCCAGCACTCTCGCGTGGTGGTTTATTCGGCGTTTTTAGCTCTGGTATAACTGCGCCCGGGTTAGGGGCGTCTTTCTTCTATTGCAGAAGAGCCGCCTCCGTTCTTTGAAACAGGTAGGAGGCTTGCAAGCATGCGTTTGCATCTAAGCGCTTCGATAGCGCTTCTGTCGGCGTTGGTCTGGACAGGGCCGCTGCCCGCGCAGCAGGATACGTCGCTCATCGTCGGGACGATCTCGGACGCATCCGGGGCCGTGATTCCTGGAGCCCAGGTGACTTTTGCGCACTTGGCGACGGGGACCGAATACACGGCCGCTGCGAATGAGAGCGGCAATTTCCGTTCGCCGCCGCTGAGAATCGGCGAGTATTTAGTGGTCGCCGAGTCGGACGGATTCAAGTCCTACTCGGGCTCCGGCATCGTCTTGTCGATCGGCGACGTCCGTCAGCTCGACATCATTCTGGAGGTCGGCGCCGTGACCGAAGTCATCGAGGTGGAGGCGTCGGCGCCGCTGTTGCAAACGTCGGAAGCCTCGGCGGGTCAAGTGATCGAGAATCGTCAGATCGTCGATCTGCCGCTGAACGGTCGCGACTATTTACAGCTCGCAGCGATCTCCTCAGGCACCACGCCTTCGCGCGGACAAGGCGTCTCGATCGGCGGACAGCGCGGTACGGAAGTCGCCTTCACGCTCGACGGCATGGACAACAATAACCAAGCCATCGCATCGCAAGGGAACCAGAAGGAAGTCGTCAAGCCCTCGGTGGACGCCCTGCAAGAGTTCAAAGTGGTGACAAACGGGTTCTCGGCCGAGTACGGGAGATCGTCGGCGGGTCTGGTGATTCTGTCTTTGAAATCCGGAACGAACGAGCTACACGGCACCGGATTCTACTTTTTCCGGGACGAGGTGATGGACGCGAGGAACTACTTCACGCCGGCGAATCGCGACAAGCCGCAGTTCGGACGCCAACAGTACGGGTTCGCCGCAGGCGGCCCGATCGTGAAAAACAAGACGTTCATCTTTGGCGATGCCGAGTGGACGGACATTCGCGAAACGGCTTCGCGAGTCAGTAACGTTCCGACGGCGAATATCTTGAACGGCGACTTCAACGAGCTAGGTCAGACGATGTACGACCCGGACTCCTGGAACGGAACTGAGCGCCAACCCTTCGCCAACAACATCATCCCGGAGAGCCGGTTTGATCCTGTGACGGCCGCCATGCGCGAGTTCTGGCCGGCGCCGGATTCGCCCGGTCTCACCAACAACTTCACGTTCTTGCCGCCGCGGAATCAGGACTACTACAAGTGGGACATCCGAGTCGATCATGCGTTCACGCCGACGACCAACTTCTTCGGCCGGTGGAGCAGCCAGCAACAAGCTCGGGCCGCCGTGGGCGAGTTGCCGCCGACGCGGTTCGGAACGCTCACGCGCGCCGCCGAGCAGGACGTGACGAGCAACAACGCAGTCCTGGGTTTGAACAAGGTATGGAAGGCGAATCTGGTTTCCAGTTTCCGGCTCGGCTGGAACTACATCGACACGGACGTAGAGGTTCCGTTCGACGTCACTGAGAACGTCAACTCGGCGATCGGCCTTCAGGGCTTTGCCACTACGTATCGCGGCTTGGCCGAGATGAACATGGCTCCCTGGCGACGGATCGGCAACAACACGTTTCGCCCCAATCTGATTCAGTCGCAGACGCGTCAATTCTCCGCGGACAACACCTGGACAAAGAACAAGCACGCGGTGAAGTTCGGGGCCCAGATGTATTGGCTGCAGAGCTTCATCGACAACAACCAGCGGGCGATGGGCACGATCACCTTCGACGGCCGCTTTACCGAAAACGTGATGCAGAACGCGAACGGCGGATTGTCCCGAAACGGCAACGCGACGGGCGACGCCATGGCGGACTTCCTACTCGGAGTTCCGCGCGAAATGCAGGGCTCGAGCATCATCTACATGAACCTGCGCGCGCCGTTCCTCCACTACTACGTCCAGGACGATTGGAAGGTGACCCAGAAGCTGACTCTGAACATGGGAGTCCGCTACGAGTACAACCAACCGTGGATCGAGACCCGAGACGGCATCGCGAACTTCGACAGGAACGGACCACGAGGCTCCCAGGGATTCATTGAGGTGGCCGGGATGAACGGAAGCAGCGTCGCCGATCGGGGACTCGTTGATCCGGACAAGAACAACTGGGCTCCCCGGTTCGGCTTCGCATATCAGGCCAAGGAGAAGATCGTCGTCCGGGGCGCCTACGGCATCTTCTACGGGAACATCAGCAATACCGGAGGCGGCGAATTCATGGAGACGATGCCGCCCTTCCATATCAAGTCATCCCTAACGACGGGCCGAATTGATCCGGAGCTCCGGATGCGCATCGGACTGCCGCCAGGGACGATCTCCCCGAGGAACGCGGCCGGCGTTGAGATGTCCTCATTCGACCGCGATCCGCCTTGGCCAATGGCTCAGAACTGGAACCTCAACATGCAGTTTTCCCTCAAGGGAGACATGCTTTGGGAGGTCGGCTACTTCGGCAACAAGATGAATCACATCATCGGTCGCTTTGACGAAAACTCGCCGATCGCCGGGCAGAGGGTGTACAACCCGACCCTGGGCCGGATGGTGGAGCCGACTGAGAACCCCAACTTACGTCGGCCTTGGTATACGACGGAGATTCCGGCGTCTTGCCGCGGCGACCTGTGTTTTGACGGAACCGATCCCGGCGGATTCATTACGTTGGGCCGACAGAACACGCACTCGAACCGATTCAATTCGCTGTACCACGGCCTCCAAACTAAGTTGGAGAAGCGCTACTCGAAGGGCATGACCTACATCCTGTCCTACAACTGGGCGCACGCCATCAGCGATCTCCGGGGTATTCCTGGTTCGGGCGAGGCTCCGGGCGAGAACGCCCGATTCGTCCTGAACCCGCTCGACCTATCTAGAGAGCGCGGCCCGGCGCCGACGGATATTCGTCACCGCTTCGTCGGCAGCCTAGTCTATGAGCTGCCATGGGGCAGAGGGAAAAGGTTCGGCAGCGCCTGGGGCGGCATCACCGACGCGGTTCTGGGCGGCTGGTCGGTCGGCAGCATCGTGACCCTGGTCGGCGGAACTCCGGCTACTCCGGGCGTGCAAGGTAATCCGGCAAACGTCGGCGGCGGCGACCGTCCCGACATCGTAGCCGGACAGGACTGGCAGAAGAGCAATGCTACGCCCGAAGAGTGGTGGAATCCCGCCGCTTTCGCCGTACCTGAAGCACTCACCTACGGCAACTCGGGCAAGGGCGTCCTACGCATCCCGGGCCGCCAACAGTGGGATTTCTCGGCCTACAAGAGCTTCCGCTTCTCCGAGAAGTACTCGGCGCAGTTCCGCCTCGAGGCCTTCAACTTCACGAACACACCGCAGTTCAACGCCCCGAACACCACTGTCGGCAACCGCAACTTCGGACGCATTACCGGCGCGGCGAACCCGCGCAACCTCCAACTCGGTTTGAAGTTCATCTTCTAACCCTCAACCACCCCACCCCTAAGCAGCCGGCCTCGCCTTCACGGGCGGGGCCGGCGTGCGTTATGCTCCTGACGCCATGCGAAGACGACATTTCCTCCAGTCCGGCGCCATCGGCGCGAGCGCGGCCGCAGCGGCGGCGGCTCAAGCGCCTGCTCCGATGGGCGATCAGCCGGCGCTCAAGATCACTGATATTCAAACCTTCCTGGTCGGCTCGAAGAAGCAGGAAGAGGGCAACTCGGGGAACATCTCCGGCCGCAACTATATCTACGTCAAGGTGCTCACCGACCAAGGGATTTCGGGCATCGGCGAAGCGTATTCCTGCGGTCCGGACGAGGCGACGGTCAAGGTCATCGAAGACTACAAGCTGTGGCTCGTCGGCAAGGATCCGCGCAACGTTCAGTTCCTTTGGGACTACCTGTACAACACGACGCGCTTCCCGGGCGGGTCGATCGTGATGTCGGCGATTTCGGGGATCGAGCATGCGCTTTGGGACGTGGCGGGGAAGGCGGCGGGGCTGCCGGTGTGGGCGCTGTTGGGCGGGCGGTGTCGGCAGAAGATTCGGACGTACCAATCGATCGGCGGCCGGTCGCCCGAAGAGGCGGCGGACAATGCGCAGGCGCTGATCGGACGTCACGGCTATACGGCGGTTAAGATGTCGCCGCACAATCCAGGCGACAACCAGATGCCGTACAACGACGTTACGCGGATCGCTGGTAAGCGCGTGGGCGCGGTTCGCGAGGCGGTCGGGGAGTCGGTCGATATCGCGGTGGATATCCATGCGCGCTACTTCGAGGTCCAGCGGGCGGTGCGGGTGGCGCACGAGATCGAGGAGTACCTGCCGTTCTGGCTCGAGGAGCCGATTCGCCCGGAAAACCCGGACGCGATGAAGAAGCTGGCGGACCACGTGAACATCCCCTTGGCCTCGGGCGAGTGCAACTACTCGAAGTTTGAATTCCGAGACTTGATTCAGTTGCAGGCGGTCGACATCGTGCAGCCCGATATCTGCGTGTGCGGCGGCATCTGGGAGATGAAGAAGATCGCCGCCATGGCCGAGGCGCAGTACATGATGGTCGCGCCGCACAATCCGATGTCGCCGCTGGCGACGGCCGTCAACGTGCACTTCGCCGCATCGACGCCGAACTTCTTGATCCTCGAATACAAGGCGCCGGTGGCGGGTTTCTACAAGGACGCGCTGAAGGAGCCGTTGATGGTCGAGGACGGCTATCTGGAGATCCCCACGAAGCCGGGATGGGGCGTGGAGTTGAACGAGGAGGCGTTCCAGTACTACCCGCCGGGTCCGTGGAAACGTACGACCGGGTATCGCGCCGACGGATCGGTGGCGTTCATCTAGCCCCGTTTACGGAACCGCGGTTCTTGTTAGGATGGCGGGGCTATGAAGATGTGTATCCCTTTGCTGCCGCGCTTGTCATTGATTGGGTCGGCTCTGTTTGCCGGTCTGTCTCTATCCGCCGCCGACCTGCCGACGGAGGCCGTCCAATGGCAAGCCGTCACGCTGACGTTCGACGGGCCTGAAGCGAGCGAGGACGCCTCGCCGAATCCGTTCCGCGACTACCGCATGTCGGTGACGTTTTCGCAGCCGGCGTCGGGACGGCGGGTGGTCGTGCCTGGGTTCTTCGCGGCGGACGGCGATGCGGGGGAGAGTTCGGCGAAGTCGGGCGACCAGTGGAGGGTTCGGTTCACGCCGCCGGGGCCTGGCGCGTGGACTTGGGAGGCTTCCTTCCGCGAAGGAAAGGACGTGGCGATCAGCCGCGACGAGTCGGCCGGACAGGGCGTCTCGTTCAACGGGCAGACGGGAAAGCTCGACGTCGCGCCGGCGCCGAGCGACGCACCGGGATTCCAGGCGAAGGGATTCCTGCAGCCGAACGGAACGCACTATCTGCGCTTCAGCAACGGGGACCGCTTCCTCAAGGGCGGCGCGGATTCGCCGGAAAACTTCCTGGGCTACTTCGAGTTCGACGACACGTTTGATACCGAAGCGCACGGCGAGGTGGCGACCGATCGCGGCAAGTTCATCCACAAGTACGAGCCGCACGCCAAGGATTGGAAGTCCGGCGATCCGACGTGGAAGGGCGGCAAGGGGAAGAACATCATCGGGGCGATCAACTACCTCGCGTCGAAGGGGATGAACAGCGTCTACTTCCTCACCTACAACCTGGACGGCGGCGACGGCAAGGACACGTGGATGTGGACGGCGCCGGATGTGCGCGACCGTTTCGACGTCTCGAAGTTGGCGCAGTGGGAAGTGGTCTTCGATCACATGGAGAAAAAGGGCGTGATGATGCACGTCATCATCCAAGAGACGGAGAACGACGAGAACCTGGGCGGCGGTCCGGGACTGAATCCAGAACGCGCGCTGTACTTGCGCGAGCTGGTGGCGCGCTTCGGACATCACCTGGCGATCGTGTGGAACCTGGGCGAGGAGAACGATACGCCGCGACCGGACCGGCGGGATATCGCGCGCTACATCCATGACCTCGATCCGGGCAAGCACGCCGTCACCGTGCACACGCACAACCGTCGGGCGCGGCGCGCGTATACGGGCATCATCGGGCTGCCGGAGTTCCATGCGACATCGATCCAAGGCCTGATGGCGGACGCGAATGCGGAGACGATTTCGTTACGCGCACGTTCGGCGGCCTCGGGGAATCCTTGGGCGATCTTCCACGACGAGCAGACGCCGGCGTCGACGGGCGTGATGCCGGACAAGGACGATCCGCGCCACGATAAGCCGCGCACGGAAGAGCTTTGGGGCAACTTGATGGGCGGCGGTTCAGGAGTGGAGTGGTACTTCGGCTACGCCTACGACCATATGGACATCAACGCCGAAGACTGGCGCTCGCGCGACACGATGTGGGACCAGACGCGCTATGCGCTGGAGTTCTTCCAGAAGCATCTTCGGTTCTGGGAGATGTGGCCGGCGAACGAGGTCGCCGAGCGGGACGGGACGTTCGTCTTTGCGAAGGAAGGCGACGCGTACGCCGTCTATCTGCCCGACGGCGGGAAGACGAAGCTGCATCTAGCCGCCGGCGAGTACACGATTGAGTGGTTCGATCCGCGCAAGGGCGGCGACCTGCAGAAAGACAAGAACGGCGTACTGGAAGTTCGCGAGGGGAAGATGCGCGACGACGCGAGCATTACTATCGAGCCGCCGCATCATCCGTCGCAAGACTGGACGGCGCTGATTCGTCGACGCTGACCGGCGGTCGGTTGAGTTAGAATCTCGGGCGATGTATCGTCGCCTCTGCCTCCCCGTCGCTCTCCTCATCGCCTTCCCGCTGCTGGTTTGGGCGGCTTCGCCCGAGGCGCCTCTGCCGTCGGAGACGCCTCGGAAGCTCGGACTGGCGCCGGAGCGTCTCGAGCGCGTCAGCGCGCAGATCCAAGCCGACGTGGAGGCCGGGCGCATCGTGGGCGCGACGGCGCTGATCGCTCGGCGCGGACGGGTGGGCTACTTCGAGGCGTTCGGCCAAGCCGATCGCGAGGAGTCGGCGCCGATGCGTAAGGATGCGATCTTTCGCATCTATTCGATGTCGAAGCCGATTACGTCGGTCGCGCTGATGATGCTCCATGAGGAGGGCAAGTTCCAACTGCGCGATCCGGTCGAAAAGTATCTGCCGGAGTTTGAGGGCGTGCGGGTGATGGACGGCGCGCGTCTGGTCGAGCCGAAACGCAAGCCGACGATTCAGGATCTGCTGCGACACACGGCAGGCTTGACGTACGGGATTTTTGGGAACACGGAGGTCGACAAGCGCTATCGGGAGGCGAAGATTCTCTCGCGCGAAGACACGGTCGCGGAGATGACCGAGAAGCTTGGGAAGCTTCCGCTGCTCTACCATCCGGGGTCGCGCTGGCACTACTCGGTTGCAAACGACGTCCAGGGGCGGCTGATCGAAGCCCTTTCCGGGGAGACGTTCGGGGAGTACTTGCAGGCGCGGATTTTCGAGCCCCTGGGGATGGTCGATACCGGTTTCCAAGTCCCGGCGGAGAAGGTCGGCCGGTTCGCGCAGATGTATCAGCCGACGAAGGCGTCGCGGCTCGAGCTGAAGACGGCGCCGCCTCGGAGTTCGATCGGGTTCCTTGAGCCGGTCGCATTCCAATCGGGCGGCGGGGGGCTGGTTTCGACGACGGCGGACTATCTGCGTTTTTGCCAGATGCTGCTCAACGGGGGCGAGCTGGACGGCGTGCGTCTGTTGGGGCGCAAGACGGTCGAGCTGATGACGCGCGATCATTTGACCGGCGTGCCCGAGGCGTCGGTTCGGGACGGAGGCTACGGTTTCGGACTAGGGGTCGCGGTGCATTTGGATCCCGGCAAGTCGGGCAGCGCGTCGTCCCCGGGCGAGTATCGTTGGGGCGGTGCGGCGGGCACGCAGTTTTGGATCGATCCGGAAGAGGAGATGATCGGGATCTACATGGTGCAGATCCTGCCGCACAACGGATTGTCGTACGGGCGGATGTTCAAGCAGCTCGCCTATCAAGCGATCGTCGACTAGCCTCGTGGCGCTATTGGGCAGGGAGTCGCATGAGCGGATCGCCGACGACGACGTTCATCCAGGAGAGATACGGCATGCCGACGTAGACGGCCTCGGCCAGGGGCTTGCCTTCGAGGTAGGCGGGGAAAACGTAGAAGGGTCGGGGAATGGCGGAGAGGTAGGGCTCGTAGACGTGTCCGACGGCAGCGGAGGCGCCTTCGCGGATGAGGTCGCCGGTCATCGATTGCGGGCTGCCGGCGAAGAACGTGGACGGGTCGTCCTTCCAGTCGCCGATCGTCCAATCCTCGGGCGGTTCGGCGAAGGTGCGGGCCGAGGTGGAAACGTATTCGATGGCCACGGCGCCGGGCGCCCAACCGAATCCTAGCCAGCGGCGGCGATCGACGCGGCGCTGGACGTCGTTCTGGCCCCACCCGGCGTAGAGCAGCACGTTCTCGCGGTCGTAGACGACGTCGTTGCGCTGATCCAACTCGACGCGTTCGAGCGGTAGAGCGCGGGCGGCTCGACGCATCCAGTCGTTGCCCGAGGCGGGCTGGATCGGTGCCGTATCGAGCACGATCGCGCCCTGGTTGTCGCCCTGATCTTCGGCTTGGAGCGAGCGTTCGAGCATCGCCTGCACGTCTTCAAACGAGTATCCGGTCAGGCGCGTCACGAGGAGGATGCGGTGCTTCTCGGCGGAGAAATCGGCGTAGCGTTGGCGGAAGTAGGGGTTGGGGATCCAGCCTTCGAGGGGGCGCTCCTCGTTGCGCGCGGAAAGAGTCAACTCGGAGTCGACGGCGGCGGCGGTTCCAGCGCGTCCCGTCGTGCCGCTGATGCGCAACGGTACGCCCTTGGTGGTCACGACGTAACGGACTTCCGGCGTACGCTCAAGGCAGGCCGCGACCGGCGCCTCGATCTCGTCCTGATAGGTTGCGCGGTCGACGGTTTCGACGACCTCGGTTTTCAGCGAGCAGCGGTTGTGATCGGGGACGTCGCGCAGGTCGGCGTAGAGATCGGCGGTACGGACCGAGACCGGCGATCGCTCGTTGACGACCAACAAGACGTTCTCACCGGTCTGAGCGAGCGCGGACGCGGCGATCCAGAGCGCCGTGGTCAATAGTCTTGCGGTCATCTACTGGTAGAGCGAACGCTCGTCTGGGATCAGCTTACTTGATCGTCTTGGCGCCTTCTCGCCGTAGCGGCTGGACTTCGGGGTCGCTCTCGACGGCGGGGCCGATCAGCGCCTCGACCATGATGCGCAGATCTTGGGGGTAGAACGGTTTTCGGAGCCAGGTGTCGGCGCCGAGCCCTTTGGCGACGACGAGCAGCGGATCGGGCTGCATGTTCAACCCGCCGGCGCTGACGGCGATGATTTTTGGGCGAAGCTCGCAGGTGACGACCTGGCGAATGACTTCGAGGCCGCTTACGACGGGGATGATGAGATCGATGATCAACAGATCGGCGGGGGATTCTTGCAACGCCGCCAGACCGCGACTGCCGTCGCCGGCTTGTCGCACGGCGTAGCCCGCGCCTTCCAACACCTCGCGCAAGAACTCGGCGACGATCGGCTCGTCTTCGACGATCAAGATCTGCTTGGGCATCGGGAAAGCAGAGTGTATCCAACTAGAGACAGAAACACTAGGGGGCGGCTTCGGTCTATTTCGGGAAGGAATGGTACTGGATGTTGGGCGTCAATCACCCTGGAAAACCCGTGCGGCTACTCCGTAGAAGACTGATCTAGATACATTTGCCTCGGCTAGTACCAACGATTATTCACTCTCTCAGAAAAAACATTAGGCCGTTTCGAGGTCGAATGCCCGCGTTAACTGGGAGGTCTCGTGGTTGGCGACGGTCGATCCGGGACCGTAACGTCTCCCCAGGCGCCGCCTCGGCGCGACGCCGATGGGGAGACTGGATGTCGGCTATTCCTGACTTAGATCTGGAGAATTACCTTGCTCGTTTTGAATCACGAGGCTTCAACCTGTCGTCGTTCGCTCGCTCGGGCGGCGCCGAGTATCATGCGGCTCGACTGCTGCCGGAGGGACGCTTGGACTTGTGGGCACGCGCAAGGGCGGACGACGAGCAATCGATCACGCGGATAGAGGCGGCGGCTTGGGAGTTTCCCGACCGCTCGGAGAAGATCTCCGTCCAGCTTGCGTTCTTGGCTCAAGCCGTTGATCTGAAGATCCCGAGCAGCAACGGGGATGCAGCGGCGGAGTGGGTTCTGAGCCGCGGGCCTTGGGTTGCGGCCGGCGAGGCGACATCGGAGCTGTTCGGTTCGGTGCTGGTTCGGCTGATGGGGCAGAAGGACGGGCGGGCAGTGTCGATCATGCCTGGCGACCGAGAGGAGCGGCGCGGGCGGTTTGGTCGCTGAAGGGAACACGCCGACGGCCCGGTTGTTCGCGGCGGCCGAATGGGAGTCAAGGTGCGCTCATTCCTCATGCAGGCCCTCTCACGGCCAGGAGCGCTTGCTCGCGCTACTTGATGGCCAGCATGGCGTCGAGGAAGCCGCTGCGGCGGCACTCGAAGGTATTGAAGCCCGCTTCGCGGACGAGCGACTCGTACTCGGCGGCGGTCCGCTCGCGGCCCTCGGTGCAAACAAGCATGTTGAGCGACATCAACAAGGGTCCGGGCGGTCCGCATTTGTCGGCGTCGAGGACGTGCTCCATGATTAGCAGGCCGCCGCCTTCGGGGAGCGACTGGTAGATCCGGGCGAGCAGGCTGCGGACCTTCGATTCGGTCCAGTCGTGCAGGATGCGCCCGATCGAAATCAGGTCCGCTTCAGGCGGATGGTCGTTGAAGAAGTTGCCCGCCTGAACGCGAATCCGGTGCTCAAGTCCGGCTTCACGGACGTGGCGTTCGGCGACCGGCTGGACGGACGGCAGGTCCCAGACGACGGCTTGGAGCCCGGGATCGCGGCGACAGGCCGCGATGGCGAGGTGGGCGGTTCCGCCTCCCCAGTCGGCGAGCCGCCGGAAGCGTCCGGGCTCGATGATCTCGGCGACGCTGGGAGAGCTCAGCAAGCCTAGCCCGTGCATGCCCTGGAGAAAGCGTTCTTTCTCTTCGGTACTCGCGAAAAAGTGGTCGAAGATGTCGTCCTTTTCGCCGAATTCTTGGGTCCAGCGATTCGTGCCCTCGCGCAGGGCGTCGGACAGGTTTCCCCAAAGGCGATAGAGGATGCGGTCGGAGTAGAGGATGTAGCCGGTGAGCGTCTCGGGACTCTCGGCGCGGAGAAACCTCTCGGCGACGGGCAGGTTGCGCCAGCGGCCGTCGTCGTCGCGGACGATCAAAGACTGCGACGCCAGGTAACCCAACAGACGTTCGAGTGCATGCGTCGCCAGTCCGTGTTCGGCGGCCAGGTCGCCGGTCGAAGCTGGCATTTTGTCGAGCCAGTCGAAGAGTCCGAGTTCGACGGCCGAAAAGAGCGCCTTGGACGCGCGGAAGCCGTTCATGAGGCCGAGGATCGGCTGGGCGGCTTCCGGGGAGGCGGGGGGACGGGGATCGACGGACATGGTGATGATGCTAACGAAACCTGCTCACCGCCGGTCGCTCTCAGGTGGTTCCCCTACAGACGCCGACGACGGCTGTCGTATATACCTGGGATTGCGCCCGGTTCTTTGGCCTCAATTGATTCGTTTTCGGAGCCGGTTTATGTCGTGGAAATTCGGATGCGGGCGCATCCCTTGGCTTACGTTCGTGTTGCTGTGCGGAGTCGTGGCGGGGGTACCCGCGGCGGCCCAGACGGTCGACTACGACGTGGTGTACGTGCGGCAGCCGCGCTACGGCGATACGCAGAACACGGAGTGGCCCGAAGTCTTCCACCCGGCAAAAATGGATCCGGGCGCGGACCTGATGCTGTTGCACCCGGACGGCTCGGAGGAGGTATTGTTCGAAGGGGGCGAGGGGTCGGTGACCGATCCGTTCCTGTCGTTCGACGCGAAGTGGGTGTACTTCTCGTACTTCTACAACCCGGCGGTGCGGAGTTCGCACTGGTTCCGGCTGCCGATTGAAGGCGCGGACATCTTCCGCATCCACTTGGAGACGCGCGAAATCGAGCAGTTGACGGACGGAGAGTTCACCCCGAATACCGGCGCGGGAAACTGGGATGAATCAAAGCCGGTCAACCCTGGGCCGGGCTTCAACTCGCAGGGTCACGGCATCTTCAATTTGGGCGCTTGCCCGTTGCCAGGCGGGAAGATCATCTTTACGAGCAGCCGGAATGCGTTCCGCGCGCCTCGGAACTTCACCTCTCCGGTGATGCAGCTCTATGTGATGGACGAGGACGGCGGAAACGTGACGCAGATCGCGCCGATGACGATCGGCAGTGCGCTCCATCCGGTGGTATTGCGCGACGGCCGAGTGGCCTTCTCGACGTATGAAGCGCAGGGCGTGCGCGACGAGCGGCTGTGGGGACTGTGGACGATCTACCCGGACGGGCGCCATTGGGAGCCGCTGATCAGCGCGTTTCGGTCGCCGCAATCGTTCCACTTTATGACCCAGATGGACGACGAGGACGTGGTGGTCGTCGACTACTACAATCTGAACAACAACGGCTTTGGGGCGTTGGAGCGACTGCCGGTCCGGTCGCCGGACGGCGGGCCTCGCTTCTACCCGGCGGACGTCGACCAGAACCCGCAGATCGACCAGACGGTGGGCGGCGGCTTCTCATGGCCCTACCGGATGCCGTTTACGCCCAAGGGCATGCGCTCAATCACGCCCTTCACACACGGAGTCGACGAAGCGGCGCCGGTGGGCGCGGGGGGAGTTCGAGTCGGTAAGTTCACTCACCCTTCGGCGGGACCCGACGGCGACCTGTTGACGGTTTGGACGCCGGGGCCGGCGAACGATCTGAATCGCCCGACGCCCGATCCGCGCTACGACGCAGGTCTCTATGTGATTCCCGACGGGCGGGTGATCCACGGGCCGGACGAGCTGGTGTTGATCAAGAACGATCCGAACTACAACGAGGCTTGGCCGAGGGCGGTCGTCCCATACAGCGCCGTCCACGGCGTGAGCGAGCCGGCGGAGCTGCCTTGGCTGCCGAACGACGGTTCATTGCACCGCGACCTGCCGGAGGGAACGCCGTACGGGATCGTCGGAACCAGCAGCTTCTACAAGCGGGAGAGCGCGCCGGGGTACGTCCGGCCGGGCCAGGACCACTTTGACGGCCTGGACGCATTCAATACCGCGGAGAACCGTCAGAGCAGCAACTGGAGCTTCCAGGGCGCCGACGCCGGGCTCTATTCGAACTCGGAGATCTGGGCGGTGCGGGTGTTGGCGATGGAGCCGAATACAGATCGGGGCCATGGACCGAACTGGGGTCAGCACTTCTACAGTCACGCGAACGAACGACTGCGCATCCTGGGAGAGATTCTGCTGCGCAAGGGACCGGAAGGCTCCCCGGTCCGCGACGCGGAAGGCAATCCGGACACAAGCTTCCTAGCCAAGATTCCTGCCGATACGCCGTTCACGTTCCAAACGATCGACCGCGACGGGCTAGCGTTGAACGTGTCGCAGACTTGGCACCAGGTTCGTCCGGGAGAGGTACGCTCGGATTGCGGCGGCTGCCATGCGCACTCGCAGACTCCGCTGGAGATCGCGCAGACGGCGGCGGGCGCTTCGAGCTACGAGCCGATCAATCTGGTCGGACGGACGCCGATTCTCACTCGCGACGCCCAGGGAAAGCCGGCAGTACGGACGGTCCAGGAGGGAGTGGTCGACGTCGAGTTCTTCCGTGATATTCGGCCGCTACTGACGCGCAGTTGCGTCCCTTGTCATCAAGGGCCGGAGGCGGACGCACCTGGACACTTGACCCTGAGTGACCACTCCTACAGCGCCAGTCTCCCGAACGACTACCGGCGTCTCGCCGACGATCCGAACGCGGAGTGGGGACACAAACCTTTGGTGCGTGTCGGCGGCCAACCGCGCTGGCGACAGACCAACGCCAGTCGCTATATCCGCAAGTTCCAAAGCCGCAGAAGTCTGCTCATGTGGAAAATCTTCGGACGCAGGCTCGACGGCTGGAGCAACTCCGACCATCCGACAGAGACGCAACCGGGCAACGTAAACACGCTGCCGGGCGGATCCAGCGCCGTCAACAAGGCGGATCTCGACTTTACAGGTACGCAGATGCCGCCGCCTGGCAGCGGAATCCCGGGACTGACCTCGGACGAGAAAATGACGTTTGCGCGCTGGATCGACTTGGGCTGCCCTATCGATCGCGGCCAGGGCGGAGGACCGTCCGATTACGGCTGGTTCCTAGACGATCTTCGCCCGACGCTGGCCGTCAGCGCACCGAGGGCAGGGCTGAACCTTCGTCCGGTCGACTCCATCCGAATCGGGCTAGCGGACGCAAACTCCGGCGTCGACATGAGCGCTTTCTCGGTGAAGGCGAGCTTCGCGGTCGCGGGCCGAACGCCCGGAACGGAGTTGGCCGATCTGGCTCAGGCGACGGCCGACGGAGTTTGGACGATCCCGCTCGGCCAGCCGCTTCGGATGGGGCTCGAAGGCGAGTTGAACGTGGAGGTCGCCGATCGGCAAGGGAACGTGACTCGCGTGAAGCGGAGCTTCCGGACGGTTCCGCTGCCGTCGGTCGTCGTGGACCCGGAATCGGGGCGGGCGGTTCCGGCGCGCGCGCGACACAACTAGAGCGGAGGCTAGAATGGGAGGCTTCCGATGGCAAAGAAAGCCTCAGCGGCCCAAGAGCCCGCCGAAACGCCTTCCTTCGAAGCCGGTCTGGCCGAGTTGGAAGAGATCGTGTCCGAACTCGAAGAGGGCGAGATGTCGCTCGAGCGATCGCTGGAACTGTTCGAGAAAGGCGTTGATCTCTCCGAGTCATGCCGCAAGCGACTGGAGGACGCCGAATCCAAGGTGGAGATCCTGTTGAAGAAGGGGCGCACTCTGGAAGCGGAACCGTTCGAACTAGAAGAGGACCCCGCGGGTTGACGCTTGACGAGTATCTGAAGGCAGGCCGGGAGGCGGTCGAGGCGGCGCTCGAAGGGTTGGTTCCGGCGGGGGACGAGCGCCCTTCGACGATTCACCAAGCGATGCGCCATTCCCTGTTTGCCGGCGGCAAGCGCATCCGCCCGCTGTTGTTTCTGGCGGCAGCCGAAGCGATCGGTCCGGTCAACGACGAGGCGGTCGAGGCGGCGTGTTCTCTCGAGCTGGTCCACACCTACTCGCTCGTCCACGACGATCTACCGGCGCTCGACAACGACGATCTTCGGCGAGGGCGCCCGACCGCGCACAAAGCGTTTGGGGAGGCAATGGCGATCCTCGCGGGAGACGCCTTGCTGACGCGCGCATTTGAAGTCCTGGCCGGACTGGAGGGACCTCCGGACCGGCGGATCGCGCTCGTGCGGGAGCTGGCGACGGCGGCGGGAACCGTCGACGGCATGATCGGCGGTCAGGTGGAGGACCTGGAAGCGGAGGGCAAGCCAGTGGAAGAGGATCGGCTGCTCTACATCCATCGCTCGAAGACCGGGGCGCTGATCCGCGCGTCGGTCCGCATGGGCGGACTGTGGGCCGGACCGTCGCGCGAGCAGCTGGACGCGCTGGACGAGTACGGGCGGCGGATCGGATTAGCGTTCCAGATCGTCGACGACATCCTGGACGTGACGGCGACGAGCGCGGAGCTGGGCAAGACGGCCGGCAAGGATACCGAGCAAGAGAAGGCGACGTTCCCAGCGCTGTACGGGCTGGACGAGTCGCGGCGTCGGGCGCGGGAGCACCACCAGGCGGCTTTGGACGCGGCGGCGGTGTTCGGCGAACGCGGTTGCCGGCTGCGCCAGATTGCGGATCGGGTAGTCGACCGCTCCAACTAAGCGAGAACTCAGCGGCGGGCTAGAACCGGTTGCTCAGCCACATGGACTGATAGGGCTGGAACACGAGGCAGCCGCCGCGATCGGAGATCGGTTGTCCGCTAATCAGATCGACCCAGTCGTCGGTCACGATGAGGTTGACTTCAGCGAGTGAGACCTCTTGCATTTCGCCGCTGACGTTATGGATCGCGAAGATGCTCTGGCTGCGGTCCATGCTTTGGCGCCAGAAGGCGAAGATGTGGCGGCCTAGGTGAAGCGTGTACTGGGTGGCGTTGGGGTGGAAGGCGTCCTGCAGCTTGCGGATGTGGATCCGGCGCTTGAGTTCGCGGAAGACGCGGGTACGTTCGTCGTCGGGATCTTGGAGTCGAGTCTTGAGCGTATCGGCGTCGAGGTTGGCGCGATTGATCGAGCGGTTGCGGCCGGTTTGCTCCAGCTTGCGGAGCTCGTTGGGCGTGGCCAGCAGGCTGTGGATGTAGAAGCCGGGAATCCCTTCGAGCGCCAACATGATGGTGTGGGCGCAGATGAAGCGCTCGAAGCGGTGGCCGTCGGGGACGCCGTCGATGCCGCCGCTCATGGCGTCGAAGAGCGAGACGTTGATCTCGTAGGGACGCTCTTCGCCTCCGTCGGCGCGACGGTAGGTGATGCGCCCGCCGAAGGATTCGACGGCGGAGATCATGCGCTGCAACTCCTCGGGCTCGAGCAGCCCCTCGGCCGGACGTAGGCCGATGCCGTCGTGCGAGGCGATGAAGTTGAAGTAGGCGGTGCCGAACTGAGCCGGGGGCATGCTCATCTGCCAGGTCTTCAGGTGGCGGCAGTCGCCGGTGAGCATGGTGTAGAGCAACAGGGGCGCGAGCGAGAAGTTGTAGATGGCGTGGGCTTCATTGCCGTTGCCGAAGTACATGAGGTTCTCGCGATTCGGGACGTTGGTCTCGGTGATGACGATGGAGTCCGGGGCGCGATGTTCGAGCAGCAGGCGGAAGATCTTGATGATCTCGTGCGTCTGGGGGAGATGCAGAGAGGTCGTGCCGGGCTGCTTCCACAGGAACGCGACGGCATCGAGACGGAAGATTTTGATGCCGCGTTCGAGGTATAGGCGGAGCACCTTGACCATCTCGATGAGTAGGTCGGGATTGGAGTAGTCGAGGTCGATCTGGTCGTGGCTGAAGGTGCACCAGACGTGACGGGGGCCGTCGGCGGTCTCGACCTTGCGAAGCAGCGGGGAGGTGCGCGGGCGTACGACGAGCGAGAGGTCGTCGTCGGGAGAGGCCTCGAAGAAGAGCAGCTTCCCGGGGCGTTTGCGGGCGACGTAATTTTGGAACCAGCGGCTCTCGGCGGACGCGTGGTTGGCGACGAGATCGGCCATGAGCTTAAAGCGGCGTCCGAAGTCGGTGACGTCGCCCCAGTCGCCGAGTCGCGAATCGACGGCTTTGTAATCGATGACCGAGAAGCCGTCGTCGGAGCTGTAGGGAAAGAAGGGGAGGATGTGGACGGCGCTGACGACGTCGGAGAGTTCGCGCTCGAAGAAGCGGCGCAGGGTAACGAGCGGCCGCTGATCGGGCGCGACGACGGAATCGCCGTAGGTGATGGCGACGATGTCGGACTGGGTCCAGTTGTTGACGTGGGCGCCGGGCTCGACGCAATCGAGCGGAACGCGAAAAGCGGCGAGCAGGCGGTCGGCCAGATCGTCGGAGTCGCGATCCGGATAGACGCCGACTAGGTGCGAAGCCAGCCGGACGCGCAACGCTTCATAGGGAGTCGTCTCTCGTTGAGTCACGCGGCCGATCACCCCTTCCCGCGTCCGCCGTATTCGGCGAGGTCTTCGTCCACGGCGGAGTGGATGCGCTCCAGTACGTCGGGGAAAGCGCTGCGCACGCGATTCCAACTGGGAATGAACGGCGTCTCCATGGGTACGTCGAGGAAAGACTGTCCGGCGCGGATGATGTTCTCGGCGAAGAGTTCGACGGCCTGCTCTTCGGAGTGGCGGTCGTATTGGAGACCGTTCATCACGCTGACGTTGTGGAAGCGTTCGACGAAGTCGAGGGCCATGCGGTAGTAGGTCGCCTTGATAGTGCGGAACGTCCCTTCAGAGAAGATCGTGCCTTGGGTGGCGAGCTTGCGGAAGAAGGCCTTGGCGATGTCAATGCTCATCTTCGACAAGCCTTTCTCTGCCTCGTCGGCGGAGAGGTTTTGGTGCTTGTGGTCGTAGAAGTCGGCGATATCGACTTGGCAGATGCGACGCGGCGAGTAGTTGCGCTGCATCTCGGAGAGGACGCCGATCTCCAGGCCCCAATCGCTCGGGATGCGCAGGCCTTGCAGCACGTTCATCTGCATGGAGAACTCGCCGGCGAGGGCGTAGCGGAAGCCGTCGAGAAACTCGAGATAGTCGCTGGGGCCGCAGACGCGTTCGAGCGTGCGGATGAGCGGCGTGACGAGGAGGCGGCAGACTCGGCCGTGGATTTTGCCGCCGGCGACGCGGGCGTAGTAGCCCTTGCAGAAGGCGTAATTGTAGGCAGGATTCGCGACCGGATAGAAGAGCCGGGCGGGCATCTCGCGGGTGTAGGTGGTGATGTCGCAGTCGTGCAGCGCGACGGCGCCGGCCTTGGCGGAGGCGACGGTGTAGCCGAAGCAGTACCAGACGTTGCGGCCCTTGCCGAGTTCCTTGGGCGCGAGGCCGGCTTCGGCCAGTTCCTTGTCGATCGCTTTGAGGCGCGGCCCGTCGTTCCACAGGATTCGGTGATGCTGCGGGAGCTTGGAGAAGTAATCGAGAGCGTACTTGTATTCGTCTTCGGTGGCGCGGTCGAGGCCGATGACGATCTCGCCGATGTACTTGGTTTGCGAGAGCTCGTTGACGATGGTCTGGAGCGCGGGACGCTCTAACTCGGAGAAGAGCGAGGGCAGGACGAGCGTCATGGGGCGCTCGGCGGCGAACTCTGCGAGCTCGGCCTCGAGGTCCTCGACCGACCGGCGGCGGCTGAGGTTCTGCAGAGTGGTAATGACGCCGTCTTGATAAAAATCGCCCATTCGCCTTTCCTTTTCTATCTAATCGAATTCGTCGAGGAGTTCGCCGACCGCTTGGTTCCACCCGGAGGGGCCGGGCAGTTCCGTGCGGAGAATACGTCTCGGCTTGGAGACCTGAAGTCGTTCCGAACGTGGGGAGCGGACGATGACGGCCACGTCGGCCGCGTCGAGCATGCCCTGATCGTTGGGACTGTCGCCGAGCGCGATCACCACGACTTCCTGGTCGGGATGCTCGGCCGAGTAGCGTTCACGCAGTCGGCGGACGCCGTCGGCTTTGTCGAAACGACCCGTGACGTGCAGGAAGCGGCCGCCCTGAAGCGTTCGTAGGCCGACTCGTTCGAGTTCGGATTGGAACCATTCTAGCGAGGCGGAGTCGCCGGAGAAGACGGTCGGCTCGGAACAGCAGCGGTCGGCGGCGCGGGCGGCGGATTCGAGGGGCAGGCCGGTGCGCTCGGCGATCTGCGCGACGGTCCAATCGGAGAAGCCTTCGACGGCGAGATCGCGCTCGGATCGGAGGCGGCGGATCTCGCGGACGATGGTTTGGCGGGGCGCGCCGAAGCGTTCGAGTTCGTAGTCGTCGCCGGGCGGCTCTTGCGCGGGTTCGCGAAAGTAGCCGACCGGGGTGAGGACCGCCGCGCCGTTCTCGACTACGAAGGGATGGCGGTTGCCGAGTTCCGTGCGCAGCAGCTCGATCTCGGGGCGGGTTTTGCTGGAGTTCAGGACGAGAGGGATGGAGCGTGCGCGCAGGGCGGCGAGCGCCTCGGAGGCGGGCTGCCAGGAATAGGTTTCGTGATCGAGCAGCGTCGCGTCGAGATCGGTGATGATCAGCGGGAACGGCTTCACTTAACTCCAGTGCACCACTAGCCGTCTCTCCGCATCAAGCTGAAGCTTTGCGCGGTGGGTCCGACGTCGGGCTGGGCGGCGAGGAAGAGGGCGAGATCGACGACGTCTTCGGGCTGTTTGATCCATTCGCCGGAGTTGTTGAAGGGGGTCGCGGCGGCGGTGGCTTCGACGTCGCGGGTGAGTTCGGTGCGGACGGGGCCGGGGATGAGTTCGTTGACGGAGATGTTGAACTCGACGAGCTCTTGGGCGAGCACGCGGACGAGCATCCACAATCCGGCCTTGGAGACAGCGTAGGCAGAGTTGCCCGCGACGCCGCGGTGGCCGATGCCGGAGCCGACGGCGATGATCTTCCCGGCGCCGCGGCGCTTGAGGTAGGGAATCGCCTCGAGCATCGTGTAGTAGGCGCCGGTGAGGTTGAGATCGATGGTCGCGGTCCAGAGTTTCGGATCGCCTTCGTCGACTCGCTTGCGCTCGACTGATCCGCCGGCGTTGACGAAGACGACGTCGAGGGCGCCGAAGGCCTCGTCGGCGGCGCGGTACATCGACTGGACGGAGGCGTGGGAGGTCACGTCGGCGGCGAGGGCGATCGCCTCGCCTCCGGCGGTGCGGATCTCTTGGGCGGCGGAACGGATCTGATCCTCCGAGCGAGCGGTGCAGACGACGCGGGCGCCTTCGCGGGCGTAGGCGAGCGCGACGGCGCGGCCGATGCCGCGACCGGCGCCTGTCACCAGCGCGACCTTCCCTTCGAGTCTTCTTGGGGCGGACATCGCCCGCCGATCATAGCGAAGTCGCTATTCGACCAGGCGAAAGGCCAGCAGGCTCGTGCGTTGGCGAGCGCTGTAGTTGTTGTCGCTGATGATGAGGACGGTCTGGGATCCGTCTTCGAGCCGGGGGCCGAGGCACATGCCTTCGAAGTTGTCGAGCGTGCGGAAGCCTTCGCTGAACTCGGCGGCGATTTCGGCGAGATCGATGACCAGGCGTTTCCCTAGCTGAGCGACGCCGGGGGCGGAGTTTGGAGGCACGTCGACTTGAAAGATACGAATCACCTGGTGGGCGCGGCGGTCTTCGGTGAGGGCGTAGCCGCGCTCCAGCACGAGCAGGCGGCGGCCGCCGAGGGCGAGGATCTCGGAGAGTCCCATCGCGCGGCGGACGTCGCCGAAGTCTTCGGGCGCCTCGGCCGGTTCGAGCCGGTAAGCGTACTCGGCGACGGGAGCGCGGTGGTCGTCGATGCCAGCGTACTCGATGATGCGCACCTCGCAGCCGTCGGCGTCACGGCAAGCGTAGTCTTGGTCGGCGAGCGGACCTTCGAAGGCGGCGTAGAGCGCGCCTTCGTCGGGGCTGAGCGTGAGGCCCTCGAAGCCCTCGTTGTGGCGGACGCCGCGCGGCGTCTCTGCGCCCGGCTCGGAATCCGGGTTCGGCAAGAAGTGCTCGGGGACCTCGTACGCGTGCACGAGACGGCGGCGGCGATCGAAGCGGAAGACGCCGGGGTCGACGACCGGGTCGCGGCGGACGTAGCCCTCGGAGGCGACGAGCAGGTGACCGTCCGGGGTCAGCGCCAGTCCTTCGGGGTCGAGCACCCAGAGCGGGATCTCGACGCCGGACCGGTCGGCGAGTTGGAAGACTTCGCGCGGCGCCCACGTTGGTTTTCCGCCTTGGAGGGCGAAGTCTAGGACGAAGACGGTCGGGCGGCTGGAGTCGGAGAGGGCGTAGAGGAGTTGGGAAGCGGGGTCGTAGGCGAGACCGGAGAGGCCGCCGAACCCGCCGCTGGCCTTGCGCTCGGCGATCGAGAGGCCGGCGGTTGCGTCGCCTTCCGGAGGCTGGTTGATTTTGTGGAAGTCGACGCCGGTCGGGACGTTGAGGTCGCCCAGAAACTCCAACTTCACCGTCTCCTGGGCCAGACAGACGGCGCTCGCCAATGTCAGGAGCAAGAGAAACGCAAGGACATCCAAGGGGACCTGGCTCTATTATCCCCGACGGATGCGACGTTCCTGCTACAGTTCTGGCGCAGTGAGAGTTCGACTTCTAACCACCATTCTGATGGCCGCTTGCGCGGCGACGGCGGCCGATTGGCCGACGTTTGGAGGCGATCCGCAGCGGTCCGGTTGGGCGCGCGGCGAGACGGAGATCTCGCATGAGAACGTCCGCGAGTTCGAGTTGCTTTGGAAGCGGACGGTCGAGAACACGCCGATGTCGCTGACGGCGTTGACGGCGCCGATCGTCGTGGACGGGAAGGTGATCGTCGCGGGCAGCGCGGACGTCGTGTACGCGCTCGACGGGGACTCGGGCGACGTGGTCTGGGAGGCGAAGCTGAAGACCGAGTCGAAGCCCGCGTCCGAAGGCTTCTGGCTGTGCCCGAAGGGATTGAACGCGACGCCGACCGCCGACGCCCGGAACGGACTGGTCTACGTGCTGGCCGCCGACGGACGACTGCACGCGCTCAACCTCGCCGACGGGAAGGATCGCTACCGGGCGATACAGATCACGCAGCCCTACGCCAAGGCCTGGAGCCTGACGCGCATCGGCGATCGCATCTATACGTCGATCTCGCAGAACTGCGGCGACACGCCCTCGGGGGTGGTCATGGCGGACGTTTCCGACCCGGTGAATTACCAAATTCGGAACTGGCGATCGGCGAAGTATGCCGCCGGTATTTGGGGCCGCGGCGGCGCCTTGATCGGGAAGGACGGCCGGGTCTACGGAGCGACGGGGGACGGCGATTGGAATCCTGGAGAGCGCAACTATGGGCAGTCGGTGGTCGCGCTCCATCCCGAGACGCTGGCGCTTGTCGACTACTTCACGCCGGAGAACTGGGACTACGTGCGCAAGCGCGATTTTGATATCGGCACGTCGCCGGTCGCGTTTGAGTACGGGGGTTCGGAGTACGTGGCGGTCGGAGGGAAAGAGGGTTTGATCTATCTGGTTGAGACCGCCGCGCCGGGCGTCCAACGGATGGGCGGGCCGGACCACCACCAGAACGTCTATACGACGCCGCTGGTCGCCAACGAAGAGGAGTGGTTTGAAGCGAAGGGCGTTTGGGGCGGGCTGTCGACCTATGAGACGGCGTCGGGGACGCGGTTCGTCTACGCGCCGATTTGGGGCGAGACGACGAGCCAAGTCAGCTTTCCGAAGACGCACGGAGCGGCGTCGGACGGCAGTCTGGGGGCGTTCACAGTCGAACTCAACGGCGAGGGTAAGCCCTGGCTCAAGCCAGCTTGGCGCAGCGGCAACCTCGCAGTTCCGGAACCGGCGGTGGTCGCCAACGGCGTCGTCTTCGCACTCTCGAACGGCGAGAATGCGCGGCAGACGCGTAAGGCCGGGATCTTCAGCCGGGAGACATTCCAACGATCGGATCTGTTGGAGGATACCGAGCGGACGGAGAGCGATAAGCGGGCGCAGTTGTTCGCCTTTGACGCAGAGACCGGCGAGACGCTGTGGCGCAGCGATCCGGACGCGTTTGAGACGTGGACGCATTTTTCGGGGATCTCGCTGGCGGACGGCCAGGTCTGCGCGGTCGACTTTTCCTCGACGGTCTACTGCTTCGGCCTCCCGTAGCGCGCAAACGCGATACTGGGGGCTGTGGGGAGTCCGGTCGTCGAGGTTGAAGGTCTGCGCTTCCGCTACCCGGACGGCGTGGAAGCGCTGTGCGGGATCGACTTTCGCTTGGACGCGGGCGAAACGGTGGCGCTGCTGGGCGCGAACGGTTCCGGCAAGACGAGCTTCTTGCTGCACTTGGTGGGACTGCTGCGCGGAGAGGGTCGGATCCGCATCTGCGGGGAAGAGTTGACCGCGGACAAGGTCGAGTTCGCGCGGCGGAAGATCGGGGTGCTGTTCCAGGATTCAGACGATCAGCTCTTCATGCCGAGCGTTGAAGAGGACGTCCGCTTCGGGCCGCTCAACCAGAAACTGGCGCCTGAAGAGATCGCCCGTCGAGCGAACGCGGCTCTGGCTCGAACGGAGGTCGAGGACCTGCGTGAGCGAGCGCCGCACCACCTGAGCGCGGGCCAGAAGCGACGGGTGGCGCTGGCGGGCGTGTTGGCGATGGAGCCCGAGATTATCTTGCTGGACGAACCGGCGACGTTCCTCGATCCGCCTTCGCGCGAACACTTGATTGAGACGCTGGCGTCGCTCGACCAGGCGCAGATCCTGGTGACGCACGACGTCGACTTGGCGCGGGCGCTGACTAGGCGGGCGGTCTTCTTCGATGGAGGGCGCGTCGCCGCCGACGGACCGCTCGACGAGGTGGTCGAACGGTTCGGATGGGGATCGGGGGCGCGGCGGCCTGCGGTATCATCCTGAGCACGGCTTTCGAGCGCACTGATGGCGGGTTTTGAGTTTCGATTTCCGGGCGGCTGGCGGCGATCGTTGGCGGCTGTCTTGATCGGCAACCTGCTGTACTTTCTGGCGGAGCCGTACCTGCCTGAGGCGCTGGCCTACCAGTACAACTCGTTTGGCTGGTGGGTGCTGATCGATCTGCTGTTCTGCGTGGCCGTTCTGCGGCTGACGTACTTTGTTTGGAAAGACTGACGGGACTATGTCGCATCGCCTACTCGCTCTGGTTGTGTTCGTCGCTTTCGGCTGCTCGTCGACGCCCGAGAGCGTGCGCACGGCGCCGGAAGAGGGTTACCGGGGCTGGCCGTCGTACGGGGGCGGCGAGGATCAGATCCGCTACTCGGCGCTGACCGAGATTACGCCCGAAAACGTCGAGCATCTGGAGCAGGCTTGGGTCTACGACACCGGCGACGCCTTTGAGGGCTCGGAGATGCAGTGCAACCCGATCGTCGTCGACGGGCTGCTCTACGCGTCGAGCCCGAAGCTGCGCGTGTTTGCGCTGGACGCGGCGACAGGCGAAGAGAGCTGGTCGTACTCGCCGCGCGAGGATTCGGGCGAGTTGATGGTCGGCCGGTTCCGCAATCGCGGCATCATGCACTGGGCCTCGGACGACGGCGCCGAGTCGTACGTCTACTTCGCCGCTAAGCATCGGTTGCACGCGCTGGATGCGAAGACCGGGGAGCTTGTGGAAGGTTTTGGGGAAGGCGGCGTCGTCGATCTTCGGGAGAATTTGGGACGCGATCCGAAGACGCTGAACGTCTCGATGACGACGCCGGGATCGGTCTACGGCGACCTTCTGATCCTGGGCAGCATCGTCAGCGAGGGGCTGCCCTCGGCGCCGGGCGACTTACGGGCCTACGATGCGCGGACCGGCGAATTCCGTTGGGGCTTTCGTACGATTCCGCATCCGGGCGAGCCGGGTTACGAGACGTGGTCGAAGGATTCGTGGCAGGTCGTCGGCGGAGCGAATTCGTGGCCCGGGTTGGCGCTGGATGAAGAGCGCGGGTTGGTCTACGCGGGGACCGGCTCGGCGGCGTTCGACTTCTACGGCGCGAACCGGATCGGCGACAACCTCTATGCGAACTCGCTGCTGTGCCTGCGGGCGGAGACGGGCGAGTTGGTTTGGCACTACCAGTTCGTCAAGCACGACGTGTGGGATCGCGACTTCCCTACCCCGCCGTCGCTAGTGACGGTCGAGCGAGACGGGGCGCTGATCGACGTGGTGGCGCAGGCGACCAAGTCGTCGCACATCCTGCTGTTTGAACGGGAGACGGGGAAGCCGATCTATCCGATCGAGAAGTTTGAGACGCCCGCGTCCGACGTGCCGGGAGAGGTCCTGTCGAAGACGCAGGCGCTGCCGACGGCGCCGCCGCCGATGTCGCGGCAGGAGTTGACCGAGGACGATCTTTCGACGCGAACGCCGGAGGTCGCGCGGGCGGTGCGCGAACGGTTCGCCAAGCTGCGCAGCGGTCCGCAGTTTACGCCGCCGAGTCGTGAGGGGACGATCGTTTTCCCCGGCTTCGACGGCGGTCCTGAGTGGGGCGGCCAGGCGTTCGATCCGGAGACCGGATTGTACTACGCCAACTGCAATGAGATGGCTTGGATCCTGCGGCTGGTCGAGCGCAAGCAGCTCGGCGGCGACGTCACCGGCAAGCGGCTGTACCAGCGGAACTGCGCCGCCTGCCACCAGGACGATCTGAGCGGTACGCCGCCGGAGTTTCCGTCGTTGATCGATCTGGGCGACAAGTCGAGTCGCGAAGAGGTCGTGAAGATCGTCCGCGAAGGGGCCGGACGGATGCCGGGTTTCGGGCACCTGGGCGACGAGGCGACGGAGGCGATCACGACGTTCCTGATGAGCGGCAAGGAGATGGAGCTGGATGCGCCGGCCGACGCTTCGCCTTACGACCTGGCGTTCACGCATGACGGTTACAACAAGTTCCTCGATCCGGACGGCTATCCAGCCATCGCGCCTCCTTGGGGGACGCTGAACGCGGTCGATCTGGACCGGGGCGAGATCCGCTGGTCGATTCCGTTCGGCGAGCACCCGGAATTGGCGGAGCAAGGAATGACGGACACGGGCTCGGAGAACTACGGCGGTCCGATCGTGACCAAGTCAGGGCTGCTGTTTATCGGGGCCAGCAACCACGACCGGAAGTTCCGCGCCTACGACAAGTTGACCGGGGAGCTGCTCTGGGAGACGCTGCTGCCGGACGCGTCAGGGAACGCGACGCCCGCGATGTATGAGATCGACGGGAAACAGTTCGTCGTGATCGGCGCCGGCGGCGGAAAAAGCGGCGCGCCTTCGGGCGGAAAGTATGTGGCGTTCGCGCTGCCGTAGAGCCGTACCCGGAAGACGGTGACGATAGTCACAGACCGCAAAAAATGAAGATCGCGCTTGGTTCGTTCCGGCCGCGCGCGATGATCCTTCCCGTGTACTCCGCTCAAAACAGACCTTTTTGTCCGATCCTCCAGATATCGATTTTTGGCAGAATTTCCAGAAAAATCGGGGTACGAATAGTCCGGGCGGCGACGAAAACGCTTCGGCGTCGCTGTTAGCGTGGTCTCAGAGACGCTCACGAGTTCCGTATTACTCGCGTCTCTCAGCAGCCTCGGTCGCCGGTACGCGCCAGGTCTGTCCAAAGCGTTCTTGTACGCTCGGCCGTCGCGCCCCCTCCTGACAGGCCTTCCGCGTGCTCTCGCGCTCCGGTTGCCGGGAGAAGCGGGCCGGCTCCGAATCGCCGCGAGGGGTAAGCGCGATGCAACGCATCAAAGAGATCTTCGAAACCGAATTCCTTACCATCATGGTCGGCGTCGTGCTGACGGTCGTCGGGTGGATGACTCGACTGCTGTTGAAGCGGCTGAACGCTTGGAACAAGCTGCGCCAGGCGGTCCCGATCCGTCGAGCCAAGGCGGCCGCGGACTTGGTCGCGATCGACGAGAAGCTGTATCTTCTCGAGCTGGAGCAAAAGCAGACGCGCGACTTGGTCTGGTTGCTGGCGAACCGCCATCGCAAAGGCGACGAGGTTTGCGTCTTCATCTACTCTTCCTTCGCGGGCAACTTGCGAGTGAACGAGTCGTATAACGCACTGCTCGGCGTCTTCGCGGTCGAGCACAGCTTCGAGTATCTGATCGCCAAACGTCGAGAGAGAGACCGAAGCTATCTGGCGGCGTTCGACGACTTTCTGAAGAGCAACGATCGCTCCTTTAACTTTCCGGACGTGACGTTGATTCCGGTAGACGGTCGGGCGCCGGTCCATGTGGACGTTGAGGCGTCGGCGATTCGCAATGAGCGGAGCGGCGAAGTCATCGTCGTGGGCGTCTTTCGACGGCGGACCGAGCCGCCGATCGCCGAGGACAAGGAAGACGACTCCGTCGGCGAGACGCCGGCTAGCGAGGAAGACTCACTCGGGCCCCGCCTTCATGTCGGCTAACGCGAGCCGCCTCCATGAACGCGAAGATCTCGATGGTCTCGGCGTTGGGGACCGGCGGCTTGCCCGTCTTGAAAAACTCGACGACGTCGCCTAAGAGTCCGGCGTAGGCGGCGCCGGAGTTGGTGGAGACCTTCACTTCCTCAGCGCCGAAGGCGGTGACGCCGTAGGAGCGTTTGCCGTCGCGGATGGTACGCACGACGCCCATGCGGCCGTCGTTCCAATGCCCCACGATCACGTCGGTGCCGTCGGTGTAGCTGCGCTCGACGCTGACCACGCCGGGGCCCATCACGGCATAGAGCAGTTCGACCGGGTGGATGCCGTACCAGGATAGATCGATGTCGTGAGTTGGATCGATCGTCGCCGGCCCCCAGCTGATCGCGCCCGTGAGCCCCTCGACTTGGGTCTCGCGAACGGCGGCCGAGTAGCGCAGGCTAGACGCGCTCCACCAAGGCGACTCGTGCAGTTCGCCGAGCCGAGCGATCTCCTTGACGTCGGCCCAACTCGCCGCCAGCGGCTTGTCGATAAAGACCGGTTTGCCGGACTCGAAGACGGGACGGACTTGGTCCAGGTGCACGCGGCCATCGACGCTTTCAAGCAAGATCGCATCGACCTTCTTGCATAGAGCCGGAATGCTGTCGACCAACTCGACGCCCCACTCTTCGACGAGCGTCTTGGTAAATCCGTCGATACGATCACGACTAGAGGGCAGATCGGGACTGCCGCCCTTGTAAGCCGCGACGACCTTGGCCCCAGGCACGTGGTCGGGATGGTCGGGGTCGTTGAGCACCTTGGTGAAGGCGATGACGTGCGAGGTGTCGAGCCCGATCATGCCGACTTTGATCTGCGCGGGAAGCGAGACGGCGGCCATAAGGAGTCCGAGGACGAGAGTTCGCATCCGTCTAGAGTGCATCCTTGCGGACCTTCGGCGCAAACACGCGCAGGCTGCGCAGCCAGCTCGCCGGGATCGAACGCATGAGCCAAGCGACCGCACGGGCTGGAGGCGAACCGGCGGCGTCCTCTAGCTCCAAGGCGTCGCAAGCGACCGATTCGCCGGACGCCGCCTGGATGCGCGCGATGATGCGGCGGTCTTCACCGGCGTAGCGCAGGTTGCCGGTCGCGTCGGCGGCGACGGCGGCGATCGCTTGGTCAATCTCGACGGACGTGCGTGGTTGTCGGGCGAAATCGTCGCCCGAGCGCGCGTAAAACGGCCCTGGAGCGTTGCGCTCGTCGGCGAGATACTTGCGGCGAATCATCCCTAGGCTAAGACGTCTTCGATAACGCGTCCGTGTACGTCGGTGAGGCGGAAATCCCGTCCGCCGAAGCGGAAGGTGAGCGCCTCGTGGTCGAGACCGAGCAGGTGCAAGATCGTCGCGTGGAGTTCGTGGATCGTGCGTTTGCCTTCGACCACGCGGTAGCCGTACTCGTCGGTTTGGCCGTAGATGTGGCCGCGCTTGAGCCCGCCGCCTGCCATCACGAGCGAGAAGCCGAAGGGGTTGTGGTCGCGTCCGTTGGTCCCTTGGACGAAGGGCGTGCGACCGAACTCGCCGGAGAAGATCACCAGCGTGTCGTCAAGCAGCCCGCGCGCTTTGAGGTCGCGGATCAGAGCGCCGACCGGTTGATCGACGGTGCGCGAGTTGGCGAGGTGGCCTTCATAAAGTTGGCCGTGCTGATCCCACGGATTGCCCATCGTGCCGTATCCGGCGGGGACCATCGTGAGTTCGACAAAGCGTACGCCGCGCTCGACGAGGCGGCGCGCGAGCAAGCACTGGCGGCCGTAAGCGGCGGTCGCCTTGTTGGCGGAGTCGAGCCCGTAGAGCTTCTTGGTGGCGGGGGACTCGTCGGAGATATCGGTCAGCTCGGGGACGGCCGACTGCATGCGGTAGGCTGTCTCGTAGTTGCGAATGGCCGCTTCGACTTGGGCGTGATGATCGGTCTCTTCGAGAAACGCCTCGTCGAGTTCGGCGAGGTATTCGAGCCGTTCGCGTTGGAGCGGATCGGACTCCTTGGGGCGGATGTTGTTGAGGGGTTCTTCGTTCTCCGGGTAGAGGAACGAGCCTTGGTGGACGGCCGGCAGAAAACCGTTGCCGTACATGTTGATGCCGCCCAGCGGAATCACGCCCGAGCCGAGGACGACGTAGCCGGGCAGGTTCTCGTTTTCCGTGCCGAGCCCGTAGGTCGTCCAGGCGCCCAGGCTGGGGAAGCCGGTGAAAGGTTGGCCGCCGTGGAAGAAGAAATTCGCCTGGGCGTGCTCCATGAAGGGCGCGACCATGGAGCGGATGACGGTGAGGTCGTCGGCCTGCTTGGCGATGTACGGGAAGAGTTCGGAGACGGGGATGCCGGATTCGCCGTAGCGCTGGAACTCCCAGGGCGAAGGCATGATGGCGCCGTCGTCGTTGAACATCGTCCGCTCGGTCTTGAACGGCATCGGCTGCCCAGCTTCCTTGGCGAGGCGCGGTTTGGGGTCGAAGGAGTCGATGTGCGAGAGGCCGCCCGAGAGGTAGCAGAAGATGACGTTCTTAGCGCGAGCGGGCGGGTTCCCGGCGCGGGCGGCATCGGCCATGAGACCGTTCAGCGCCAGCATGCCGAAACCGGCCGAGGTCGTCTGGAGCATCTCGCGGCGGGAGGGCGCCTGGGGTCGCTTAGCGGACATAGAGAAACTCCTTTAGGTTAAACACCGCCTGCGCGGCGTCGCGCCACAGGTCCTTGTGGGTCATGCGATCGTCGGCGGGAATCTTGCGGGCGTCGGCCACTTTGGCGACGTAGGTCAGGGTGCGATCGAGCTCCTTGGCGGCGGGTCGGCGGCCGAGCGCCTTGCGGAACATGGCGGTCACGCGCTCGCTTGCGTCGCGCGAATCGTCTTGAATCAGCGCCTCCGCCCAGACCTCCGCTTGACCGATCACGAAGGGCGAGTTGAGCATGGCCAGCGACTGCGCGGGGACGTTGGTCACGTCGCGCAGGCCGCGCGTCGTCGCGGGCTTGGGCAGGTCAAAGACTTCGAGGAAGGGGTTGTGGGCGTTGCGCCGGATCTCTTGGTAGACCGATCGGCGGCCGTCGCCGTCGAGGGGGCCTTTGGGCTGATCGCCTTTGGTCTTGCCCTTGGCGTAGGCGTAGTAGACGTCCACGGACGGGCCGTACATCTTCGGGTCAAGACGGCCCGAGACGGCGAGCAGCGCGTCTCGGATGGGTTCGGCGCGCAGGCGACGCAGCGGCATGTGCGAGAGGAGCCGGTTCTCGGGGTCGTTCTCGCGGGCGGCGGCCGAGGCGTCGCTGCTCGTGCGGTAGGCGCGAGAGAGCGCGAGTCGGCGCAGCGTCCGCTTGGTCGACCAGCCGTCTTCGACGAATCGCGCCGCTAGGAAATCGAGCAGCTCGGGATGCGACGGCGTCTCGCCCATCTTGCCGAAGTTGTCGACCGTGCGGACGAGGCCGCGCCCGAACATCGCTTGCCATAGGCGATTGACGGCGACGCGCGCGGTAAGCGGGTTGGCGGGATCGGCGACGCGCTGGGCGAAGTCGAGTCGAGCGAGCCGCGGCTCGTTGCACGGGTCGCCGCCGAGGGCCGTGAGGAAACGACGCTCGACGGGATCGCCGAGGTTCTTCAAGCCGCCGCGGATGAGCAGGCGCTGCGGCGGGCCGCCCTCCTCGATCACGCCGGGAGCGCGACGGGGGACGGGGATATCCGCTTCGAGTTTGCGGTAGCGACGGACGAGCGGGAGGACGCCGTCTTGGAGCGCCAAGTCGTTGGTCCGGCGGGGGAGCAGATCGCGGCGCACGAAGACGTCCAAGAACCACGCCTGCTCGCGGCTGAGACTGCCGTCACGCCAGGCCGTGATCGCGGACTTGAGCAGCGCCTCATAGCGAGCGGCCAGATCCTCGCGCGAGGAGGGCGTACCGGCGGCGAGGACCAGTGCGGAGGGGTCGCGGTCGGGACGCGGGCGCACGTCTTCGTCGTGGAACCAGATTCGGCCTGCGCCGAACCAGGAGCGGCCGTCGCGGACAGGCTGTGGCCGCGGCTTTCGCCCTGAGTCTTCCAGATCGAGCTGGAAGTTGGTCGAATCTTCGAGCGTTGCGTATTCGAGGTACGCGGTGAAGCCCTTCCAGTAGTCGGTCTTCCAGGTAAACCAGACCGGTTCGTCTTTTTTTGGCGAGGCGCGTTGATGATAGATGCCGGCGCGCGGCACGGCGTAGTTCTCGATCATCAAGCGCGCTACCGAGAAGTTGCCGCCCTGGAGTTCGACGCTCAAGTAGTCGGAGTCGATGACGAAGCGCGGTGACTGGAGGACCGCGGAGCGCTTCCTGCTAACAAGGTTCGAGTAGACGCCCGCGTCGTAGATTCCGGACAGGACGGCCGCGGCGGAGGGCGCGACTTCAAACGCGCCGGGGCGGGACGGCGAGTCGGGAAGACCGTTCCCGTGACGCAGCCAGGCGGCGTAGTCGCTAGGTCGGCTGAGGTCCCAGCGGCGATCGAACTTGGCCTCGTGGAACGTCTCGCGGCTCGTCTCTTCGAGGCGTACGTAGTCCGCGGCGGCTTGCCAGGCGGCCTGTAACTCGTCGTCGGTGCGATCGGCGAGCAGCGCCCAGATGCGCAGAGGCCCGTCGAGGTCGCGGGCGCCGGGGGCTGAGTCGTCTAGCAGGCGACCGGCGAGTCCGTCGGCCTCTTGGAGCCAGACGTCGGCGAGCGCACGGCGAATTTCGGACTTGAGGGTCTTTAATTCGTCGCCGTTGGTCTCCAGGCGCTCGGGAGAGTCGACGGCGCGTTGCGTGGGGCGCGCGCCTTTGACGGTTCCGAAGAGCGCGTAGTAGTCCTTCTGCGAGACCGCGTCGAACTTGTGGTCGTGACAACGGGCGCAGGAGACGGTCAACCCGAGAAACGTCTTCGAGACGACGTCGACTTGGTTGTCGGTCCACTTGACGCGATCCTCCCACGGATCGACCGGCTGGAAGCCGTGCTCGACGAGTCGCCACTGCGCGGCGCCGAGCAGGGACTCGTTGAGTTGCAGTTCGTCGTTGATGCGGGGCTCGGGGAGCAGGTCTCCGGCGAGTTGTTCGCGGACGAACTGATCGTAGGGGAGGTCCTGGTTGAAGGCGCGGATGAGGTAGTCGCGATAGCGCCAGGCGTAGGGCGTGTCGGGGTCGCCTTCGGAACCGTGGGACTCAGCGTAGCGCACGAGATCCATCCAGCGTCGGGCCCAGTGTTCGCCGAAACGGGGCGAGGCGAGCAGGCGGTCGACCGCTCGCTCGTAGGCTTGGTCGCTCTGGTCGGCGAGGAAGGCGTCGATCTCGTCGACCGTCGGCGGAAGGCCGATCAGGTCGAAGGTTGCGCGCCGGATCCAGGTTTCGCGGGAGGCGTCGGCGGCCGGCGTGAGCCCTTCTTGTTGCAGACGCCGGTAGAGGAAGCGGTCGAGATCGTCGAGCGGCCAATCGCTCTCGACCTGGGGCGCGGCGGTCTTCGCGACCGGCTGCCAGGCCCAGTGTGCGTCGCGACGCTCGTCGAGATCGAAGGCGGCGCGAGGCTCGGGCGCGGCGGAGGCGGGCTCGTCCGGCCAGGGGGCGCCGATCTCGATCCAACGCGCGAAGGCCGCGATGCGCTCTTCCGGCAGCTTGCCGGTCGGCGGCATCTGCGTGATCTCGCCGCGTAAGGCGCGCATCAGCTTGCTCGCGTCGGGATCGCCCGGGACGACGACGGGACCCGCGTCAGAGCCGGCCTTGAGTCCCGCATGCGTGTCCAGCCGCAGGTTGGCGAACACGGACGACGCTTGGGCGCTGTGGCAGGCGAAACACTGCTCGGCCAAGACGGGGCGAACCTCTCGCTCGAAGAACTCCGCGCCCTGGTCCGACGCCGAACCGGACGCGGCCAGCGTTGCGCCTACAAGAAGAATCGACGGAAACCGCACGGACCGAAACCGGTTACACGATAACAGCCGAGCGAGGCGCTGACCAGAGCGCTACGGTTCCCCGCCCTGCGCCTTCCCGCGGCCGGCCAAGTTGGCGTAGAAGCCGAGGTCCTGGCCGGTGCGGTTCTTGACGGCCCAGAGGATCTGGCCGGTGTGCCCGCCGAAGTGCTCGACGACGTGGTAGACGGCCCGCAGGACGGTCACCTCGTAGCCCTGGATCGAGCGGGTGTCGAGCAACTGCTCGTCGGTCAGGGCGGCGATCACGGCATCCGCTTCGTCGATGGTTGCGCTCAGCTTCTCCAGCAGTTCGTCGGCGGGAATCGCGTCGCGCCGGGCGAATTCGGAGTCGCGGTCGCGATGGTCTTCTTGGCCTCCGACGCCCGATAGGATCCATTGGCGGACGTTGCCGGAGAGATGCAGCAGCAGATTGCCGACCGAGTTTTCGGTCTCGTTCGCACGGCGCCAGACTTCCTCCTCCGGCAGGCGTGCGACGGCGGACTCGATCTTCTTGAGTGAAGTCGAGAGTTCTCTGCGCGAAGAACGGATGAATTCTTCCCCGATCGTCATGCGCTCATGGTAGCGAGCTACGGCGCGCCGATCGGCAACCCGAGCGTCTGCGTGGAGCGACCGCCGAAGTCCATCTGGAATTGAGCAAAGCCGCCGAAGGGCGTCGTCGGGTCGAGAGTGAAGTTGACTTGGACGAGCCCAACGAATCCAGGCGTCCAGCCGGAGAAGAGCGTAGCAGCCCGCCGACCGCCCACAGTCACGACCGGAACGTCCGTCGTCCGCGTCAGCGGATCTCCGAGCGCAGCCTGACGGCTGGCGGGGGGATTCTCCAAACTGCCGACGCCGGTGAGGAACGCCACAAGCGTCTCGCCAGGCCGAGCGGGATTCGCCGCCGTAACCACTGTATTGTCCGAAGCGTGGACGACGACGGGGAGGCGTACCTCTCCGTCCAAGAATCCGAACAGACGCGGAACGTCGGGGAAGGTCAGCACGCTGACAACGTCGGAGACCAAGCCGTCGCGGAGCAGCACGACGTCAGTGAACCCGACTCCAGGCTCGAACGGGTTCTGAAAATTGACCTGTCTTGGACTTACGAAAAAGAGTCCGGCGGGGACTCCGTCCACAATCACCTGAACTCCGCCCAATTCGGTGGGCAAAGGCAGGGTCGAGGCTTCCACGGAGACGCCGTCCGTGAATCCGGAACCGAAAAGCGTGGAGATTCCCCCCGGGGCCAGGCGTTCCGCAAAATCGGCGCCCTCCGTCGCCGCGGTCGGCTCGGCGTCGGTCGTGCGCGTGCCGACGTCGACGATCAGCCCGTCAAAGCCCTCAAAGGCCTCCACGAGGACGAAGTAGTCGCCCGAAGTCGGGTCCTCGATCTCGACCACCTCGAGACTGGAAAAGGACTCCGAAGAACCATCGAAGTCGCAGTCGTCGACCAACCCCGATTCGCACGAGCCGAGCAGGTCGCGAGCCACGAAGAGGTCCGCATCGCCGTTGAAGCCGCGAGTCTGGACTCGCAGCAGAGCAGGAGCCCCTTGAGCGGGTGCGGGAGAATCGGGCACGTTCACTTGGAAGAGGAACTGGGCGCCCTCGGGACCGCCGACGAGTCCGGAGGAGCCGGGCAGCGTGAGTACCTCGGGCGTCACCGCCTGAGCGAGCAACTGCACGCCGCGGTAGTCCTCGAACGCTTCGACCAGGCCGCTCCATCGACCGGCAGGGGGATTGACGAACGTTAGCGTCTCGTTCGCCTCAAATCCGAACGACAACTCGAACGGGCCCTCGGGCGGAAAGATAATCAAGTCCGGATCGCCTCCGGCGCCTCGAAGGGTGAACTGTAGGAACTGGACGCCTTCCGGAACCATCACTTGCAGTTGTCCACTCTCTCCAAGATCACCATCGATCTCCACAGGCGACCCAAGCGTCAGCAAAGCGCCGGAAAGGTAGAAGAAGATCTGCGTAGTCGAAGCCCCGCGGGCGTCAGTCGCGCGGAAAACGAACCGTCTGCCGGTGAAGTTGGCGTTCCACGTCAAAGTGGACTGCTCCGCATTCCAAACAGCGCCCTCCGGCAGGCCGACGGGCTCAATGGTCACCGCGTCGCCGTCGGGATCGAGCGCATTCACGCGGTACTGGACCTCGGCCCCTAGGAAGGCCACGTCGGTCGGCCGCGACGTGATCCGCGGCGGGCCATTGTCGCCGCCTAGATCCGACGGCAGGTCAAAGGCAGCTGACACGAGCGTGGAAAAGACCCCGTTGAAGTTGGCGCCCTCCGCGGAGAACCCCATGCCTCGCGGTGCGAGCGCGCCCCATATTGCGGCACGGTTGGCGCCGGCGTTCATAGCTTGATCGGCGACCAAAAGGGCGTCACGCGCGTCGACATAGGTCGGATTGCACGGGGTTAGCTCCAGTGCTCCATAGATGAGCGCATCAGCGGTTTCCGCGCCGACGGCAGTCCGCAAATCCCACAGGGCCGCGGCCCAAATCTCGCCGTCGGGGTGAGGCGAGCTGAAATTGGTGTTGCCGTAGTCGGCGAGAGTGACCGGCGTATTGTCGTAGGGGTGACGGCGGATACCGCGGAACGGGTCTCCGGTCGAATAGGCCCCCATCACCGGGTCGTCGTAGAAAGATGCTGCGAAATAGTCCGACCACCCCTCGCCCAAAGACCCTGCCTGGAAAGTGAACAGGCAGTTCACTCGGTCACTGCCGCCGACGACCCGAGTCGTGACCCCGTGGGTGAACTCATGGAAGACGACCGTGCCGTCGAGGGCCGAGTCACGAACTTCTGGGTCCTCCTCCTCAAAGAGGTCCTCAGGGTCGAAGAACAGCCCGTAGGCGGTCAACGGCGAGACTCCTTCGGGCGCGGTCGAGAAGAACGCGTTGTTGATCGTTCCGATGTCTTGGATGTTCATGACGACCGGATCTTCGCCTTCGCCTCCGCGACCGAAATTGTCGGTCTGGAAGTTGCCGGCCGCCTCGTCGAACCCGAGTTCGTAGAAGTAGTCGTGCGCCTTGTTGGCGAAGACCCACGCGTGGAGCACCGAAGAGGCTCCCGTATCGAAGTGATCGCGTAGACCGTCGCCGCCCGGAAAAGTGAAGTCCTGAGAATCGCTGAAGGCACGGCCGTTGCGCAGGCCGCCGCCGTCTACGGGGTCCGGCCTGTCGTCGTCGTCGCGATCGAGGAATGCGTCGGTGTTGTTGCCGGTCGTTACGGTTCGTCCGACGGGCAGCCAGCCTTCGGGGAAGTCGCGAGACACTTGGTCGCCGTCCTCAGGCGACTGCTCCCAGTACGTTCCCCGCCCGACTTCAGCGGTTAGCTCGACGCGCAGCAGCAGTTGACCGTCGTCAGCCGCAACGACGACCTCGGTCGCCGACCGCGGTCCCGTCACATGGACGACCCATGCGTGTCGCCCTAGCCCGGTCCCCATCGGGAAGATCGTCCGTCGCACGGGAGTCGGCGGCGCGTCCATCCCGAGAGGCGAGGCGTAAAGATCCCAACCAGGGATCGCACGGCCCAGCGGAGCAACCTCGGCGCCCGCCGCCTCCATCGCTTCGCCGAATCCGGCCGAGTCAAAGGCCCGCACGACGGCTTCCGATGCAGAGACCGTCGCCGGCGCACCCAGCAACAGAGACGATTCCACGTCGCCGGCCTCCAACTGGAGGATGCGGCCGTTAGAAGCGACTGCCACCCGCACCCGGCCGCCGTAGACCGGAACGTCGCCGACGCGTTGCTCGAAGGTCATCACTTCAAACGAGTCCGTCGCCCGCCGCGATACGGAGCGCAGAGCAGCGGCCTGAGCGCCGCTAAAGCCGAGCAGGCCGGCGTGAGCGGCCAGGTAATCGCGCGCGATCGTCAGGCCGTCCCGATCGTCGAGGCCGGTCAGGAAACCGCCGCGCGCGCCGAGGGTGCGTAAGCCTCCGGAACCGTTCGTGGTGAGACGCAGCGGACCGCTGGCTTCGGCTGCAACCAAGGCCAGTTTGGGCTCAAGGGAGGCCCGTTTTGCCGCAATCGCCTCCGTCAGCCCGCGGACTTGCGCGGCGTCGAGTTGGGAGCGGACGTCGAAGTTCGGAAGCCTGTCCGCTTTCTGAGCGAGGACGGTCGACGCCGCCAGAAAACAGAGCGCGACTCCTGTAGCGCGAATGTAAAATGACACAGGGCGTCTCCCCAATATCCCGAAAGCAAGACAGTGATTTAGCGTATCGCGGCTCTTGCTTCCCGGGAAGTCCCGACGGCTGAGGGAATGTACGATTTCGTCCGTATCCTTTCTCCTCCGAGAAGCGGGAGTTCAAAAATCGAGTCGTCCCCAAAGCGGACCGGCACAAGGCGACCGGCCGAAGGCTTCCAAACCCTGAGACCGTCGACGCTCTCGTTCGGTTTCGATTGAGTCGCCAGAGCGCCTCGAACCCTGGCGCCCGGCGCCAGAGGGACCGTGGCATCATCGACGTCGACGGTGATGAACGGCAGCACCGCGGTTTCAACCGGAGCCTTCCTGCAATGGGATAGCGCCGCGCATCGGGCGGGATTTTCGCGAAGCGCTTCAGTCTGGTCTTCCAAGATGACCGGTGTCGCGGCGCCCACCAGCAGGATGTCGTTCTCGGCGGTCTCGGTCAGGCGCGACAAAAACAGCAATCGGAAGTAGCGAGCATCGTCGCCGAAGCGCAGCCACTCGTCCAGAGGAGAAGGCCGATCCGTCTCCTCGCCCTCGATCACCAAGACCGTCTCCATCGGCAGCAGCGCGGCGCCGGAGCCGTCGCCCTCAATGAAGCGGTACCAAGCGCGCTCGTATCCGACCAAGTCTTCAGCCGCGCGCACGGTAACGGTCAATCCGCCTCCGGGAGCCGCCTCCGTATCCCCGATCTGGCGCAGCGCCGAGGTGGCCGTCGATGGGTCGCGAAAGATCGGACGGACGGTCCGCAGGCGATGACCGGCGCGCAGATCGAGGTAGCCGTCACGGCCTTCGGAGACCTCCAGCAGGCGTCGCTCCTCGCCGAGCGGAAGAGCAACCCCATGCGCCAGGCGTCGCGCCAGTTCGGGAGCGTCGCCAGGGGACAAGCAACCGCTGCGTTCCAACTCGACCGCCCAGCGGCTCAACCCTCCGCGCTCGAAGCCGGCCAGGCGAGCGGGGGCAGCATGGATTCGGACCGCTCGCCCTACGCGCTCCAAGCCCACGCCCTCCAACTCGGCCGGGCAGGCCGCGGGATCGGGCACGTCAAACGTCGTAGGTCCGCCGCCGTGAGGCGGGATCAGTACCTCGTTCGCTAGCCGAAAGAACCCGGGAGGCCTGACCGGCGCCGGAGCCTCCCCGCGACGAGCGCACCCCGCAAGCGCCAGGAGAGCCGCCAAGAATATCCGCATGTAAAAACCCTGGACGGAAACACGTTCGAGCGCCGTGAGAGGTTTCACAAGCCTCGGTTTTGGCTCCCGACCGGGCGGGTTTCGCCTTGATAGACTGGGGGTGGTGGGGGTCATTTTTCGCATCTGGCGGAACCGGTCGTTGTGCGTCTTGTGGACGGCGCTCGCCCTGGCCGTGTGCCCGCTGACGGCGCAGGGCTGGGAGTCCGTAGTCGCCGAGAGCGACCGTGCGCTGGCCGCGGGCGACTTCGATCGCGCGGAAGACTTGCTGACGCAGGCCGCCGCCCAAGCGCGAGCCTTCGGCGAGGATGATCCTCGGCACGCCCAGTCTTTGTTGAAGCTGGCGCGCCTCTATCGAGCCGAGGGCGACTACGCCAAGCCGGAAAATCTCTACCAAGAAGCGCGCGAGTCGGGCGCCGTCGCCTGGGGGCGCGAGTCCGGCGAGTACGCACAACTGCTCAACGAGATCGGCCGCTACTATCACACCCGGCGCAAGTACGATCTCGCTGAGGGCTACTATCTCGACGCCTTCGGCATCCGCGTGCGTACGTTCGGCAAGGAGCACGTCGACGTCGCCGATTCGATCAACAACCTGGCGGTCCTGTTCGAGAACCAAGCGCGCTACGCCAAAGCGGAGATGTATTTCCGCACCGCGCTCGCCATCCGCGAGCAACTGCTCGGACCCGACGCACTGCCGACCGTTGAAACTAAGGAGCACTTCGCACGCTTGCTGCTGCGTATGCAGAAGGGCGAGGAGGCCGAACCGCTGCTTGAGCAAGCCCGCGCCGTCCGTCGTCCGATGCTCGACAAGCTAACGGCCGATCGCGTGGACCTGGGCGAGGTGGTTTCGGCGGGGCCGGGCGTGCGGACGCCGGAACTTGAGTTGCAAGTCGACCCCGAGTACTCGGACGAAGCGCGGATCGCCCGGCAAGAAGGCTCGGTAGCGCTTGAGATCGAGATGGACTCCGAGGGCGTACCGCGGAATTTTCGGGTGCTGCGCCCGCTCGGCCTAGGCCTCGACGAGAAAGCGATCGAAGCCGTGCGCCAGTGGCGCTTCAAGCCGGCTCGGCTCAACGGCAAGCGCGTGCCGTTCCGCGCGGTGCTGCAGATCAGCTTCCGGCTGCTCTAGCCCCCAACTCGAGCGGGGTTACGCCTTCACTTCGTTCAGCAGCGGCTCGCCGCGCAGGCCGCGCTTCAGGTTCTCGACGGAGTTCTTGGCCATCATCCGCCGCGTTTGGACGGTCGCCGAACCCAGATGCGGCATGATCACGACGTTGTCGAGCGCCAGCATCGGATGGCCGCGCGGAAGCGGTTCGGGTTCGGTGACGTCGAGTCCGGCGGCGTAGATTTTGCGCTCGGTCAAGGCCGCGGTCAGGGCCTCGGTATCGACGACGCCTCCGCGGGCGATGTTGACGAGCGTTGCGGTCGGTTTCATCTTGGCGAGCGCGTCGGCGTCGATCACGTTGCGGGTCTCCTCGGTGAGCGGGCAGCACAGCATGACGTAGTCCGATCGGCCGAGCAGATCGCTAAAGGAGACGTACTGAACGCCTAATTCCTCTTCCACGTCGGGCCGACGGCGCCGGTTGTAGTAGAGGACGTCCATATCGAAGGCGAGAGCGCGCTTGGCGACCTCGCGGCCGATGGCGCCCATGCCGAAGATGCCGAGCGTCGTCGAGTGGATCTCGCGACCGAGCATGTAGCCGGGGTCGTGGTGTAGGAACTCATCCGAGCGGGCGTAGCGCTCGCCCTCGGCCATCCGTCGTCCGGCCGCGAGCATCAGCGCCAGCCCCATGTCGGCGGTGGCGCCGTTGAGGACGCTGGGCGTGTTGCCGACCGGGATTCCGCGACGATTGCAGGCGGCTACGTCGATGTGATCGACGCCGACGCCGTAGTTGGAGACGATCTTGACGTTCGGCAGACGGTCGAGCATCTCGTCGCCGACGTGAGCGTGGCCGTAGGTGTAGATGCCGATCGGCTCGGGTCCGGCGGCGTCCCAGGGGAGCAGTTCGACTTCGTCGTTCAAGAACTCGCGCACGTCGTCGTCCCATCCGTCATGGACGACCTTTGGTTTGGCGTTCGGCATGGACTGCCTAGATTGCCCGCCAGCGCACGACGCCGTCAACCCGCCGCTTCTCCGCGTGGCCGGTGCGGGCGAGAAACTCGAGATGCGCGAGGCCTTCGGCCAGGGCCATGCGCCGCTGCCCGACGGGACGGCGATCTCCCCAGATCGCGGCAGCGACCTCCCAACCGGTGCGCCCGCCAGTAGGCCCGCCCCCGTCGATCGCGCTACGGATCTTCTCCAGCCGCTTGCGGTGGTGACGGCGAGCGTCGGCGATCCAACCCGCAAAATCCTCGAACGGGTTGCCGTGACCGGGAACCACCAGCCCGACCGGCAGCGCCTCCAGCCGAGCCAGCGTATCGAAGTACTCGCCAAGCGGATTGCCGGGGTAGAAGGCATGGACGCCGATGTTGGGCGTGATCCGCTCCAGCACGGCGTCGGTCGAGAATAGGATGCGATTTTCCGCGTCGTGGAAGGCCAGCAACGCAGGCGAGTGGCCCGGGGCAAGCAAGGCCTCGATCTCGCCGCCCTCGTAGCCGAAGCGATCGCCCTCGCGCAATTCACCGTCGACGATCAGACGCTCGGTGCGGCCGGAGAGATCGCGGGCGCCGGCTTCGATCTCGTCCACCAGGGCCGGCTCGACGCCGTGCTCGGTGAGGTAGGCGCGCGTATCGGCGAAGAAGGCGCCTTCGGCTCTCGGGGCGACCAGCGGCGACTCGCTCGGATGCATCCAGACGGGAGCGCCGGACAGACGCCGAGCGCGCGCGGCCCCGCCGACGTGGTCCGGGTGCAGGTGCGAGACCAGGATCGTGCGAATCGCTCGCCAATCGATCCCGATCTCGCGGAAAGCCTCGTCGAAGACGTCGAACGTCTCGTCGGTGTTCAACCCGCAATCGATCAGGAAGTAGCCGTCGCGGCCGCGGAACAGATACGACGTCACGCCGCCGGGAGGCCACGGAATAGGCAATCGGATCGCCCAGGCGCCGGGTGCGATGCGACGGACAGCGCTTGAAATCCCCGTGCTCACGCCTTGTGCTCCTTCCACTTGCCTTTCTTGAACAGCCAGCCGCCGGCCAGAGCCCAAGAAGCCTGCGAGACGACGATCGCCGTCAGCACGCCCGTCACGCCCCAGCCCATCGGAATCGCCAACAGGTATCCGAGCGGGATCTGGCCCATCCACAACACGACCACGTTCAAGTAGAACGGCGTGTCGGAATCCCCCGCCCCGTTGAACGCATTTGAGAAGACCATCGAGAAAGCCGAAAAGCAGTAGGCGAGCGCGGAGATGCGCAGCACCAAGACGCCGGGCGCGATGACGGCGGGATCGGTCGAGAAGACGCCGACCATCCAATCCGCACCGAACCAAAACAGTACCGCGATCGTCGCCAACAGGTAGAGGTTGTACCGCCCGGTCAGCCAGACGGCCTCTTCGGCGCGATCGGGACGCTTGGCGCCCAAGTTCTGGCCGACCAACGTCGAGGTGGCGTTACTCATCCCCCACGACGGAAGGATCGCGAAATGGATCAAGCGAACGGCGATCGTGTAGCCCGCCAGCACGTCGTCGCCGAACTCCGCGACGATGCGCATCATGCCCAGCCAACTCGCCGTGGCGACGAAGAATTGGAGGATCGCCGTCCCTGAGATGCGCAACAGTCCGCGCATCACCGGCGGGTTGAAGCGGCAGGCCGCGGCGTCGATCTTGACCCGTCGGTCGCCGGTCGTCAGCGCCCAAAACTGGAAAGCGACGCCCGCGCCGCGACCGATCGTCGTGGCGACCGCGGCGCCGGTCAACCCCATCTCCGGGAACGGTCCCCAGCCGAAGATCAGGCACGGGTCGAGCACCATGTTGAGGATGTTCGCCAGCCACAGCGAGCGCATGGCGATCGCCGCATCCCCGGCGCCGCGGAAGACCGCATTGTTGAGGAACAGCAGGAAGATCGTCGGCGACCCCGCCAACAAAACGGCCGTGTAGCTCTCGCCTTCGACGACGTCGCCCGAGGCGCCCATCATCTGGAGCAGCTCCGGCGCGTAGATCCAGCCGATCACGCTCACCGGGACCGAGAACAGGATCCCGGCCAGGATCGCCTGCGCTCCCGCAGTCGCAGCGCCGGCCGGGTCGTTCTCGCCGATCCGTCGGGCGACCGTCGCCGTCGCGCCGATCGAGAGCCCTAGAGCCGCGGCGAATACCAAGATCACCAGCGAACCGGAGATCCCGACCGTCGCCACCGCCGCCGGTCCCAGCTTGCCGACAAAGTAGATGTCGACGAGCCCGAAGGTCGACTCCATCAGCAGCTCAAGCGCCATCGGGATCGCCAGCAGCATCACCGCACGCGGCAGCGGCAGCGTCGTGTAGTCCTCGCGGTGGCCGCGCAGCGACGCCTTCACCGACTCCCAAAGAGGGGGCAGCTCGCGCGCGGCAGTAGGCGCGCCAGCGGGCGCGCCGGGATCGGCGGGAGTCGACATCGGGGAATAGGGAGGAGGCGCCGGCTCAAGTCGCCCCTGTCGTTATTGTCGCGTAATAGCGCCGGCGGAAAGTAACCTCTTTCACCCGCCCGCAGCCTGTACCCGTGGACCAAGAGATCTCCATGAGCCTTCCCGAGTTTTCGATCCACCGCCCGGTCACCATCTTGATGGCCTGCCTCGTCTGCATTCTGCTGGGCGCGATCTCCTTCGTGGACATCCCCGTGGACCTGATGCCGGAGATCGACCAGCCGACGCTGTCGATCAACATCGACTACCCGGGCGTCGCGCCGGAGGAGATGGAGACGCTCGTCTCGCGGCCGATGGAGCAGATCGTCAGCTCGGCGCCGGGTGTCGAACGGGTGACGTCCACCTCGAGCGAGGGGCGTTCGTCGGTCCAGGTACAGTTCCTCTACGGGACCGACATCGACGTCGCCTCGGACGAGGTTCGCTCGCGTCTCGATCGCGGCCGGCGCGGCCTGCCCGACGACATCGAACCGCCGTTCATCTTCAAGTTCGACGTTACGCAGTTCCCGATCATGTTTCTCACCATCGCCGCCGAGGACATGGATTCGAAAGAGCTGCGCACGTTCACTGACAAGAACATCCTCTACCGCCTCGAACGCGTCCCCGGCGTGGGGCAGGTGCGGGTCAACGGCGGACTGCGGCGTGAGATCCACGTCGACCTGAACTTGGAGAAGCTGCGCGCTCTCGACCTCTCCGTCGCGCAGGTCGTCAACCGCATCCGCAGCGAAAACCTCAACCGCCCGGTCGGCCCGGTCAAGGAAGGCCGCTTCGAGGTCCTGCTGCGCACCTACGGCGAGTATGAGAGCCTCGACCAGATCCTCGACGTCGCGCTGGCCTCGCGTCAGGGCGTCCCGGTCTATGTGCGCGATATTGCGACGGTCGAGGATTCGCACGAAGACGTCCGCTACTTCGTCGGCGTCAACGGCAAGCAGGCGATGCGCCTGATCGTCTCCAAACAATCGGGCTCCAACACGGTGAAGGTCTCCGAAGAAATCTGGGCCGAAGTCGACCGCATCCACGCCGACTATCCCGGAATCCGCATCGAGAAGACGATGGACACCGCCGACTTCATCCTGGCCGCGATCAACAACGTCAAATCGGCGGCGTCGGCGGGAGCGGTGCTGGCGGTGATCGTACTGCTCGTCTTCCTGCGCAGCTTCTCGTCGACGTTGATCATCGGGACCGCGATTCCGATCTCGGTCATCTCGACCTTCGCGCTGATGTACTTCAACGGCTTCACGTTGAACACGGTCAGCTTCGGCGGCCTGGCCTTGGGCGTCGGCATGCTGGTCGACAACGGCATCGTGGTGCTCGAAAACATCTTCCGCCACCGCGAAGACGGGACTCCGTTGCGCGAGGCGGCGATCATCGGATCGAACGAGGTCGCGACCGCCATCACCGCGTCGACGTTGACGACGATTGCGGTCTTCGTGCCGGTCGTATTCATGGGCGGCTACTCGGCGCAGACTTTTCAGCAGTTGGCCTACGTAGTTTCGTTCTCGCTGCTCTGCTCGTTGGTCGCCGGACTGACGGTGGTGCCGGCGCTGAGTTCAAAGCTGCTCAAGAACAGTAAAGCGAAGGCGATGGGCGAAGGCGGCCTGCTCAAGGCGATGAGCGCGAGCTACGGACGCCTGATCGGCTGGGCGCTTGACCACCGGCTGTTGGTCACCTCAGCCGCGGCCGGGCTGTTCATCTGCGCCTACTGGATGACCGGGCTCGTCGGCGTTGAACTCGAACCGCAGGTCGACGAGGGCCAGATCCGCGTCAGCGTCGAACTCGAATCGGGCACCAACGCCGATACGACCAAGAAGGTGATCGACGAGATGTACCGGATCGTCGAACGCGAAGTGCCCGAGGCCGAGTACGTCATGACCGAGGCGGGCCAGAACAGCCCCTTCCGCGGCGTCGCAACGCATCGCGGGGAGCTTCGCATCACGCTCGCGCCGCAAGACCAGCGCGAGCGTTCGGCGGCCGAGGTCGCCAACATTCTGCGTCCGTTGTTGATGCGGGTCGTCCCCGGCAGCCAAGTCCGTACGCGTATCCAGAGCGGCAGCTTTGGGCGACGACGCGGCGGCGGCGACGGCAGTAGCGACCGGTTGTCGGTCGAGATCCGCGGCTACAACCAAGAGATCTCCGAGAGCCTGGCGTTGCAAGTGCGCAACACGATGCTCTCGATTCCCGGAGTGGCGGAGTCCCAAGTGTCGCGCCAGCCGGGCCTGCCGGAGATGGTCGTCAAAGTCGACCGGCTCAAAGCGGCCTCGATGGGCATGACGGTCCAAGAGGTCGCCGATACGCTGGAGACGGCCGTCGGCGGGCGCCGCACGTCGTTCTACCGCGAGGAGGGCGACGAGTACGACATCGTCGTTCGCCTGCGTGAAGAGGACCGCCTCGCCGTCGACCAGATCGGCGAAATTCCGTTGCGTTCGCCCGGAGGCAGCCTGATCTCAGCCGACCAAGTCGTGCGCCTTACCCGCATGGAGGGCCCGACGCAGATCGACCGCATCGACCAGCAACGCATCATTAACGTCACCGGAACCATCGCCGACCGCGACTTCGGTTCGATCGTCGCCGACCTGCAGACCGCGCTCGCCGCCATCCCCCGGCCCGACGGTTACGAGTTGCGCATGGGCGGCGAGTACGAAGACCAGGTCGAGGCCTTCAACGACCTGCTGTTCGCCTCGATCCTCGCGTTCATTCTGGTCTACATGGTGATGGCGGCGCAGTTTGAATCGCTGCGCGATCCGCTGATCATCATCTTCTCGATTCCGCTGGCGGCGATCGGCGTCGTCACCACGCTGGTGCTCACTGGAACGACCTTCAACATGCAAGGCTTTCTCGGCGTGATCATCCTGGTCGGCATCGTCGTCAACAATGCGATCGTGCTTGTCGACTACACCAATCAACTCCGCCGCGACCACGGCTACAACGTACGCGACGCCGTCGTGACGGCCGGCAGTCGACGGCTCCGTCCGATCCTGATGACGACGGCGACCACCGTGCTCGGCCTCGTGCCGATGGGCCTGGGCATCGGCGAAGGCTCGGAGTTGCAGGTGCCGATGGCGCGCACCGTCATCGGCGGGCTAGTCACCTCGACGCTGATCACGTTGGTCTTCATCCCAGTCGTCTACGCGACGCTTGAAGAGTTCAGCGAGCGATCGGCCGAACGTCGTCGCGACCGCGAGTTGGATTCGGCGGCGCCCGTCTCGGGAGATTAGAGCCCCACAGGAGTCAACCGCGGAGACTGTCCCATCAAGGCCTCAGCGCCGCGGAGACAACCCAGCGCGTGTGGACTGTACCCAGCCGACCGCGAGAGTGAGCCCCGCCCACTCTTCCAGCAATGTCCGCCCATAACTCCAACCGGGGACGCGTCAAGCGCTGCGCCGCACAACGGCATCCGGTCGGTCGACCAGGTCCGGCAGCAACTCCAGCCCCAATCCCGCGCCTTCCGGCGCTTGGATGAAGCCGTTCTTAATGGGCGGCAACTGCGTGACGACGTCCTGATACCAACCGTTCGTGAACGCGCGTACGGTCTCCTGAATGAGGCCGTTCGGCGCGTGCAGGGTCAGGTGCGTCGAAGCCGCCAGGACGACCGGCCCGGTGCAGTCGTGCGGCGCGACGGGCAGCTTCCAGGCCTCCGCCATCGAGGCCGCCGCCCGCGCCTCGGTCAGTCCGCCGCACCAAGCCAGATCAAGCATGACGACGCCCGCGGCGCCGGTTTCGAGCAAGTCGCGGAACGCCCAACGGCTCGAAAGCGTCTCCGACGCGCAGACCGGCGCAGGGCTCCGATCGGCGTACGCTTTGAGGCTCGACAAGCTGTCCATGCGGATCGGGTCCTCGTGCCAGAACGTGTCGTAGGGTTCGAGCGCTTTGGCGATCTTGATCGCCGTCGGCAAGTTCCATAGCGAATGGAACTCGACCATGACGTCCATCTTGTCGCCGACCGCCTTGCGGATCTTCTCGAACGGTTCGAGCGCCTTCTTCAAGTCCGGAGTCGAGATGTACAGTCCGTTGGAGGCCTCGGCGTAGGGATCGAACGGCCAAATCTTCATCCCCGTCACGCCCTGTTCGAGCAGGCTCAAGGCCAGTTCGTCGGCGCGGTGAAGGAAGGCGTCGAGATCCTCGTACGGGCCGTCCGGCTTCTCGGGCAATCCCCAGTTGGCGGTCTCTTGCCGAGGCGCGCGGATGTAGCGGTACCCGGCGCAGGTGTTGTAGATGCGCACCTTCTCGCGATGCCGTCCGCCGAGCAACTGCCACACCGGCTGATGGGTCGCCTTGCCCCACAGGTCCCACAGCGCCAGGTCGACGGCCGAGTTTCCGCGCGTCTCGGCCCCGGTCGAGCGGAAGCCGACGTAACCGGTCAGCTTGCGCGACAGCCGCTCTACATCGAGCGGGTTTTCGCCGAGCAACTGCGTGGCCGCCTCGTCGTGCAAGTAGGCCTCGACCGCCGTGGGCCCAAAGAACGTCTCGCCCAGACCGACGACGCCTTCGTCGGTCTCCACGTGGACCCAAAGCAGGTTCGGGAACTCGCCCAACCGCAGCGTCTCGATGGCCGTGATGCGCACGGAGAGATTGTACGGCGGCCTCGATGCTTGACTCTATAGTCGACTCTAGAGTGTAAAGTAAGATCGGATGTGGAAGATCGGCGAAGTCTCCAAGCGATCGGGCGTCGGCGTCGAGGCCCTGCGCTTCTATGAGAGCCGGGGCTTGATTGAACCGGCGGCGCGCACCGACGCCGGGTACCGGCTCTACGACGACTCGATTCTCGACCGACTCGACTTCGTCAAGAAGGCGCAGTCGGTCGGGTTCTCGCTCGACGAGATCGGCCGAATCATCGGCGAAGCGGCGCGCGGCAAGCGGCCGTGCCGAGACGTCCGCACGATGGCCGCGCGCAAGCTGGCGGAGCTTGAAGGGCGCATCCGCGAACTGGAGACTTACCGCGACGAGCTACGCCAAACCGTTCAGGCCTGGGACCGCAAGGGCGAGGCCGGCGGACGCATTTGCGGCCTGATTGAAGGCCTGGAACCCGGCGCCGTACGCGCCCCCAAGCGAGGCCGGCGATGACGGAACTACGCGTCACCGGCATGACCTGCGACAACTGCGTCCGCCACGTACGCCAGTCGCTCGAAGCCGTCCCGGGCGTCTGCGCCGCCGAGGTCGATCTGGCCGCGGGACGCGCGCGCGTTGAATCCGACGGCGCCGACCGCAAACAACTCGAAGAAGCGATCCGCGCGGCCGGCTACGGCACGGGCGAACCGCCGCCGTTGGTCGGAATCGAGACGCTGATTCCGCCGGCTCCGGCCAAGCCGCAACCGCCTCCGGAACCGAGGACTAGGACCGCCGAGTTCGAGATCCGCGGGATGACTTGCGCCGGATGCGTCGCGACGATCGAGCGGCGGCTGAAGGCCGTGGACGGCGTCGCCGAGGCGGCGGTCAACTTGGCGACCGGCACGGCGGAAGTCGAGTTCGATCCGAGCCGGGTCCAAGAGCCCGCGCTGATGGAAGCGGTCGAGAACGCGGGCTACGAGGCGCGCCAGGCTTCTCCCGAGGCGGACCTCGACTCGGAACCGGACGAGTCGAGCGATTGGAGAAGGCGCTTGATCGTCGCGGCCATCTTCACGGTCCCGCTGTTGGTCATCGCCATGTCGCACGGGGCGATCGATCTCCCCGGCGGCCCCTGGCTTCAACTCGCGCTGGCGACGCCGGTCGTCGTCTACGCGGGAGGCCCGTTCTACCGCCGCGCCTGGAAAGCGCTGCGTCACGGCGCGTTCGACATGAACACGCTGATCGCCGTCGGTACGGGCTCGGCGTTTCTCTACTCGCTGGTCGCAACCGCGGCGCCGCAGTTAGTCGGCTCCCACGAGGTCTACTACGAGACAGCCGCCGCGATCCTGCTGTTCGTCGTCCTGGGCCGTATGCTGGAAGCCCGCGCCAAAGGACGAACAGGTCGGGAGGTGCGCGCGCTGATGGAGTTGCAGGCGCGTACCGCGACGGTCGAGCGCGACGGTGAAGAACGGGAGATCCCGGTCGAGGAAGTGGTCCCCGGCGACGTGGTTCGTGCTCGCCCGGGGGAGCGGTTCGCGGTCGACGGCACGGTGCTCGAAGGTTCGTCGGCGGCAGACGAGTCGGCGCTCACCGGCGAGAGCATCCCCGTCGACAAAGGCGTCGGCGACGCGGTCTACGGCGGCACGATCAACGCCTCGGGCTCGCTGCGCTATCGCGCCGAGAAGATCGGCGCCGACTCCGCACTCGGCCGCATCGTCGAGATGGTCCGCCGTGCGCAGGGCTCCAAAGCCCCGATCGCGCGCTTGGCCGACGTCGTTAGCGGGATTTTCACTCCGGTCGTACTTGCCGTCGCGGTCGTGACGTTTGCGGCCTGGTGGTTCCTCGGCCCTGAGGAGACGCGCCTCCAGCAAGCGCTGGTGCACGCGGTCGCCGTCCTGATCATCGCCTGCCCGTGTGCGATGGGCTTGGCGACGCCGACGGCGGTGATGGTCGGCGTCGGTCGGGGGGCGTCGCTCGGCGCGCTGTTCAAAGGCGGCGCGGCGCTGGAGTCCGCCGGACGGGTCGACACGGTCGTCTTCGACAAGACGGGTACGCTGACGGTCGGCCGACCGGTGCTGACGAACTTCGTGGGCGTCGGCCGAACAGACGAAGAGCTGCTCGCCGCCGCCGCGGGCGTGGAGCGCGATTCCGAGCATCCGCTGGCCCAGGCCGTCACGCGAGCAGCCGCCGAGCGAAAGATCGAGCCGATGCGGGCACGTGCATTCCAAGCGATCGCCGGCTCGGGCGTGCGGGCGGAGATCGACGGCGTCGAATGGACGATCCGCCGCGCCCGGCCCGACGACGACGCGCGATTGGCGGAGTGGGCGGCCGAGGGCAAGACGACCGCCGCCGTACTCGCCGAGGGAACGTTGGCCGGCCTGCTGGCCTTTCGCGACGAGCCGCGAGCGGAAGCCCGTCAAGCGATCGAGCGCCTCCAGGCCAAGGGCCTGCGCACCGTGTTGCTCTCAGGCGATCATCGCGGAGCGGCCGAAGCCGTCGCTCGCGAGGTCGGCATCGATCAGGTCCGCGCAGAAGTCCTGCCTGACGAGAAGGCCCGGGAGATCGAGCGCCTGCAGTCCGATGGTCGAAAGGTCGCCATGGTCGGCGACGGAATCAACGACGCGCCGGCTCTTGCGACCGCCGACGTGGGCGTCGCCGTGGGCGCGGGAACCGACGTCGCGATCGAAGCGGCCGACGTGGTGCTGATCCGAGACGAATTGAACGTCGTCGCCGACGCTTTCGAACTCGCTCGCAAGACCCTGCGGGTCATCCGGCAGAACCTGTTTTGGGCGTTCGTCTACAACGCAGTGGGAATCCCCGTCGCCGCGGGCGCGTTGGAGCCGTGGACCGGCTGGTCGCTCTCGCCGGTATTGGCGTCGGCGGCCATGGCGCTCTCCAGCGTCAGCGTCGTATCGAACAGCCTGCGACTTCGGCTCTAGCTACTCGCTCAGCCGCCCGCCGAACCAGAGTCGGTTCGCCGTGCCGCCGAGGATTTCGGCCTGGTCTCGCCCGCTCAAGCCCAGCGCTTCCGTGTAGGCCTTGACCGATTCCGCATAGGTCAGCTTGGGCGAGTACTTTTCGAGCGGGAAGTGCGAGCCCCAAGCACATCGCTCAGGACCAAACATCTTGATCACTTCCTTGATCGGCTCGTGGAAGTTCGCGCATGGGTAGCCGTCGGGGCAGGCTTCGGGTCCGTTGGCGATGTTCGACAGCTTGGCGTGGACGTTCGGGTAGCGCGCCAGCCGATCCAGCGCGCTCAAGGTTTCGGCGACCCGAGGCCCGGCCTGCAACTTCATCGAGTGATCGAGCGCGACCAGCAGGTCGGGGAAGTCGTCCAGCAATCGCGCGGCTTCATCGGCGAGCGAGGCGTCAATCTGGAGGTTCACCGTCAGCCCGGCGTCGCGCGCCGCGGTCCACAGCGCGCGCACGTTGTGATCGTCGATTCGACCGCGCCGTGTGGGGATGCTGCGCAGCCCGCGGACCCAGGTCCGGTTCATGAGCGAGCCGAGCTTGCGCGGCGAATCGGCGCGCTCCGGGTCGAGCGTGATGATCCCGGCGAGCCAATCCCGGTGCTCGTCGGCCAGGTCGATGACGTAGGAGTTGTCGAAGCCGTAGAAGCCGCTGACCTGCACCGCGCAGACGGCGTCCACGCCCGTCGCCTCCATCTCTCGACGCAGGTGTTCGAGCGTGCCTTTGCCCTCGGGCGCACGGCTCGGATTCTTACGCGGTTTGTACTTCTTCTCGTTGGGCGAAAAGAGGTGTGCGTGTGAGTCGACGATCAGCAAACTGAAACTACCCGATCGCGCTCTGAGAAGACCTGCTTAGTTGTTCGCCGCGGCCTCTTCGGGCGGCGCCGGACGGTTGTATTTCCGGCGGAAGCGTTCGACGCGACCGGCGGTGTCAACCAGCTTCTGCTTGCCCGTGAAGAACGGGTGGCAGGCTGAGCAAATCTCGATGTGGATATCGCCCTCGTGCGTGGAGGAAGTCTCGAACTCGCTGCCGCACGCACAGTGCACTTTGACGGTCGAGTACTCCGGATGGATCCCTGCTTTCATCGCTTTTTCCTTCTCTTAGTGAACCCTCTCAGGCTAACACGGCCCGAGGTCACAACCAATCAGATGCTCGGCTAGGCCGAAAGTTGCAAATCGGGTCCCGGACAACCTCGCATCCGGCTTGTTACCCTAGCGGCTCAGCCGTCGTCCTAGCGTCCAAGTCCATGAACCGAAAGATCGTATACGTCGCCGCCGTCGTGCTGGCGATCCTGCATCAAGACTTCTGGCTGTGGGACTCGACCGAGGTCGTCTTCGGCTTCCTGCCGGTCGGCTTGGCCTACCACGCCGGCTACTCGGTCGCCGCGGCGCTGCTGTGGTACTTCGCGCTCCATTACGCCTGGCCGGAAGACGCGGTCCGCTTCGCCGAGGGCGACGATTCGACCACGAGCGAGAACTCCGTGAGCCATAGCCCTGAGAGTCATAGCCCTGTGAGTAATGACGAGGCGCAACGATGACGCAACTCATCGTCATGGCGACCTACATGGCCCTCCTGCTGGGCCTCGGTCTCGTCTCCAACCGGCTGTTCCGCGGGACCGCCAAGGACTACTTCCTCGCCAGTCACTCGATCGGCCCGGTCATGCTGCTGATGTCGGTCTTCGGTACCACGATGACGGCCTTCGCGCTGGTCGGCTCGTCGAGCGAAGCCTACGCCAAGGGCATCGGCGTGTACGGGCTGATGGCGTCGTCGTCAGGGCTCATCCACGCGGCGGTCTTCTTCTTCATCGGCATCCGCTTGTGGGCGATTGGGAAACGCTTCGGCTACCTGACGCAGATCCAGTACTTCCGCGCGCGTTTTGAGAGCGACGCGATCGGCCTGCTGCTTTTTCCGATCCTCGTCGGCTTGGTGATTCCCTACCTGCTGGCAGGACTGCTTGGCGCGGGATCGGTGATCGGCGTCCTGACGCGCGGCGCGATGCCCGACGTCTTCCCGGAGACGGCCGGCGCCTTGCCGCCCTCGATCACCGGACTCGTGATCTCGGTCGTCGTCTTGCTGTACGTCTTCTTCGGCGGCCTGCGCGGTGCGGCCTGGGCGAACACGGCGCAGACGATCGTCTTCATGATCACCGGGCTATTCACCTTCTATCTCATCTCGTCGACGCTCGGCGGCCCGGCCGCGGCGACGAAGGCGGTGCTGGAGGCGCACCCCGAGAAGCTGATGCGCGAGGGCGAGTTCACGCAACTCCACTTCCTCTCCTACGGCTTTATCCCGCTGTCGGTCGGCATGTTCCCGCACCTGTTCCAGCACTGGCTGACGGCCAAGTCGGCGAACACGTTCAAGCTGACCGTGGTCGCGCATCCGCTGTTCATCATGATCGTCTGGGTGCCTTGCGTCTTGATCGGCATCTGGGCGACGGCGGCGATGATGCCGGACGGATCGGGCCTGGTCGTACCGCTCAAGCACGCCCCCAACACGGAACTCGCCTTGATGGTTTCGCGGCTCACGACGCCGCTGATCGCGGGCGTCTTGGGCGCCGGAATCCTAGCCGCCATCATGTCGTCGCTCGACTCGCAGTTCCTGTCGATCAGCTCGATCTTCGCTAACGACATCGTCGGCCATTACATGCGCAAGGATGCGGTCGACGACAAGACGCTGATCAACCTCGGCCGCGGCTTCGTCATCTTCGTCGTCGCGATCACCTACCTGTTCTCGCTGGCTGAACCGCGCCGCGTCTTCACGCTCGGCGTCTGGTGCTTCTCCGGCTTCTCGTCGCTGTTTCCGCTGGTCGTCGCGGCGGTCTACTGGAAGCGCGCGACCAAGGCCGGCGCGATCGCCTCTATCGTCGTCACGGCCGTCGCCTGGCTGGCGCTGTTCCGCGAAAGCGGCTACGGCGCCGACCGCGACTTCCTGTTCCTCGGAGCGATGCCGGTCATGACGATCTTCTTCTGCTCGGCGGCGGCGTTGGTTCTCGTTTCCCTCGCCACCAAGCCGCCCTCGAACGCGACGATCCAGAAATTCTTCCCCGACGCGACGGCGGTTGCGGGAGACTAAGCAGGAAGGGACCAAGAGCAGTTCGGCGATGCGCATCGCCTACATCACAGCCGGAGCAGGCGGCACGATCTGCGGCAACTGCCTCCGGGACAATACGCTCGCCGCGGCGATGATCGCGCTGGGCGAAGACGTCACGCTGCTGCCCGTCTACACCCCGATCCGCACCGACGAGAAGGACGTGTCCGAGGGATCCGTCTACCTCGGCGGCGTCAACATCTACCTCCAGCAACGCTCCGCGCTGTTCCGCAAGCTGCCCAAAGCGCTCGACCGCATCCTCGATACGCCCGCCCTGCTTCGCTGGGTCTCGCGCTTCGCCGTCAAGACGCTGCCGGAGGACTTGGGCGCGCTCACGGTGGCCACGATTCAAGGCGCGCAAGGACCGTTGGCGAAGGAGATCGATCGCCTGATCGAACATCTCGGAGACCTCGGACCCGAGATCGTGCATCTCACGAATTCGATGCTCGTCGGGCTCGCCGGGCCCATCAAGGAGCGGCTGCGCATTCCGGTCGTCTGCTCGCTCCAAGGCGAAGACGTCTACCTCGACGGTCTCCCCGAGCCGTATCGCACTCAGGCTTATGACGAGCTACGCAAGCAGGCTGAAGCGGTCGAGTTGTTCGTCGCTCCGTGCCGCAATCACGCCGAAGCGCTCGCCGGACGCGTCGGCCGGACCGCGCGCAACATCGCCGTGGTGTACCCCGGTATCCGCATCGACGACCTGAAGCCCGCCGATCGGCTGCCCGAAGATTTCACCGTCGGATACCTGGCCCGCATCGCGCCCGAGAAAGGACTTGACCTGCTCGCCAACGCCCTGCCCGACGGCGCCCGCCTGAAAGCCGCCGGATGGGTCAGCCCGGAACACGACGTATGGGTCCGAGGCGTGCAGGCTGCGGCCGGTCTCGAAGAACTGGAGATCCTGCGCGACGTCGACCGCGCGCAGAAGATCCGCTTCCTCCAGTCGATCCACGCACTGTCGGTACCGACGCGCTACGGCGCCTCGAAGGGCCTCTACCTGCTGGAGGCGTGGGCGGCGGGCGTACCCGTGGTGCAGCCGCGAATCGGCGCCTTCCCGGAACTCGTCGAGGCGACCGGTGGAGGGTTGCTCGTCCCGCCCAACAGCAGCCTCGCCCTCAAAGAGGCGCTGGAGCGCCTCCGGAATCACCCCGACGAAGCGCGCGAGCTGGGAGCGAAGGGACGTAAGGCCGTCCAGGAGAACTTCACCGCCGCCGACATGGCCCGCAACACGCTGAACGTCTACCGCAAGCTGCTCTAGCGGCGCCGAAAGCCCTGATATCCTAGCTAGACCGCCCGCAGGCGCTCCATGAGCAACGAAGCCAAAGTCGGACTCTTTGTCGTCGCCGCGTTGGCGATCTTTACCGTCACGTTCTTGTCGGTCGCCACGATCCAGCTTTCGGGCGAGCGGATCGAGTACAAGACGTTCTTCAAGTACGCGGGCGGATTGGATAAAGGGGCCTCGGTCCGCTTCGGCGGCCTGCAAGCGGGCGTGATCACCGACGTCGGCCCGGCGCCCGACGACCCGACGCTCGCCCGAGTCGTCTTTGAAGTCCGCTCGAACGTCCCCGTGAACGAAGAGTCGTTCGCGACGATCTCAAGCCTCAACGCCCTCGGCGATAACTACCTTGAGATCACCCCCGGAACCAAAGAAGCGGCGTTGATTCCCCCCGGCGGAACCGTCGAGTCTCGCGAAGCGGTGACCTTTTCAGATCTAACGGTCAAAATATCCGAAATTACCGACACCGCTCAGGACTTGATGGTCGAAGTGCAAGGCGACGTGGAGTTGCTCATCGGCGATCTCCGCACGCTCACCCAAGGCCTCCAAGAGTTCACCAGCGAGAAGAACCAACGCAACATCGAGTCGTTGCTTGAGAACGCCAACGACATGATCGAGATGCAGGCGCCCAAGATGGACCACATCACCGATCAGGTCTCCGAGCTGCTGGTCAAGGTCGACGGGACCGTCGATCGCCTCAACACCGTCGCCGAAACCGCCGACGTCACGGTGAGGAACGTCAACCGCACAGTCGAAGAGACGCGCGAGCCGATCAAGCGCGACCTCGCCGAGTTGGAAGCCGCGCTCAGCGAAGCGCGCGAGATGCTCGAAGAAGTCAACGCGCTCGTGCTGTCGAACCAGTCGAACATCGACCAGACGATCGAGAACTTCCGCAATACCTCGGAGAACCTCGAACAGTTCTCCGACGAGCTTCGCCAGCGCCCCTGGAGCCTGCTGCGCGCCAAGCCCAAACCGGATCGCCAGGTCCCGGCGCAATGAGCCTTCGCTACCTCTTGATCCTGGCCGTATCCGCCGCGCTCGTGCCGGCGGAGCCGTCTTACGCGGAGCAGCCGCGCTTCGACGACCAGAACCGCCTGCTCACGCCCGAGGGCTATCGTGAATGGCCGCTGGTCGGAGCGTCGCTCGGCATGAGCTACAACGAGCCTGAAGTCTCCAAGGCCAAGCAAGAGTTCCACCACGTCTACCTGAACCCCGAGGCCTACCGCGACTATCGCGAAACGGGAAAATTCCCGGAGACGACGATGCTCGTGATGGAGGTCTACGCGCCGAAGGGACGTTCGTCGATCAACCGCCAAGGCCAGTTCGCGGACAAACTGCTGCGCGTCGAGGCGGCGGTCAAGGACTCGTCGCGCTTCGAAGAGAGCTGGGCCTACTTCGACTTCGGCCCGCCGAAGCTCAAGGCCGCCTCGGAAGCTTTCCCCGCCAAGAGCTGTTGGGCTTGCCACAACGAGCACGCCGCCACGGACAACGTCTTCACTCAGTTCTACGGGCCGCTGCGGTCGGAGTAGAACCGACGCGACGCTCGTTCCGCTACACTAGCCGAACCCTTTCCGCGACGACAGGGCGTCAGCGGAGATGCAGGGTTCACTGAAGAAAATCGTCGTAGGGAGTCTCTTCTTCCTGGCAGTTTGCGGCGCGGCGACGGTCGCGTATTGGGCGGCGGGCTGGAGCTTGCTCGACGCCCTGTATATGGTCGTGATCACCGTCTTCGGGGTCGGCTACGGCGAGATCCGACCGGTCGAGGACCCGGTCCTGCGAGTGATCACCATCTTCGTGATCGTCCTCGGCTGCTCGTCGTTGATCTACATCACGGGAGGGCTCATCCAGATGATGACTGAGGGCGAAATCCAGAAGGCTCTAGGAGCGCGGCGCAAGAACAAAGCCATCGATCGCATGAGCGAGCATACGATCATCTGCGGCTTCGGGCGGGTAGGCCAGGTGCTGGCGCGCCGGTTGACTGAAGAAGGCCGCGGCTTCGTGGTCGTCGACACGGAACTGCCGCGCGTGCAGCGAGCCGAAGAGCAAGGCTACAACGCGGTCCGCGGAGACGCCTCGGACGAAGACGTACTCCAGAGCGCCGGCATCTCCCGAGCGCGCGTCTTAGCGACGGTGCTTCCCAACGACGCGCTGAACGTCTTCATCACCTTGTCGGCGCGCGAGCTGAACTCGAAGCTGGAGATCATCGCACGAGCCGAAGATCCGTCGACCGAGAAGAAGCTCCGGCGCTCCGGGGCGGATCGCGTCGTGCTGCCGTCGGCGATCGGCGCCGACCGCATCGCCCAGTTGATCACCTGCCCGTCGGCGGAGCAGATCCTGGAGGCGGACGGACGGCAGTTGAGCGAGAGCCTGGAGCGAGCGGGCCTCAAGCTGCACGACGTACACGTCGGCGAGGATTCCCCGTTAGCGGGGATGACGGCCGGAGCGGCGCTCAGCGAGGCTTTCCAAGGATTCCTGCTGCTCGCCGTAGTCCGCGCAAACGGCGAGGTCCTGCGCAACGTGTCGAACGACGAGGAACTCCGACCGGGCGACGGACTCACCCTGCTAGGCCGCGCCGAAGACGTGCCCAGAGCCCTCCGTCGAGCCGGCGGCGAGCGAGAGATGCAGTTCCGCGGCGTGCGATATTAGCAGCGGCCCTACGGCTGAGGAGCGACCGCGATCGTCACGGCCCGCGAAGCCTGATCCCCGACGTGGAGGACAACCTCCACAACGCCGCTCAGACCTTCGGGCAGTCGGATGTTGACCTGCATCAAACCTGCGGTGAAACCCGGGGCGCCGCCGGCATAGAGCAGTTGCGCATCTTGTCCGTTCGCGGTCACGCGCACCGGCAGCAGGGGGCGAGGCAGGGGAAGCGCGGCGAGTTTGCCGTCGACGCCAGGCGGATCAGTTTGCCCTTCGCCGGTCGCAAACAACACTACAACCGATCCTGGCGCAGCCGGATTCTCTGCCGAGTTGAGCGATCCGTCTTGGTTCAGCGCCGCCGCCTGCCCGCCGCCTGACGCATCCGCTGTGAAGATCCCGGGAGCCGATGATCGGAAGAACAGGGAGCTTGAGGACGAGCGCGCCCCATCAAGCTCGACCCAAGCGGATACGCGACCGTCAACAACGAATTCGCCGGCGTCGTTCGTACGGCTCTGGACCGGCGCCCCGTAGGGCACAATACCGCTCAGTTGCCCCGAGGAGACGAAGACCAGCGGCGCCGGAACGTCGTTGATAAAGACGCGCACGCCTGCAAGCTCCGTCGCCAGACGATCCCCTTCGACTCGCGCGGTCACCAACTCGTCCGGCCCGACGTCGCGGCCAAACAGCGAGAAGATCTGCCCGGGCGCCAGTGCGGTCGAATAGGATGCCCCGTCGCGGAACGCTCCGCGAGCCAGAACCGGCCTTCGGATCTGCGGGCAATCAGCCACATCGTTGATCCGGCGTACGATAGAACCGTCCAAGATGAAGAGGTCTCCAGTCGGCGAGTAGGCGATTCGGCTTCGGCCGCCGAACCGCGCCTCAAGCGCGGGACCGCCGTCGCCGACATGCCGCTCCGAAGCGAATCCGTCGCCGGCGATTAGATTCAAACTTCCGTCGGAGTTGAGAACCCAGAGAATTGGGCGGCTGTCTTGCCATAGGAAGATCGTTCCGTCCGGCCCGAGAGCGAAGTGATGGAGCCGAGAAAGGGTGTCCTCCGAGTCGAAAACAAGCTCCAACGAGCCCTCGTCCGGCTCCCACCGCCAAAGTTGATCGCCCAAGCTTCGCGCGAGGATGTAGACGGAATCGTCCGGCGCGACCTTGACTTCACGAGGGATCGAACGTCGGCCGCCGTACTCGACCGACGGCGTCGAGAGAACCCCGTCTACAGAAACGACGCGCAACTGAGTCCTCGGCTGGAAAAGGTCGAAGTCGTGGATTAGGTAGACGCGTCCCTTAGAATCCACGTCGAAGTCGCGCAGGAAAGGGAGTTGAGTATCGACGGCGGGCTCGTCCTCACCGCAGCGATTGAACGGGTGGCAGTCGCGACCACCGCCTGCGACGACGGTCTCGACGCCGTCCGAGTCGACCCGCTTAATCCTCCAGAGCGGGTCGGACACATAGAAGTGTCCGTCGAGCCCGGAGCGAATCCTTTCGGAGAAGAACTCCGGGCGAAAAGCTGCGGAGATCGTTCCGTCGGGATCGAGCGCGCGAACCCGGTCCAAGCTCTCGCGAATCAGCAAGCGGCCCGAGTCCTCCACCAAAATCTGATTCGGAAAGACCAGCGGGGCGTCGACCGCTCGCCCGCCGTCTCCATAGAAGCCTCCACCGCCCGCTCCGGCAATGCGCTCGGAGTTGGAGAAGGATGGGCCCGTCAAGCGGAGAAGGACTCCGCTGAGGCTCGGGGCGATAATCGGCGAGCCGTCCGCGGCGACCTCCATCGCACGTCCCGTTCGAGCTCCCACGACCTCCTTGCGACCATCCGTATTGATCCTGAAGACGCCGGCCGGCGCCTCCATGTAGTGCAGGCGGCCTTCCGGCCCGAACTCCAGGTCAAGGACGTCGCTCAAGGGAGCGCTCGCCGCCAAATCCCCCGTACGGGACCGCTGACGAAAGCCTGCGCCGGCAACGGTAGAGATCGTTCCTGAAGAATCTACCCTTCGGATTCGATAGTTGCGTCGGTCCGCGATGTAGATCGATCCGTCCGGCGCGACGGCAACGTCCACGGGGAGATCGAGCCGAGCCTGCACCGCCGGAATGCCGTCGCCCGTGTAGTGCCCGTCGTTGACGTGTGCCGGGCCGCTTCCCGCAACCGTCTCGATGACCCCGTCGGGTCGGACGCGTCGCACCCGCTGATGCGCGCCGACGGCCATGTAAAGGCTCCCGTCAGCCGCAGCGTCCATCCCCGCCGGCACGCCGATCCCCGCCTCGGTCGCGGCGCCTCCATCGCCGGAAAACGCCTCCGCGCCGTTGCCGGCAAAGTGCATCACCACGCCGTCCGGCGAGATTCGAAAGATGCGGGCTCCGCCAGACGACGAATCACGGTCAGCGACGTAGACTGCACCATCAGGTGCGACGGCGATCGAGCCCGGGGCCACGAACGTCGCGGGCTCCGCGATCGTTTCGATGCGTCCGTCCGGGAAGATACGCCAGACAACTCCGTTCGAAGGATCGCTCAGGTAGATCGACTGGTCGGGACCGATCGTAACGTCGCTAACGGACAAGATGTCCGCCTCAAGTGCAGGGCCGCCGTCGCCGGCGAGCGAAGTCCCTCCGCCCGCTACCGTCTCGATACTGCAGGGCGGCAGCGTTTGGGCGTGGAGTGAGGCGAAAGCGACGAGGAGAAGGGCGTATCGAAATAGCATAAGCGCGAAACATCCAGTCTAACGGTTCACTCGAGCAGCGCCAGCACCCCGCCCAACGTCCCCGGCCGTCGCTCGATCAATCGCAACGCCGTACGCCGTACCCGGTCGCGAACCGCCTCGTCCGTCAGATACTCCACCGGCGACTTCCCGTCGATCCGCGCCAGCATCAGGAACGCCAGGTGCCGCATCGTATCAGCTTCAAAGTCCTTGAGCGCCTCGGCAGGCAGCACGCCCGTCGTCCAAGTGAAGGCGATCCGCGCCAGCGACAGGAACTCGTCGCGCAGATGAGGCAGGTGGACGGACTTCAGCAACAGATGGTTGAGCACAAACGCCGAGTCGAACGTCGGGTCGCCGTAATGCGCGCATTCGTAGTCGATAAAGACCAGTCGCTCGCCGTCGACCATGATGTTTTTCGGGCTCCAATCGCCATGCGTCAGAGCTACGGCGACCTCGCGCCCCCGCCAGTCCGCCACCGCCTGCGCAATCGACGAATGCCGCCGCGCAATCTCCCCGTAATAGGGGTCGCCGCGAAGCTGCTCGAACGCCGTTCGGTCGCCGAAGCGCTGTTCCATCTCGGCCGATCCCCAGCTCTCGCGAATCGTTAGCCCCAGCGCTACGCCGACCCGCCGTGCCCGGTCCGCCGGCAAGTCACCCGCCAACAGATGCTCCTTCCACGAGCGCGCGTCCGGGCTGAACGCTTCCATCGCGTAAAGGTAGCGGTCGTCGTCGCTCCATAGGATCCGCGGGACCCACGAGGCCGGCAACAACGTCGCCGCAGCCTCCAACGCATCCCGCTCACGAAAGATCCGACTCCGGTCCGCTAGCCACTCTTTCTCCACCCGAAGCTGCGGCAGCGCCTGCTTCAATACGAACCGCTCGCCGGCGGGATCGTCGACCAGGATCACCGTATTCGAAACGCCGCCGCCCAGTTCGCGACACACAGCCGCCGGAGAGAGCGTCAAGCCGCGATCCGCCAAGTACGCACGCGCCGAGTCCGCAGTCAGTTCGATATCCGCCAAGGCAAACCAGGATAGCCGCCCTACGCCTAGATTTCCCTCCGGGCTAAGCCCGCGGGTGGCGCTGGTCGTAGACCGCCCGCAGCCTCTCGCGCAGCACGTGCGTGTAGATCTGCGTGCTCGAAATGTCGGCGTGTCCGAGCATCGTCTGCACGCTGCGCAGATCGGCGCCGCGCTCAAGCAGATGTGTCGCGAAGCTGTGACGCAACGAGTGCGGCGAAAAAACCTTCATGATCTTCGCTTCTAGCCCGTACCGCTTGAGCAGCTTCCAGAACGCCTGGCGCGTCATCGGCCCGCCCCGGTTCGTCACGAAGAGGTGCGCCGAAATGCGCCGCCCCAGCAACTCCGGCCGACCGTACTGCTCGTAGCTCTCAATCGCCTCAAGCGCCTGACCGCCGACGGGCACCAGCCGCTGCTTGTCGCCCTTCCCGCGCGTGCGTAAGACGCCGAGGTTCAAGTCCAGATGCGCGCGCTCGACCGAAATCAGCTCCGACACCCGCAGCCCCGACGCATAGAGCAACTGCAGCATCGCGAAGTCGCGAGCCCCCCGCGGCGTCTGCCGATCGGGCGCCGCCAGCAGCCGATCGACCTCTTCCAGCGTCAAGAACTTCGGCAGCGACTTCCATTGCGAGGGGAGCGCGACGTCCGCCGTCGGATCGTCAGAAATCCTCTCGGCGATCAGCAGGTAGCGATAGAAGCCGCGCAACGACGACAGCGCCCGCGCGATCGAGCGGCTGGAGAGCTTCGCCCCGAACAGCGAATCCACAAAACCCCGTACGTCCTCCGCCGAGGCGCTGGAAGGCGTCTTGTTCGACGACGACGCCAGAAACTCCGAGTAACGCCGCAGGTCACGGCCGTAGGCTTCGAGCGAGTTTTTCGAGAGCGCCTTCTCAATGCGGCAGTAGTCCAGGAACTCGCGAACCGCCGCCTCGATTTCCACACGCTCGGACAAGTCGTCGTATCATACCGTTAAAACAAGTCGACAATATTTTGTCTGCCTCCACTACAAAGAAGGTCTACGTGCGGCGCATGGACAGCTCGCTGCTGGAGGGATACGTCTCGCCGCACGCCTACCTGCGCGCCGACGGCGTCGAGATCCTCAAGCGGTCCGCCGAGGCCGCGCTCATCCCCTACGAGCAGATCCGAGCCATCTATTTCGTCCGCGATTTCGACGTGCCGCCCGACGGCGACGAGCAGCGCCGCGTCTTCGGTTCGCGCCCCAAGATGGACGGCCTTTGGGTCCGGCTCAGCTTCCGCGACGGCGAAGTCTACGAAGGCGTCATGCCCAACGACCTCTCGATGATGGACGAGTTCGGCGTCACCTTCACCCCGCCCGATGCGGGCGCAAACGTCCAGCGCGTCTTCGTTCCGCGACGGGCGCTTGAGCAGATCAAGGTCCTCGGCGTCATCGGCAGCCCGGTCAACCGTCGTCGCGCACGCAAGAAAGCGCCCTCCAAAGACCAAGGCGACTTGTTCGCAGCCGAACAAAGCTCCTCTTCGTAGAGCCCTCTTATGGGGCAGAATGAGGGCTTGAGCTTCTCCCCGGTCGACTGCCGCACCCCTCTTCTCCTCTTCCTGGTCCTCGTCGCGCTCGCCGCGACGCCCGCATTGTCCGCCGCTTCTGGCGGAGACGGCGTCGACGGCACCTACCCAGGCCGAGTGATCAGCGAGCGCTTCCTCCACGAGCAGGCCGTCCGCCGGGCCCCGCAAACGGCCGCGCTGCGAGAAGAACGCCGCGTCCTCCAGGACCAAGGCGATATCGCAATCATCGACGGAGGCGGCGGCGTAGTCGTCCAGCCCAACGTTCTCGACGTCAATGGCCGCACCTTCCGCTTCACGCCGTCCGGGGACGGTTTCTCCGGCGTCTCCGAGTCGGTCGCGTTCGACCAGACGGCCCGCGAATCGGGCGTCTCGCTCGCCCTCGACGACGACGATGCCGTCCGCGTCGACCTGCCCTTCTCGTTCCCCTACTTCGGCGAATCCTACGACTCGATCTTCGTCCACTCCGACGGGCACATGACCTTCGAGCGCACCGACGTCTCCACCGCCGACCGCTCGCTCGCCCGCGCCGCCACCGGGCCGCCGCGGATCGCGCCGATGTTCGTCGACCTCGACCCTAGCCGCGTCGCCGCCCGCGTGCGCGCCTTCCTCGTCGGCGACCGCGCCGTCTTCACCTGGGACGGCGTCCCGCAGTTCACCCGCACTGGAACGGGCGCCCGCCAAGTCTTCCAGGCGGAGATCTCCTCAGACGGTTCGGTCGCCTTCCACTACCTCACGGCCAACCTACGCACGATCGTCGTCGGACTGTTTCGCGGCGGACTCGAAGGCCCGGTAACGCCGGTCGACCTAACCGCGGGCTTCGCGGAGTCAGACAGCGGAGGCTTCGCCGAATCGTTCCAACTCGTCACGGCGCTCGACTGCTTCGCCGCCTCGCAAGCGTTCTATCTCAACCACGACGACGCCTACGATTTCCTCATCCTGTTCAACAGCTTCGGCCTCTCAGCAGGCCCCGGCTCCTTCGCCTTCGAGGTCAACGTCCGCAACGACATCACCGGCATCGGCGATCTGCTGAGCCCGACGCCGATCTTTGATTTCGGGAACGACTTCGGTTCGAAACGCCGGCTGACGAGCTTCGTCAACATGGGCCCGCTGTCACAGTTTCCGTCCGACCCGTTCCTGCGCATCCCGCTGATCGGCGAAAACTCCACCATGTCGGTAATGGGGCAGGAGGCCGGCCATCGTTGGGGGGCCTACGTCGACTTCATCGATCCGGAAACGGGACTGCGCTCGTCGAACCTGCTCGGTCGCCAACGCGCGCACTGGAGCTTCTTCTACAACTCGGAGGCGTCGGTGCTGGAGGGCAACCGGATTCAGGATCTGGGCGAAGCCGTCTCGCCGCGCTTCCGCACCACCGGTACGGTCGCGCAGTTCTCGCCGCTCGACGAATACATCATGGGCGTACGCGCGCCCGAAGACGTCCCCGCGAGCTTCCTCGTCGAGAACCCGACCGGCGCCGGCAGCAGCGCCGCCGGTCGACCGCCGCAATCGAACGTCAGCTTCAACGGTCGCCGCAAGGAGGTCCCGCTCGACCTGATCATCGCCGCCGAGGGCCAGCGCCGCCCCGACCACACCGTTTCGGAGAAAGAGTTCCGCTTCGCCTTCGCCTTGATCGTGCCCGAAGGAACCACTGAAGTCCCCGCCGATGCGCTCGAAAAGATCGAGCAGTTCCGCCAATTCTGGGGCCCGTACTTTGAAGACATCGCCGATGGGCGCCTTGTCGCCTCAACCGAGCTCGTGCGTGCAATGTCGCTCTCCGCCTGGCCCGCCGGCGGCGTGCTCAGCGGCGGCGCGGGCGAAGTCACCGCGACCATCGAGCGCCCCATGGCGACCGATCTGACCATCGCCCTCACCTCCGACTCGGGCGCGATCACGATCCCCTCCACCGCCGTCATTCCCGCCGGCGAGACGACGGTGAGCTTCCCCGTGACCGGCAACGCCTCGGGCGTCGCGAAGCTGACCGCCATCGCCGGAGCGCCCGACTTCGAGACGGCCGTCGCGCGCATCCAAGTTAACGACGCGCCCGCGACGCTGATGCTTGAGGTCGAGTCCGGCGACCAGCAGAGCGGCGCCGTAGGCAGCCTGCTGGCCGATCCGCTGGTACTCGTCGTCCGCGACGTCAATCGAGCGCCCTACTCCGGCGTCGAGCTGCGCACCACCACCGAAAACAGCGAAGCGCCGGAGACGGTCACGACCGACGAGACCGGCCGCGCCTCCATCCCGTGGACACTGGGGGCCGAAGGCGAAGCGCGAATGACGATCTCGCTCGCCGCCGCGCCGAGCCTGCGCGTGGTCGCAACGGCGAGTTCGGCCGGCATGCGTCCGGCGTTCGCGGCGACCAGCCTAGTCAACGCTGCCAGCTTCGACGCGCAGGCGATCGCTCCGGGCGGGCTGGCGACCATCTTCGGCACGGGACTCGCAACGAGCACGGAGCAAGCGCAGTCGCTGCCGTTGCCGCGCGAGTTGGGCGGCGCTGAGGTGCGCGTCAACGGCATCCAAGCGCCGATCATCTTCGCGGGTCCCGGACAGCTCAACTTCCAATGGCCGTTTGAGGCGACGGCGACGACGACGGAGGTCACCGTTCGCACCAATCTCGGCGTCAGCGATCCCCGCAGCGTAACGACGACCGCGCGTGGGCCGGGAGTCTTCGTCGACCCGATCACGGAGTTCGGCGTACTGCGCTTCTCCGCCGACGGCCTCACCGCCGGGCAGCGAGCCGCCCAACCCGGAGAAGGAGTCGAAATCTACGCGACCGGCCTCGGCGCAACCACGCCCCCCGCCGAAACGGGTGAGCGATCCCCGACCTTCCCGCTCAGCCGAACAACGGAGCCGGTCATCGTCGAGATCGCAGGCGCAGCTGCAAACCGCCGCATCGAAGCCTTCTTCTCGGGCCTCACCCCGCAGTTCGCGGGTCTCTACCAAGTGAACTTCATCGTCCCGGCCGACCTCCAGCCCGGAACCTACGAAGTCGTCATCGAGATCGCGGGCGTCCGCAGCAACGCGGTACGCCTGGATATCCAGTAGCGCGCTACGCCTCGATCCGCGTCACTCGTCGATCCGGTAGAGCGCCCGATCCGTACGGATAATCAGGGCGCCCTCGACCACCGCCGGGGACGCCAGCGTGCGGCCGTCCAAGCGATTCTTCGCGAGCTCCTCGTATTTGCGACCGGGCGCGACAACCGTCGTCTCGCCTTCTTCGTTCGTGAAGTAAAGCCGTCCCGCCGCAAGCACTGGCGACGCCGAGAACGCACCGCCCAGTCGCGCCTGCCAGAGCTGCTTGCCCGTCGCGGCGTCAAGCGCGGAAGCGATGCCGCGGTCGCTGACCATGTACAACACGCCGTCGACCCACAACGGCGACGGAGTCAGCGGAACGCCGCGGGACGCTCGCCAGACGACGTGCGACTTCGTCACGTCGCCGGAGCCGTCCGGGCGAATCGCCAGCATCTCCGGCCCGTGAAAACCCGTCGTCAGGTAGACCAGCCCGTCGGCGTAGACCGGCCGCGGGACCAACGAGAAGCCGTCGTAGGCCACCCGCCACAGTTCCTTGCCCGTCGCCGGATCGTAAGCGGCCGCCTGATTGCCTCCGGTCGAAACCACTTGCGCTCGCCCTTCGTGCTCCAAGGCCAGCGGAGTCGAGAACGCCATGCGGCTGCCGCGTTCGGTCCGCCAAGCGGTCTCGCCCGTATCCTTGCGGAGCGCGATCATCGCCTGACGATCGGTCCCGTCCGCCGAATAGATCAGCAGGTCGCCCGCAAGCACGGGCGAGCCTCCGCCGCCGTGCCCTGGGCGATAGGGGTGCTCCTGATTGCGCCACAGCACTTCCCCCGAACCGTCGAGCGCCGCCGTCCCCAGCGGCCCAAAGTGGACGTAGACGCGGTCGTCTTCGAGCAGCGGCGTCGGCGAGGCGTGGGTGTTCTTCTGATGCATTTGCGCGGGCGCTTCGCGCTCAAAGACCTCCGTCGCGTGCAGGAGGGCGCCGCTCTCTAGATCGAAAGCCAGCGCGCGCAACGAGAGGCCTTGCGCGTCCGCCGTTGTGATCCAGATCTTGCCGTCCAAGATCGCCGGAGACGACCAGCCTTGCCCGGAGAGCGCCGTCTTCCAACGGACGTTCTCGCTCTCGCTCCAGCGGACCGGCGCCGACTCGACCGACGAATGCCCTTGCCCGGAAGGGCCGCGAAACTCAGGCCAGCTCTCGGCCGCCGCAAGTGCGGCACAACAAGAGAGGACTAGGCCGAGGCGCCGAACGGCAGAAGGGGACACAGAGCCTAGTTATAGCGGGCCGTCGAAGCGGGAGCAAATCCGCTCTCGGGTTTCGCCGAGATGCGCGTCCAGACGCCCCACAGGCAACCCGCGGACGCCGCGGCCCAACCGACCGCGTAGGCCGCGACCGCGCCGTAGAGCCCGTGCGTCGGAATCCACGCCGCCGCCGCCGCCAAGCCGCAAGCGACGGCCCCGGCATAGATCGGCAACTGTAGCCGTCGTTCGCCAAGCGCGACCCAGGCGTATCCCCACACGCCCGCCAGGTAGAGGAACAGCGAAGCCGCCAGCATCCAAGCCAGTTCGTCGCCGTATCCGGCCAGCGCGGGCCCGAAGAAGCTCGTCAGCACGAACTCCCCGACCGAGATCGCCGCCAGCGTCCCGGCCAGCGCAACGGCGGCCGCGGCCCAGGTGATCTCCACGAACGTCCGTCGGAACTCCTGCGGCGCCTCACGCGCCGTCTCAGCCAGCGAGCGCAGGCGAACCTGTCCCAGCGACTGTACGGCCAGGTTGCCGACCAGCGGCGCCTGACTGAGCACGGCGAAGACCGCGACCGCCTCCAATGAATCCCAGCGCTCGAGCGTCAGCCGCGGGAGGTGCCCGTTCAGGCTCACAAAGGCCGCCGTCGGCCCCAACCACCCGGCCTCGCGAACCAGCGCCCGGGCATGTGACCAGGGCGTCGTATCCGCCTCGCCGCCATCCATGCGCCACAAGCCCGAACTGGGCAGATCGAACGCAAGAAAGACCACAAAGTGCCAGGCCGCTCCGGCCGCAATCGCGGTCGGCAAGTGCAAGGACGCCGCGTAGGTCACGCCGAACACCAACGCCAGTCCGAACGCGTGCGCGGCCTGCGAGCCCGCGATCAGCCGCCAACGATGCTCGCGCTGCAGCCAGCCCCAGCTCAACTCCGCCAGGTCTTCCGCCAACCGAGAAGCGGCCAGCAGCGCCACCGACGCCGCCAACAACGGCTCAAAGAGCAGCCAAGCGAAAAGCGCCAACCCGACGGCCGCAGTCCCGGATACCAGCAGCCGCGTCCGCAGGAACACGCCCGGCGGACGCGAAGAGTCCGTCTGCGCCGTCGCCAGAATACGCAACTGGAGCCGAGCGGGCAGCATCACCGGCGCGGTGATCGCCGCGGCCAAGGCGTAGCGCCCCAGATCGTCCACCTCGCCCAACCGAGCGAGCAGAGCCAGGATCGCCGCCTGAGCCAAAGCAGCCGATGCGGCGCCGCCCGCGGCCCAAAACGGTGCGAATGCAGAATGATTCCGCACCCTTTTCTATCGGCTTTGGGGCCGTGAGCGGTTATCCGCGGCAACAAAATTTTCTATTGGACTCGCCTGTTCAGGCTATCTAGCGTAGAGGCATGACCCAGACCTCAACCCCGGGCGACACGGCGCACGTCCCGGGACCGCCGCAGGAGTCCGCAGCCGCGGTCGACTTCCTGCATGAGATCGGCAGCCGTTTTGCCGCCGCTGAGCCGCTCGAAGTCGTACTGGAGCGCATTGTTGATTTCCTGATGGGCGAGATCGGACCCGATTCGGTCTTCGTCTACGTCTTGGAAGGGGACGACTTGGTGCTCAAAGCGACCAAGAACCCGCACCCGGAGGTCGTCAACCGGCTGAAGATGCGGATGGGCCAAGGCATCACCGGCTGGGTGGCCGAGCACCGCAAGCCTGTCGCCGTGGCGCGGAATGCGATGAAAGACCCGCGCTTCCTGGCCTTCACGGAGCTGCCCGAAGATCAGTTCGAGGCCTTCCTCTCGGCCCCCATCGTCAGCCGCGGAAAGCTCGTCGGCGTGATCAACCTGCAGCACCGGCTCCCGCACATGCACACGCGACGAGAGATCACGCTGGTGACGACGATCGGGTTCCTCCTGGGTTCCGAGATCGAGCTGGCGCGCATGGACAGCCAGGTCACCGAACTGGCCGAGGCGCTTGAGACGCGCAAACTGGTCGAGCGGGCCAAGGGGCTGCTGCAACGCGATACGGCGATGAGCGAGGAAGAGGCCTACCTCACCTTGCAGCGCCAGGCGCGGCAGCGGCGCTTGTCAATGAAGCAAGTCGCCGAGGCGATCGTGCTATCCGACGACGTCCGCCGTCTCCAAAAGGGCGAAGCCGGCTAGCGGCCGCCCCTTTCTCCGTCGAAACGAAAAACGCCGGCCCTTAGATGGCCGGCGAGTAGTTGCGACTGCCTTTTTTGCCGAAGTCCGCGCGCAGCGCGTTCAGCAGCGAGCGGTGGAACTGGCAGAGTTTTCCGTCGGGGGCGGGGTGTCCGCACTTCATGCAGAGTCCCGTGCCTTGTCCGGGCTGATATTCGTTGCCCCTGGGAGCGCGGTTGCCGTTGGCGTCTCGGGCGTAACCGCCGCCTTTCCCATAGCCCCTCTTGCCCTTTTTCTTGGAGCCGGATTTGCCGTACTTGCCGGAACGCCGGCGTTGGGAGGAGTAATCCTTCATCTGGTTTTGGGTCGCGACGGATACCATGTCCGCGCGAATTCGTTTCTAAAAAGTGGTGATCGTCGAACGTCGGCGATCGGGTCCTCAAAGTCCAAGGGGGACTTTCTCAGCGACTTCGTGGTCCGTGAGGAACGGACGTTTACGAGCCAATCGGACTGGAATTGAGGATACAACAGAGTCCGCGACTCGATCAAGATCGATTTCTCACGTTTTCGCGCGGCCAGAGGGTCAAAGCGGACCTTTTCACCGTCCTATCCGCGTCGAGGGATTAGACGTTTACACGGCGCGATTCGTTTCGAAGGAAAGCGCGTTGGTAGTCTGGGGAGGCAAATGGCGAACCACCACGACGAGAAGAGCGCGAGCCTCTGGAAACAGATCGTCGACATCCGGCCGTCCGAACTCCCGCAAGCTCTGCTGATGGCGGGCTACTTTTTCCTCGTCATCACCACGTTCTGGATCCTCAAGCCGCTCAAGAAGACCCAGTTCGTCGAGTTCTACGATACGTCCGGATTCGAGCTGCTTTCGTGGACGTTCTCCGCCGCGCAGGCCGAGCAACTCGCCAAAGTGCTCAACATGGTCGTCGCGCTGTTCGCGGCGATGGCCTTCGCGGCGCTGTCCCGGCGCTTCCGGAGAGAGAAGCTGACCTACGTCTTCTGCGCGTTTCTGGTCGTGTGCTTCGCCGCGTTCACGCCGCTGTTCGACGCCCCCGCCGACGGGACCGTCTGGTCGTTCTACCTGTTCGGCGATCTCTACAACACGCTCATGGTGGCGTCGTTCTTCGCCTTCTTGAACGACAGCGTGACGGCCGACGGCGCCAAGCGCCTCTACGGCCTGATCGTACTCGGCGCAGTCGGCGGCGGAGCGTTCGGGACGACGATCTTGAGCGCCTACATCGACGACCTGACGGTCCCCGAATGGCTCTGGATCTCGGCCGGGCTGTCAATCGCAATCGCGGTCCTCGCCGGCGCCGCCGGAGCGCGCTTCCGCAGTTCCGGGGCCGTCGCCG